>Ga0041059_1001212_pt1 | contig 20626 bp, 20 predicted proteins | sample AraColnosormetaG_FD_56232 | JGI IMG/M metagenome (GOLD analysis project Ga0041059, IMG submission 56232) | Arabidopsis roots microbial communities from North Carolina, USA - Col MF nosort | ecosystem: Host-associated > Plants > Roots > Unclassified | place: USA: North Carolina | collected... | reverse complement strand
TTTTTTTTGAGGTTTTTGTGTCTATCCACATCTACGCTTTCATTTTATGATTTTTTTTTTATTACGTCGAAGCAATTTTGTTGTATATTGAAAAACATTATAGGGTCAATATTAGTCTAAGCGTCATTTTCCATATTGTATGAAATAATCAATCCAAAACGTTTAGAACAAAGGTGAAAACTCATCATTAAGGTTATACAATTAGTTCATATTTGATGTGTCCACAGATTATTAGGTCTGTTTTGTTCATTTGATGATGGATAGTCATTTTATTTGCTTAAGATTGGAGCCATTTTCAGTCAAATCGAAATGTTATTTGCTTAAGAAAACGGATAAAAGCATTATTTATCGTGATTTTCAGATGTCGACATAGTGGGCACATAGATATTATTTAATTAAGTAGCCAAATAAAATAATGATTAGAGAAAGGAAAAGTTAAAATACTGCGCTGTAATAGTGATGATGATGATGATAATAAAGTGACTTTATTGCGGAAAAACAATAAAATAAATGAATTGTCCAATCATGTTATCCAGTCCAGAAAGTTACGAGGTGAAACCAAAACACAATAAATGAACAATAACTCAAATTACTTTATATAGATACAGCTATCCAGTCACAAGGCTCAGGGAAAAAGTGGGAATATGATTTACTGATTTTTAAAAAAAATTAGTGGTGAATTATTGGGCTATTTTTATATTTGAATTACGAGAAGCTTTCTGTTTAAGTGATTAATCGATTAGATGCTACTTCATTTTATATGATTCAGTTGGTCCATCAAAGATCACCATAGATCAGCATTTCTCTTTTCGTTTCATAGAGAGATTTGTAACAGATCTGCTCCAACTTCCATCTTTTACAGAGAAAAAGAATTTTGTACCACATTTGTTACTTGTTAGAATGTACTACTCCCTCTGTTTCTAATTAAGTGTAGTTTAAGTGTATTTTAAAGGATTTTTATTTTTTTCAATATAAGTGTTGTTTTCACTTTTTTTTATGTAAACATTAAATGTATTTAATCGTTTTTAACCAATTATATTTGATATCATATTTTTTTATTGGTTGGATTGGTTATAATTAATGATGTTTTTATAGAAAAAAGATAAATTCAATGAGATTTATATGTTTTCTTAATTTGTGTGCAAAAACCTTAAACTACAAATATTCGGAAACAGAGGGAGTATTAGTTATGCATCGAATTTCTTGACGATGCAATTTGTTGTTTTCCGTCTTCATTGTCATAAGAGTGTCCTGCAGGTTTCTGAGGGGACATATTAATTATTGGGTTTGAAGATTAATGAGACCACTTTGTAGATATCATTGAAATGAATTTACAAATGCGTACGCATGTACATCAGCAAACCTCATTAACGTATCCGGTAAAATTCGTATACTAATTAATATATACATATATATTTGGCATTATCTTTCTCACATCCTTTGAACTTCGATCAATTTTCTCTGCTCTCCATACATATTTATGTGTGTATGTAGATTTACCCATTCCTCTTTGAAAATTTCAAGCACAAGCCAGTATTGTACTAATCCGGAAGCATATGGCGTATATACCTTATCTCAAAGATGATAGAAGTATCCGGTCCAATCACTTGCATAAAATACGGGACATACCATAATTGACCAATTACATAAGGATTGGATTGCTTTTTAAAGTTAGATGGAGAAGAAAATAGACAAGAAGATGTTTATAAGTTTTTGTTGAATGAAATTTTAGATTAAAGCTTTATGTGATATTTCATTCTCGCTGTACTACCAAGAGAAAGAGAGAGGGTGATTGATTTGTTGAATTAGCTAGGCTTATAACCTTTGTGGGATGAGTGTGTATATGAGTCTTAATAAGTGATTAGTCTAACATGATAACAATCAACTCCAACCTCAACGAACATGATGATACTAGTAGACTTTACTTACTTAGTTTCTCAAATTTCTTACCTGAAACTAAACACCTTCAGCGCAAGAAAACCCGGATTTCTATGGGTCATGAGGATTAGTGTGGGATTCGGCATGGGATTCACTCGGTTAAACCGTTTAATACTTTGTTGTGTTTAGGGTTTCAACAACCATTTATTTCAAATTAGGGTTTGGCAACACCAAAATGTTTGTCTTTGAACTTCTAAACGTTTTCTAACTTGTGGCTTTTCGAGACTGTGGCATTTCTCATTAATGGAATATTAAATCAATCCATATCTTACCTAAGAAAAAAGCCTCGAGAAACAACAAAATACTAAAGAGTGAAATTTTCAACGCATAGGCCGAAAACTTGGGCTTTCAGATCTTATGAGGCCCTATTTATCAAAACATATAACACAAGAGTCCATTAACTTTAAATCCAAACCCATTTGCTTTCAAATAAAATTTTCCCAAATTACCCTTGAAAAACCAGCACAGACACCTCGGTCATTGAAGCGAACCGAAACAAAACATCCGGAATGGCGAAATCAACCAATTGTGTGTTTGTCTTATTTGCTAAAAATTATTTTCTTTTAAATATGGTTTTGATTTCGGTCCAGGGTAAATTCGTAATTTGCATTTAAACCCTAGTTAAACGCATTATAAAAAGACGAAACCCTAGAAGCTGAGAGTGAGTGAGTGAGAGAAGAATCAGAGAAAATGCCGCCGAAATTGGATCCATCTCAAATCGTCGACGTCTACGTCCGAGTCACCGGAGGTGAGGTCGGAGCAGCGTCTTCACTCGCTCCAAAGATCGGTCCACTCGGTCTGGCACCAAAGAAGATCGGAGAAGACATCGCCAAAGAGACAGCGAAAGAATGGAAAGGTCTTCGAGTCACCGTGAAGCTTACGGTACAGAATCGTCAAGCTAAGGTCACAGTGGTTCCATCCGCAGCGGCTCTAGTCATCAAAGCCCTCAAGGAGCCAGAGAGAGATAGGAAGAAAGTGAAGAACATCAAACATAATGGCAACATTTCGTTTGATGATGTGATTGAGATTGCTAAGATAATGCGTCCTAGATCTATCGCTAAGGAATTGAGTGGAACAGTGAAGGAGATTTTAGGAACTTGTGTCTCTGTTGGTTGCACTGTTGATGGTAAAGACCCTAAGGATCTTCAGGAAGAAATTAACAGTGGTGACATTGATATTCCTAACGAGTGATAAAGGTTTTTACTTTTGAGTTCTCTATCGTTTTATTTTTTGTATTTGATTTTGAGGATTTGGTATTAGTAATACTATATTTCGGAAGTTGAGAATTGTTGGCTTTTGCCCATTTGAATCCTTTCTTGGGATTAATCAAAATGTTCAATTTTCTACAATCTGTCAAGTTGGTTTTGAGTCTCTAAAGATTCAAGATTTTATTTTTGAATGCTTCACTTGATTGATTAGTAGTTGTCGAGAGTGCTTAAGATTTAGTCTGTCTCGTTTCCCTGCATCATTTAGATTATGACTTGTTGAATACATCAAAAGGTTTATGACTTTGTATAATGAGGTAATTAGTTGAGTGTTTCTTTGGTTGTTGGTCTTCTAAGGCTATGTTTAGATTAGATGGAAATGTGATAGTTTCTGTTTATTGTATTAGCAATGTCCTTTGTGTTTGGTTACCATCTGGTTTGGGATAAACCATTCTTTGTCTACTTCATTGTGTTAGATCTTTAGTTTTGATTGATATGAGATGTTATTAGATTGACCGCAAAAACATATGTTAAGCTCGGTCCTTCTGGCAAAGACATGGTGTACTAATGAAATAATGAAGAATTACGTGCTCACCATTCTCTTCTGAACTTAGTATTAAACTGGATAGAAACATAACAAGTGGGATTCATATACAAACAAAAGCACTCAACTGCTTTCTTGTCAATTATTGTTGAAATCTTCTTAGTTTAAGAGTTATGACTCCAATGGGATTTAAAGGACCACAGTGGTGACTGTGCTCTGTTTCTGACCTTTATGTCAACAAACTTCAATACGTTCGTGTGTTGGTGGCATGCTGGTGGAATGGTGGCTACAAACGATTTTTCTCGTCCCAGTTCTCATAAATGGAGGCTTGTTACACGATGAGAATCGAAGAGTGCGCTTCCTTGCATCTGGCTCTTGCAGAATATGAAAGTACGTGAGTATCAGAGAACCAATCGAGTGGTGTAGACCCCAAGTGCAGGCCAGAGAAGTAGGCAAGAATTATCTCGTGATTATGTAGCTTAGCAGCATAGGAGACATGTATCATCAATGTTGAGTCCCCAACTTTTGACTCTATCCAAATTTCAAATTAATGTTTCGATCCAACATGAATAAACCAAATTGAAAACATGTACTGTGTGGTGTTGAACTTGTGCCAGATGATGTACCTATTGACGGGAGGTCCGTGGTCTGAGTCCGGTATAGTCTTCTATGAGAAGTTGTTTGATGAAGAAGAACCAGTAGTCCATGAAGGCTTGTTGGGAGCAATCGTGAGACTGAGTGCCGTTAGGTGTTTGCATAAGTCTTCTGCCCCTAACTTTAAATTCTTCAGTGTTACTACTTACTAGTACTAGAGAGTAGAGATGTTGGAAAGAAAGTGAATAAAGATTTTTAGTCATGTGCATCTCTAGTATTTTTCAAATATATTATAAGTTAAATTCTATTATTTAAACATCAAAGATTATAGAGTCCATTATCAAATTCCAAGTACTAAAATTTATGGTGATCAGAGTGTACAAAAACATGTGCTGATACTTCATTGTTACTAAATAATTTCTTGATGTTGACATCAATTGATTACTTACTAATGATAGGGGTACAGGGTACTCTAGTCTCTAGTCTACATGTTTCTTTTGCTACAAAAAAAAATTGCTGCAAAAATAATTTTTCCTAATCTAATACAAGGAAACTGGAAATAAACTATAAATAAGTATTTGGTATGATTGTCAAAAACACGCTTATAAAGTATAAACTCTGAAACTTTCACTTATCATGTTATTAAACTCTAAACCAAAATGCATAAACATAGTCACATGGATGCATATCTTGATATGCGATCTCTCACCTACACTATATTAATATTCATGTAATTACAGATTGATAACATATTATATGCAATGCATCAAGCATGTAAGTCCAAGGCTAATTGAATAATTGGAAGGGTTAGACTATGTACATGGGGTGATATTTCTAGAATATCACAAGTCCAAAAATTATTTTTATATTACCAAAATAATTAGAATGAGATTGATTAGTATCAATCCAGTGATATTTGTGATACCAATATCATCTGACGTGGCTTCTCCTTATTGGTCACATTTATCAAAATAAAAAAATAATATATATAGTTATTAAACAAATATTATAAATAATACTAAAATTTTTTTAATGATACTTTGTAAATATCACCTATGAACATGCTTTTAGGACTTAGGAGCAATTACGTGGACAGAAAGGTTCGCCTGGCAAAGACAACATATAATAAGAGCTCCAACGTTGTTCGCATGTCAAGAATCTCATTCTTATCATCTCCTCCTCATTATTTTTCTTTTCCTTATTATTATTATTATTAAATCCAACTTCTTAGTTTTGACTTTCTATAATTGGTGGGTTATTTTGAGATTTTGTTACTTTGCTCATTTAAGAAAAAAGTCACTTGTATACTGTATTTTTCATATATATATAGTTAGAGACCAAACTTTATTTGCCAAACCATTTTATAGATATATCAATTTCTAACTACATATGATTGTTACTGAATCAGTTCTCTTTAAATTTAACAAACCCAAGATAAAGAAAATGATTTTTAAGCATCGGAATTATGTGTTTAAAAAAAAATGAAAAATCCTTAGAACTAAAAACCAAAAATACTTTATGTTATATATGTATATAACATGGTAATTAAATATATTTTAAACTAGGTCTATCCCCGTTAATATCGCATATATATCATTATTTAACTTGAAATTGTGACGACGTTGATATTGAAATGTGATATAAACTTGTCCTGGAATAATTTACATGCATGTAATAAAAACGTTAATAGACAAAAATATATCATTATTTATGTTTGAGTTTGTTATCCATATATCATTAATTCATTATATCTTTTTTTTGGACAACAATTCATTATATCTAAATCATCATAGTTGGGTTACTTAACTGATAAATAAAACTCTTTTTGTTTATATTAAAAACTGTCTTCTGATACAACTATACAATATATAGGTGATTTCATATTATAATTTGGAAAGTCATGGACTGGTTCAGCCAGAATATAAAAGTACCAACTTGTTAATTAAACCGTATATTCATTTAGTATCCAGATAATCTTCATTTAATCTAACATGTTGGACTCGTTATAACAAAAAACATTGAATACAAATCTAAAAATTGAAAATAATGAATAAACATAAATGATAAGGAGATGAAATTCGACGTTGCAACGACAATTGATGAAAATAATTAAATCAAGGGTCGACCAAAACAATTATTACAAACACAAGAATGTCTAAATCAAGGGGTTGGTTGGACGGATTTAAACAAGTTTATCCTCCTCTAATCATACAATTTAAGACAGCTCTGATCCTCGGTCATGTTATTCGGAAGATGTACGCATAATATACAAAATGTTGAATTGAAGAAGCATCTTATAATTCTTACTTGACATATCTTGGTGTAGACAAAGGATTGGCTTTAAAGATTTGTTGTTTTGCGAAAATTTTACACTTAATCTACTATAGTACGTTAAAGGATGATCGTCATATTTTTGTTTTAAATTGAATCTCGGGTTAAAAATGAATTTACGACTAGTGTATATATCGCACTCTAAGTCATAATGGACTTGGATTCTAATATTTAATCTTTTATCAAAAAGAATATACTTAAATTTACTATTAAGGTATTCAAATTGTCATGCATAAAATGACTCATCCCTACACTCGAGCGGAATGAAAACTAAACCCAACATATTCATATTTTGGGTAAAAGTAAACGAATATAGATAACCAAAAACAAAACTCTAAGAAATCAAAACATTATATGCAAACCAACATATATAATAGCGAAATTGAGATTGTTTCTCATAATACCCACCAGGCACCAGCTCATTTGATTTTCAGGTCCAGAATAGATCTGATTCCTTCATAATTATTTCCAAAATAAAAAATAAATTCAATTAACTGTCCACATAGTTATCAACCATGTATATTACATTGTCTTATAATGTACTTATACCAAACCTCTATCTATATATATGCACACACAAACAAACCAAAAATATACAAATCTGAACAAACATTAAAACTCATCTCTCTCATCATCTTTGGCCATGGCAAAAGACTTGGATGTGAACGAGAGTGGACCACCGGCGGCGAGAGACTACAAGGATCCGCCTCCCGCACCATTTTTCGACATGGAGGAGCTTAGGAAATGGCCGCTTTATAGAGCGGTCATAGCTGAGTTTGTAGCAACACTTCTGTTCCTCTACGTCTCAATCCTGACTGTAATCGGCTACAAAGCTCAAACCGATGCAACCGCCGGAGGAGTGGATTGTGGCGGCGTAGGAATATTGGGTATTGCGTGGGCTTTCGGTGGAATGATCTTTGTTCTCGTTTACTGTACCGCCGGTATCTCCGGTAAGTATGTTTATATACAAACGTTCGAGTCACGTTACATAGATTTCCACAAATAAAAACAAACAAATATTATTTACGAATTTTAATTTGAGATGGTGATACCATACTATTGTTGTTTCTTTACGGTTCAGTTTGAATTAGTTTGGTCCGTTTTATCAAAATTTAAATACTTCTTTACAATTTATTTTTGTTTATGAAGGTGGTCATATAAATCCGGCTGTGACGGTGGGACTATTCCTGGCTCGTAAAGTGTCATTGGTGCGGACAGTGTTATACATTGTGGCTCAGTGCCTTGGTGCCATCTGCGGTTGCGGTTTCGTCAAAGCATTCCAAAGTTCTTACTACACCAGGTTTCATCACGTCTCAAAACTCCTATTTTTTTGGTTTCATAGATATATATATATGATCATATTACACTGTTTTACTAATATTGGTAATGATATTTAGATATGGAGGTGGAGCCAACGAGCTAGCCGATGGCTACAACAAAGGTACCGGACTCGGTGCCGAGATCATTGGAACTTTTGTCCTTGTATACACCGTCTTCTCGGCAACCGATCCCAAGCGAAATGCTCGTGACTCTCACGTGCCAGTTTTGGCTCCACTTCCCATTGGCTTTGCCGTCTTCATGGTTCATTTAGCCACCATTCCCATCACCGGAACCGGTATCAACCCGGCTCGTAGCTTTGGAGCTGCCGTTATTTACAACAACGAAAAGGCCTGGGACGACCAAGTACGTCATTAACCTTTATATAAACATATTTTTTCAAAAGTTATATGAATTGATTAGTGTTTAATTATAACATTTTGTTTTTATAATTGAAACAGTGGATTTTTTGGGTTGGACCGATGATCGGAGCAGCAGCAGCAGCGTTTTACCATCAGTTTATTTTAAGAGCGGCTGCGATTAAAGCTCTTGGCTCATTTGGCTCCTTTGGCTCCTTTAGGAGCTTTGCTTAATATACATTTATTTTAAATTAAACCACAAGTTATAAATCTTTGATCAAAATTAAAAGGATGATTACAAATGAATTAAGTGGAAGTTACATGTGATCTTCTTTATATGTTTCTGTTTTTTTGTTCTCTCTTTCATTTCATGGAATTTCCCATTCGTGTAATTGTAAATGTGGTTTTAATTAATGTTGCTTTAAGATAAAATCTCAAGTTCGCTTTATCTTTTCGTAGAGTTGACGTTAATTTTGTCTTTTGATTGTATTTCTCTCGGGAATCAACATATGTCACGCATGTTTTAAATCTCAACTTTGTATTTCCTTCCAAGCATTTTTTTAGGTTTATGTGGATTAATTAGGGATTCCAATATAACCCAAATTGTGGACCCGATTAATAAAATTTCCGTATCCTTGTTTTCTTTTTCCATTGCGGTTCCTTCAAGCTAACAAACTCTTCATGCATTCTTTGTCACCAATCTTACCAAAAATACGAAAGAAGAGAACAAATCGTATGACCTTAATTTAAAATCATTTGTTCCACATACCTATATCAAATATATAATAAACGAGTAAATTACAAAGGGTCATAAGATTTTTGAAAAAAGAGAGAGGGTAAAACCACTATATATATTACGAACTATTTGTTCTGTTAAGGATAAAGTGTATCATTCATTAACACTTGTTCTAGAAAAGGTAAATTCTATATAGATGATTGAAAACAACAAAAAATGCATGACTTCTCTTCAGTCTTCACTCATTCAAAAACACACTTTATTATTTTTCTTGATATTATGCAATCATACAATTTTGAACTTTAAGCAACAACTATCTCCTCTATAGCCAATATCCCATATAAAACCCAAAAACACACACTCACACTAAACAAAATAAGAAAACATTTACAAAACTGGTTAGCGAAAAAAACAACAACATCATGACATACCTAACTCACTCTTTGCTCTTCTTCTTCTCTTGCTTATCTATGCTTCTTTGCGTCTCCATTGCAGGAAGCAGACCTGTTCACGGTCCAGCTTATACAAACCCATCTGCTTTCTCTCCACAAGCTTACGATTTCTTTCACCCAAAATCATCACTCTCTGATCACAATAATCCACCAAAATCCTCGCCTTCTCCGCTTTCACTTTCACCTTCACCTTCAAAAACATCTATTGTAGAACCAGATTCACAAGGAAGTAAAGTTTCATCAGACGAACACACAACAAGTGAGAGTCGACGAGAAGAAGAAGGACGTGGAGAAACCATCGGAGTAGTGTTAGGACTTTCTTTCATCGCATTTCTCTCATTAGGAATCTACTTTGTGATCAAGAAACAACGTGCTAATATCATCCGCACTATTGTCACTCACTCTGACGCTTAAATATACCAAAAACATACTTCTTTCATTACTCTTTTCAAGATTTTGTCAAATTTCTATTGTTTTGATTATGTAGAACGTTACAATGTGTCAAAGAAAACATTTCGGTTCGGTTTAGTTTAATTTGTTCGGTTTATATATTTTTCTGGTTAAGACTTAATTATAGATTTATAGTCCCTAATAATTTAATTTGATCCTAAAACGACGACGTTTGATTTGGTAACAACGAACAATGTACTAGAAAAGAAACAAGCTTGTATTGTACTCGTAGTTGTTACTTGTTAGATCTCAACAACCAGGTCGCACACACTAAAATGGCGTTCCGCGTTTTGCTCCTCTTCTCACTCACCGCACTTCTCATCTTCTCCGCCGTTTCTCCTTCTTTCGCCGCTTCTTCCTCCGACGACGTTGACGATGAGGATCTCAGCTTCCTCGAAGATCTCAAAGAAGACGACGTTCCCGGCGCTGACTCACTCTCTTCCTCAACTGGATTTGACGAATTCGAAGGAGGAGAAGAAGAAGATCCCGATATGTACAACGACGATGACGATGAAGAAGGAGATTTTTCCGATCTAGGTAATCCGGATTCCGATCCGTTACCGACGCCGGAGATTGATGAGAAAGACGTTGTGGTTATCAAGGAGCGTAACTTCACTGATGTGATTGAGAATAATCAATACGTTTTGGTTGAGTTTTATGCTCCGTGGTGTGGTCATTGTCAGTCTCTTGCTCCTGAGTATGCTGCTGCTGCCACGGAGCTTAAGGAAGATGGTGTTGTTTTGGCTAAGATTGATGCGACGGAGGAGAATGAGTTAGCTCAGGAGTATCGTGTTCAGGGCTTTCCGACGCTTCTTTTCTTCGTTGATGGTGAGCACAAGCCTTACACTGGAGGAAGGACTAAGTAAGTGAAATTGAATTTTGGTACTAAGTGAGGCATCGTTGAATCTGATTTGGAGTTTGAATAGTTTTATTGGTTTTGTGGTTTAGAGAAACAATTGTGACATGGGTGAAGAAGAAGATTGGTCCTGGTGTGTATAATCTAACTACATTAGATGATGCTGAGAAAGTGTTGACTTCTGGGAACAAAGTTGTTTTGGGATACTTGAACTCCTTGGTGGTATGTTTCCTCTATTCACTTTAGTATATAGTCTATGAGTCGTTTTTAAAGTAACACAATTTATTACATTTTTGGTGAAATTCTACAGGGTGTTGAGCACGATCAGCTTAATGCTGCTTCCAAAGCTGAAGACGATGTGAACTTTTATCAAACAGTGAATCCTGATGTTGCAAAGATGTTTCACCTTGATCCGGAGTCTAAAAGGCCTGCTCTTGTCCTAGTTAAGAAGGAAGAGGAGAAAATTAGCCATTTTGGTTGGTTCTCTGTAAATCTTTGTTATGCATTGATTTAGTGATCTTGTTCTTTGGGCTTTTGCTTACTATGTTTGTGTTTAATATGCAGATGGAGAATTTGTTAAGTCTGCTCTAGTTAGTTTTGTGTCTGCCAACAAGCTTGCTTTGGTCTCTGTTTTCACCAGAGAGACTGCTCCGGAAATTTTTGAGAGTGCAATCAAGAAACAGGTCTGTCAATGGTTTTAGTAGGATTTTTTGTTTTAAATTCGAAGATGGTGTAGGTCCGTTTACTAACATGAAAGTATATGTTCTCATTTTGCAGTTGTTGTTGTTTGTAACCAAAAATGAATCTGAAAAGGTTCTTACGGAATTTCAAGAAGCAGCGAAATCATTCAAAGGAAAGGTATGAACATAGTTCTAGTCTAATTTAGACCGATTTAATTGATATTTTGTTTTGTATCAAAGACAAATCATTCAAAGGAAAGAGGATATTTGGGGGCAACAATGAAAGAGTTACTTCTAAGAAGCCTTTGTTTCTTGCTAAAGCTCATCTTTGTATCTGTGGATCTGGATAATGAGGATTATGGGAAGCCAGTCGCTGAATACTTTGGTGTGTCTGGAAATGGTCCTAAAGTAAGTCTATTGTTTTTATTTTGTTATGTGTTTAAGAGTTGCACATTTAAAAGAATTTGAGTCCTAGATCTTTTCGATAAGACATACTGATACATCTCAAACGTTGGTCTGTGTATAGCTTATTGGCTACACAGGGAATGAAGACCCTAAAAAATACTTTTTCGATGGCGAGATCCAGTCAGATAAAATTAAGGTATGTCTTTAAAGTTTCTTTCATTCGTAAAAATTATTATTTCGCGGTGACATGTAAAGATTGTTGGTTAAATTTATACCTTTAAATTTTTAATCTCCTGCAGATATTTGGGGAGGATTTCCTGAACGACAAGTTAAAGCCTTTCTATAAGTCAGACCCCATTCCTGAAAAGGTAAAGCCGTTTTATTATTAATTTCCAACCGTCTTGTTGGCTCATGTAACACCGAAACTTAATTTTGGTGGCTACAGAACGATGAAGATGTGAAAATAGTGGTTGGAGATAACTTTGATGAAATTGTTCTGGACGATTCTAAAGATGTGCTTCTCGAGGTAATATTGTATAAAAATCCGTCAATAAACTGATATGGATTTACTCACGTCTTCTCACCTCAGCAATACTTTGTTCTTAAAACAAAACTCAGGTCTACGCACCATGGTGTGGCCATTGCCAAGCCCTTGAGCCAATGTATAACAAACTTGCCAAGCATTTACGAAGTATTGATTCTCTCGTCATAACCAAGATGGATGGAACAACCAATGAACATCCCAAGGCAAAGGTAATAAACTTATCAAATATACATCTCTAGACATCGATAACTTCTACTTGAAAAACCTCAAGAGTTAATTCTTTACAGGCTGAGGGGTTCCCTACCATTCTCTTCTTCCCTGCGGGCAACAAGACTTCAGAGCCGGTAAGTTCTGCTTCTTCTTGCTGAAATGGTTTTTTCTTTGTAGATTTCTATAAAACCGAAAAATTTGTCTTCTTTTGTTGTGTGTGGAGCAGATTACTGTAGATACAGACCGCACTGTGGTTGCATTTTACAAGTTCTTAAGGAAACACGCAACGATCCCATTCAAACTGGAGAAACCTGCATCAACCGAATCACCTAAAACTGCAGAGTCCACACCAAAAGTAGAAACTACCGAGACCAAAGAATCACCCGATAGCACGACAAAGAGTAGCCAAAGTGACTCGAAGGACGAATTGTGATCAGAAAAGGGTATAATATATATTACATGTCTCCTTAAGTTGTTATATGTATGATCAGAATTGTCACATCATGAGTTTGGACTAGATAAAGATGGGAATTAAAGTAATTTTAGTTTTGAGAAAGACAATTTCTTTTGATTTGGTCTCAACTTTTCTAAATGTAGAAAGCCAAAGTTAGAGCATCTCCATCAGTAGTCTTTAACATAATTTCTCATTAACTAAAAAATATAAAATAATAATAAAGTAGGAGAGAGATAAGAGAGAGATTGAGAATAGTTTCTCTGAGAAACTATGTGTATATGTGTGTTTATAATTGGACAGAAATTAAATCATAATAAAATATATATATATATTTTTTTTTTGAGAAATTTTTAAAATATCTCACAAATGGATATGGCCTTATAGGACTTTTCTGTTAATTGAAACAAGTAACTCACAATACAAATAAAATAAGCGTCAACATTATAAAGTGGTTACTTGCCTTACGATTCTGATAATTGACATTTCATATGCTCCATTTATAGACCAAAAATTAATTTTGAGATCCCCAAAGCATTGACCGTTAGGCATAACTTTAGTAGGTGACTAGGTGCCAAAGCAATTGTTTACTCATAGGATCTTTAAGTGGGAAAATCAATAAATTCAGTTCATGCTCTAGCTTCTAACACTTCTGACGTGGCGAATCCCCATTCGTCATAGGTACCCTATAAAATCACCATCTCTCTACTTGAGTGTCATCAACCATCAAAAAGAGAGAAGAAAAAGAGAGAGAGAGAGAGAGAGGTTTGAATTTTGGAGATGAAGTTCGACTTCATCATTGTAGCTCTTGTAATGGTATCTGGTGTAGCTCTTTTAATGGTGTCCGGTGAGATTTCAACTGAAGAAATTTCACCGGCGATTGAGCATTCGTCGTCTCTGCCGCAATCAGAAACCGAAATGTCTCCATCTCCGACGATGTCTAATGATTACGATTATCCGTCATCGTCTCAACTTACGGAATCCAATGATCTCAACTACACTGATAGTACCAGACCGGGAGGCGAAGAAGCATCCGTAGGTGGTGAAAATGGCGGAGGAGGAGGAAAGAAAACCGGAATCGCTGTTGTTGGATCGATTGCAGCCGCGAGTATGGTTGGATTCGGTGGTTATGTGTTGAAGAAACGGCGAGAGAACATTCGTCGATCCCGGTATGGTTACGCTTCCACTGAATTCTTCTGAAGATACTCGAAATTGCCATTCATTTCTCAAAAGGTTTGGTACATATTTGTTGGTTCGTTCTGATAATCTTCTAAAGATTTCTATCTCTAGTTTCCAGAGAATGTATATTTGTGATATAGTGTACGAACAAGATGCAAAAGTGAGTTATGTTTATTGAGAGATTCACAAATCACAACAATACAATTGTATTGAGAAACATAGAGAACATAAGTCATGACTCATGAGTATCTCTAATGGAAAAATGAAAACACATAAATATAACTTCATCTTTACATTCACTTCTCTTCCAATCTAGCCAGGATCGACTCTGCGAAACTCTGTTGCCTGTTTAGTTTAAAGAAAGCCAATTACCATCAACAGGCACAAGAATGTGAACTGTAAATACTTCGTATAGATTCAAGGATCAGAACAATTTCTGCAAGTTCCAAGTATGACTTTGATCTAATCAGCTAATAGATAACCATGCTACTCAAAATTCTTTTAAGAGTTTCAAATAGAAAGAATAATGACAGTAGAATCTCTAGAAAGAACGACATACTTGCGTTCACTATGCTTGGGGCTTGGTCTCGAATACTTCAAGTATCCATCCCAAGGGACCTTTTTGAGACCCGCCCGAAGAGATATCATGTCTCTGACCCTGTCACAATTATATAAAGTGGATGCAAACTTCTTAGTATATATGACTTCTCTGATGTAGATCCAAAAGAAGAGTGTTTTACCTCTCTGCAAATTCAATTCCTGTTTCACCGGGCCTTATGGTTTGTGGTTCCAAGTACCACACTTCACATACAACAGCCCATGATGTCATGAGTTGCAGCAAGTGCATAGTAAATGATTGTCTGCAAAAAGCATGCAACATATTTAGTTACCAAGACAAAGAAATGAACCTAAATCGCAACTATTCAATATAAGTGAAACAAAAAGTCGTATCTGTCCCGTCTAATATGAAAGACTTAAATAAAATACGCTTACTTTCTGCTATTCCAGAAGGCGTCAACAAAAATCTTGTTGTATTTAATTGCAATTGGACAAACAGTGCAGTCCAATTCAAAAGCACCCTGACATTGTCATGAAGCGAATCAGAAACTATAGTGTAGTAGTAGTGCAAATCACATCAAAGTTAAGTCCAAATACCTTCTTAAACATCACTGTGTAATTATTATTTACACATGTCCCTTCGGGAAATATGAGAAGAGGATTACTGTCAGCTCCTTGGACATGGTCCCTTAACCTGAATCACGTGATTCATGTTCCCATGATTAGTGTGAGTAGATCACGTAATGACACTTAAAGAGGATAAGAATCATGCATACTTTTTTGCTACAATTTCACGATCCTTTGCCTCTGAACGATTGAACCAGATACATCCCACACTCTCTAATATTGTGCTTTGCAGAAGACCTTCATATATAAAGCAACAAAAGTCAATCATGGCTTTCACAATAATGCACAAAGGGCAAACCAATCACTAAATCAGTCACAAGCCTATTAAAAACTGAGCAATCATAAAAGGTTATAAGCACACTTTTCGCTCTCTAAAAGCCTGAGGACTTACCAACCCAACCAGGATGCTTCTGCATTATAACAGCAAATGCGGTCATCTGCTCCAATACGATGAAATCAATCATTGAAGTATGGTTGGCAACATAGACCTGTAAACCCCACTCATAAAGTAAGCATGTGTATCATGGAGACACAAAATAACGTTTTTTAAAATGAAGCATGACCTGCTTAGGACGGATGCTAGGACGTGGCCCGTGATATTTGACAACTCCGGTCCATGAGGCGACAAAAAAGCTGCAAATCATTTCCACCAAGACCCTCTGGTAACACAGCAAAAGAAAGGAAAATCTTCCTGAATTCTAGATGGAAGAATAACGGAATAACATAGTGAAAACGAAATTATACAAGACAAACGAGAGAATCCAACCTACCTCTATCTTTTTCCTCAACCTATCTTGACCTTTCAGCAACGCATTTACAGGGATAAACAATGAAAGGAAAATAATCCACCCAAAAGCTAAAGTGAAGCACCTGCAAGTTTTAAAACAATGAAACTGCTCAGTACAAACATGCAGATCTAAACTTTGAGCTCTGGAGAGGATAAGAGCCATATATAATTGAATAAATAAGAGGAACCAACCTCAAGGGAAAGAGGATACAGTATCTAACAACAACCCCAAAGCAGTATAGTGGGAATAAGTAAATATTCCAGTTCCAAGGTTCTGGAGGATTTGATTTGAAACATCTTGTGAACGAGTCCTGCAACAATCAAACCCACAAAACAAAACATCTTATACTCAAAAATCTATCCTTTATGTGATAAATTTGAAGTCTTTTGATAGAGTAATGGTGAGACAGATTTGGGTTTTAGTCTGAAATATCTTACATCAACAATGGCACCAGCAGCTTCAGTGAGCGTTGGAGAGATGTCTAGCAAATCACGCCTGCGAATCATAAAGAAAGGTGAATACTTAATCAGCGGATCAAATCGAATTCAAATTCAACGGAAATTTCGGAGAGAGTTTTACATACAGGCTGAGCTTGCCGCGAGGTTCATTGATGGAAGAACCAGAAGGAAGGTAATCTTCGATGTTAGGGTGATCGAGGTCAAGCTCGGATTTTGAAGTCACGAGCCTCCCTGCCGTACTGCTCATAGCTTACGTCGCCGGTTTCCGATCGCCGGTGATTTGTTTTGGTGTTTCCCAATCTGGAATTTTCCGATGAAGAGAGCTTTAACCACTCACGAGGCTTGACTCTCTCGGATTGATAATGTATCAGGCCCATTATTATAATAAGCCCAAGTTGTTCAATCATGGTAACTATTGAATATTTCTTTCAATATCTAGATTCTTAACAACTTTCTTTCAAATAGTAAAATTCTTAATTCATTTATTTCGGATCGCATTGCACTTTATTTGGATTGGTTATATTTCTTTTGAAAAGTTTATTAGATTCTATTATACTTATACCACATTAAAATTGTATAGATTTTTTACGCAAAATTAATTGACAAAAAACAAAAAACAAAAACAAAACTACCAGACCATTTTTTACTTTCAATATTTATAAAATTTCGAATATGTATAAGATTTAATTTTGACAGCGACTCTCCAAAGAAAGTTAATAAGATTTTTGTTTTCTTTGGTGTTTGTTTGATAATGTGTGCATAATTTTTTGAGACTTAAATGATCTTGGACATATTATGTTTTATGTTTAATATTTAAGATGCTTAAAATTTGGTAAAAAATATCAATGTTTAATATTTATAATTAAACCTAAGACTTTGTGTTTGCATTGACTTTTTAAGTAATTTTCAAGTAATCAAAGCCACTCCTCTACCGTTCATTCTTTCATATCCTCACCAAATTTAGAAGTAAGAAACGATGGCTAATTCTAATTTGAGGAGATTTATTTACTTGTATTGCTATATTAACCATAAATTACCTTGACTAAAACTGGTCTACTATTTAAAACAAAACAAAATTACTATCTTTAAAACTAAAATTCACGTATAAAACCCCCCAACATAGATCATAATTTTTCAAACACAAATTTAAAGTTGAATATCTTGCAATACAAAAGATAAAAATAATCTGAAAAATGGCTTCATCAAGATTTCAACTTGTTGCTCTTCTCGTCGTCTTCTCTCTCGTTATTAGTATTACTGCAAATTCCGTAGGTACTTATCTTCCACCCCTTCAAAATAACAAATACTTTTAAATCCAAAACTTGTGTTTTGTGGCATATGTCATATTTTTTTGACCTAATAATATACATGCATGTGTGTTAAATTTACATAAAAACAGAGAAAGACGTAATGGACGGACCATGCCGCTTAAGAGGAACGTGCAACAACGACGGCGACTGCGACAAGCATTGTCACAGGAGCACCGACGCTGCAGCCATGGACGGCCACTGCCTCTTCGACAAACCCACCGGTCCTGTTTGTTGCTGCTTATTTGATTAAATCATATATTTATATTTTTTTATCCTTCAAATCTGCACCGTATATATCTAAACTACATGAAGTAAAAATAAAATAAAAATGGTACGTCCCAATTATTTGAAGGAGAAAACAAGAAGTGATTTTGTGTTTCTTATGATTTTTTTTTCTTGTTTGCCATATTGATACACTTGTATGTCATGAGAGTGTTATAATTGTAAGAGAATGGCTATTTGTAAACAAATGTATAATGTATTTATAACTTTGAAAATGTTGACTTTTTGAGGATGTAAGTTGACTACAAGAAAACATCACGAATTTACAAAATTTCATGTTTCTTGTATGCTTCTGTTTCAACTAAATTGTATTTCGGATTTATTTGAAATATTTTAAACAAACATAAGACTGCGACACACACACACACACATATAACCAGATCATAGAACTAAGTCACTAACCACATGATAAGATTAATAATCTACACTAGTTTCGTTCTTAAGCAAGTTCCATATTCAGTTTAAAACCAAATTGTCTTTGGAAAACAAGATTCAGAATAAAATGCGATAGCTCTCAAGTTTCTTATGTTGTGGTCAATGCGAGATTGATGAAGTCTTCAAGCAACGAGCTTTTTTGAAGATAAAACTCAAGAAATCCCTCTCTTCTGGCCTTGCCGTGTACCCTGCAAACTCCAAAGTTTTGAGACTGCTCTTCAAACATTTAGGAACAGATCTTTGTATATTCTTCCAGTTATCCTGTTCATACTCCTCATAACGTTCATAATCACTCTGCGTGGGGGTGAGAGAGAGACAGAGAGACTCAGACTCAAGATTACACCATAGAAAGCTTTTAGCAAAAATAGTCAATGAAGAGACTTACATCAGCGTCAAGATTGAGAACTCGCAGATTGGGAGAATTTTGGAGCAACCATATAACTAACTTTGTCCAATTATCACTGCATATGGATAGCTCCAGTTGTTCAAGCTGTTTGAAGACAATACCAGCACGACACTTATACTGCACAAATCACATGTAACAGTGTCATAAGTTGTAACAGACGATTGAGAGCTTAAAGTTGATAGACAGAAACAAATTACCTCATCTATGCTGTTGTACAATTGGCGTAGTGTAAGTCGTTTGACAGATGTAACTGATTCGAGAAGCGTCTCAATATGTTGCGTAACATAGATATCCGCTTCTTCCAGCTCTGGCATATTCTCAATCAAAGCATTGAAAATTTCTCTGTCATCCTCAACTTTGAAATACTTCAAAGAAGGGGTAACAATCAAATACCGTTCATCAGAACATGAAGCAGGTATCTTCAAGGATAGACACTGCAAAGTTGGGACAATAACAACTAGCGCTTTCACATTTTGGTTTGCATCATCTAGTTCAATAACCAGATCTTCAAGAACAGGGCAACAGGAAAGAAGCAGTCGAAGAGGATCTTCTTCTGAGTATGCCACACATTGAAGTAGCAAAGTTTTTAAAGAAGGGAGACAAACATCTCGAGGAACATCCACACGAATACCCAAGCCTAGGAGTTTCAAGGTCACCAGAGATTTGCAGGTATACAAGCTTCTGGGCAATATAACATATGGATTGGCATAGTGAGAAAAAAAGTCGATACGTAGCTCACGCAAGCAGTGAGAAATTGCAATTCCACCCCAGAGTTTGATATCCTGAAACAGAAATGACTCACGACGAAATCTGAGGTACAAGCTTTCTATGATCCGAGCTTGTAACGGCAGATTCTTGAGAATAAAATCCCGAAGTGCAGGCTCAGTACAATCGCACTCAAGTTTAGGCACCCACTTCCAAAGAGACTCCCATCGTTTGGACAAAATGCTAGTGGATACAGCTACTTTTGTCGGAACAAACGATATAATCTTGACCAACAATTCATCAGGCAACCCACTGATTCTGTCCATCTCTCTTAACCAAACCCAAGATTCTATTGCCTGAAAAAGAAACAAGAAAACTCGTCAAGACTCTCAGAATTTGTCTGAAGCCAATCAAACAAGATCATAAACTCAACAGAATTCCATCAATTTCAGAGAACCAAATCAGAATACAAATCACAACCCAACTATTAATAACCTAGAATAATAAGAATAATTTCCAGGAAAGGCTAAGAATTTTTTTAAAAAAAACAGTAAGCAAAACCGAAACCCTAGGAGAGTGACGATGATGGAACACGAAATGAAACCTAAACAAGATCCATTACAAAAGAAATCAACAACAAAAAAGTGTAAGAAACCAAGAAACACAGGACGAATTTGCTTACAGAAACGTAAAAGTGAAGACAATGAATCGCTGGATTGTTTTGGACATTAGGTTTTCTCTGAAGTTCGATTTTTTTTCTTTCTTAAAGGGTAAATATATATATATATATATATATATATATATAT
>Ga0041059_1001211_pt1 | contig 20627 bp, 16 predicted proteins | sample AraColnosormetaG_FD_56232 | JGI IMG/M metagenome (GOLD analysis project Ga0041059, IMG submission 56232) | Arabidopsis roots microbial communities from North Carolina, USA - Col MF nosort | ecosystem: Host-associated > Plants > Roots > Unclassified | place: USA: North Carolina | collected... | reverse complement strand
TTTTTTTTTTTTTTTGTTGGAGCAAAGCACCTAAAGAAATGTAGGGTAAATTTCTTTTAATAGAGGGAAAAAATACAATGTTGAAAGAAAAAGAAAAGTATAAAACGTAATCGTAAATGGGCCCCATGGCCCAAATCAAACTTGCCTCAGTCATAACCTTCTCACGTTGGTTCCTGATTCCCTAGTCCCTATATAAGCAAGTGCCAATAGCCTTCATCAATCTCACGCCTTCTCTTCTTCTTCTTCTTCATTTCCGTCTTTTCCGCTAGGTTTCCGTCTCTGTTTTTTCTTGCATTTTCCCCAGAATTCCTTCACATTCTCTCCTTTTCCTCTTTTTAATTCCTCACCACCTCAAATTCTTCATAAACAAATCCACTTCTGCATGGTTGGGAGAATCTGTTAGAGAATTTTTGTTGTTGTTGGGTTCAGATTTGGAAAATTTCCTTTTTTTCGAGTTTCTTCTGAATTATTCATCGTGGAGATTCTCGGATCGGGAAGGGCTGCGAGAGGTGGTTTTCACGGCGGGGATAGATTCATCTTCTGTCTTCTCCTGAGGGGGTAGCCGAGGCTCCGGCCTCGGCGGTTTTTAAACCCCTACCTTTACAAATTCTGGGAAATTAGAAAAAAAAAGGTTTGATTTTTCAGTTTTTGCTCTGTTCTTCTCTCGAAAGTTTTTGTTTTGTTCGAGAATTTCTGTAAAGTGAGATTGTTGATCGTTTGCTGATAAGAGGGTGAAGATAAAGATGCCTGCTTTAGCTTGCGTTGATACGTCCTTTGTACCTCCTGCCTACGCCTTCTCCGACACCGCCGGTGATGTTTTTATCCCGGCGTCATCACCAACTTCCGCCGCCGTTGTTGTTGACCGTTGGTCTCCGTCGCTCTCATCGTCTCTCTATCGAATCGATGGATGGGGAGCCCCTTATTTCATAGCCAATTCGTCTGGTAACATCTCTGTTCGTCCTCATGGCTCTGAAACTTTGCCTCACCAAGACATCGATTTGCTCAAAATCGTTAAGAAGGTGACGGGTCCGAAATCTTCCGGTGGTTTAGGATTGCAGCTTCCGTTGATCGTTCGTTTCCCTGATGTGTTGAAGAACCGTCTCGAGTGTCTTCAATCTGCGTTTGATTACGCGATTAAAAGTCAAGGATATGATTCTCATTACCAAGGTGTTTATCCGGTGAAATGTAACCAAGATCGATTCGTTGTTGAAGATATTGTCAAGTTTGGATCTTCGTTTCGATTTGGATTAGAAGCTGGTTCTAAACCTGAGATCCTTCTTGCTATGAGCTGCTTGTGTAAAGGTAGCCCTGATGCCTTTCTTGTGTGCAATGGATTCAAAGATGCTGAGTATATATCATTGGCTCTGCTTGGGAGAAAACTGGCGTTGAATACTGTGATTGTGCTTGAGCAAGAAGAAGAGCTTGATCTGGTTATTGAGCTGAGCCAGAAGATGAATGTGAGGCCTGTCATTGGGTTAAGGGCTAAGCTGAGGACTAAGCATTCGGGTCATTTCGGATCAACTTCTGGTGAAAAGGGTAAATTTGGATTGACTACTACTCAGATTGTTCGTGTGGTGAGGAAGCTGCGTCAATCTGGTATGCTTGATTGTCTCCAGCTTCTGCATTTTCATATTGGTTCACAGATTCCGTCGACTTCGTTGCTCTCTGATGGTGTCGCCGAGGCTGCTCAGCTTTACTGTGAACTTGTGCGTCTTGGTGCACATATGAAAGTTATTGATATCGGTGGTGGTTTGGGGATTGACTACGACGGGTCTAAATCTGGAGAATCGGATCTCTCTGTTGCTTATAGTCTCGAGGAGTATGCTGAAGCTGTTGTAGCTTCTGTTCGGGTTGTGTGTGACCGGAGCTCAGTGAAACATCCGGTGATATGCAGCGAAAGCGGTAGAGCGATAGTCTCTCATCATTCTGTGCTGATCTTTGAAGCTGTTTCAGCAGATAAACCAATGGTTCATCAAGCAACTCCCGGCGATATTCAGTTCCTGCTTGAAGGTAATGAGGAAGCTCGAGCCAATTATGAGGATCTTTATGCTGCTGTGATGCGTGGAGACCACGAAAGCTGCCTTCTTTATGTCGATCAGCTGAAGCAGAGGTGTGTTGAAGGTTTCAAAGAAGGTGTTTTGAGCATCGAGCAGTTAGCTTCTGTTGATGGTTTATGCGAGTGGGTGTTGAAGGCTATAGGCGCATCGGATCCGGTTCATACTTACAATATCAATCTATCAGTTTTCACTTCGATTCCTGATCTCTGGGGGATTGATCAGCTGTTCCCTATAGTTCCTATCCATAAGCTCGATCAAAGGCCCGGGGCTCGCGGAATCCTTTCAGATTTAACGTGTGATAGTGACGGGAAGATCAACAAGTTCATAGGCGGTGAATCCAGCTTGCCGTTGCACGAGCTGGACAAGAATGGCAGTGGAGGAAGGTACTTTTTGGGTATGTTCCTTGGAGGGGCTTACGAGGAGGCTCTCGGTGGAGTCCACAATCTGTTTGGTGGACCAAGCGTTGTCCGGGTCTCCCAGAGCGATGGACCACACAGCTTTGCAGTGACCCGAGCGGTGCCTGGTCAGTCCTCAGCGGATGTTCTCCGAGCAATGCAGCATGAGCCGGAGCTAATGTTTCAGACCCTAAAGCACCGAGCAGAGGAAATGATGCATACCAAAGGTGGTAGCGAAGGTGAAAATGAAGAGGAAGAAGAAGATGATGAGTTCAACAATGTGGCGGCTTCTCTCGACCGTTCGTTCCACAACATGCCGTATCTTGCAACTGAGCAGGCATCGCCAAGTAACTCTCTTTCAGCTGCGATCAGTAACCTTGGGTTTTACTACTGCGACGAAGACGTCTACGATTACATCTCTGCGTGAGAAAAGGTGGTCGTCGTGTGGTTTGTTGTTGCATTATATTATCGTAAAATCGTCATTGTACGATTTCTTTAAATAAAAGTTATTAAATAAGAACATGATGAGATCCATGATCCATCGTTGTTTAAGGTTTTAAGTAAGAAGATCCGAATTATGAAAGCCTTTTGTGAAATTCGGATCTTTTTATATTTATTTCCCCCTTCAAATGTAGCCGTTCCCGTTTTATTTATAATAATAATAATAAAAAAGTTTGACCACATAAAAGAAATAAATAAACGATGAATCGTGAATAAGTTGTTTTCAGTTTTCACTCTATAATAATTTTAAATAAAAAATATAAAAAATTGTCTAGTGGTATTTTTAACGGATCAGGTTCGCCGCATCTTATAACCGGCGTCGTGGGCCGATGTTGTTATGATGAGTGAAGAAGTGAATGTGACAACACACACAAGTATCACATGGAGATGTTAGATTCTGACATTTATGTGTTTTATCGACTGACATCTTTTATCTGTTAGGCTTTGGGAAGCGGTTAAATGATTATTTGATAATGTGGCTCATGATTGAGTGTTTTTAGCCGTATCTTGCATTATCGAATAGTGGTCTTTATTTTTAAGTCACGGCTTGGTGTGCAACAGGTTTCGTTTTACGTGGAGGTAATTTTTTGACATTATGCATATTCGAGATAACGTGTTGTTGTTTCCATTATACTTGTCCGGTTGTTGGCGATCGTGGAAAAAAAAGCATATAATACTGTAGAGAAAAAGGAAGGATTCAAATTTAAAGGTGAAAAGTTTGACGAATATGGTAATACTAAGCTTCATGTCGGTCAATTTGTAGATGATCGTTTCACTTTTTGGTGTGTTTTTATTAACATATATTGTATTCATAACTTATAAATATATTTATCATTCTTTCTTAGAATGATGAGAGAATCATTAAACCTTCCTCGAAATCTAAAACCTTTAAACGTCAAAGCTTAAGTGATTCACAATTCAACCAAAAACTGCAAAACATTATGTTCAATCTTGTTTCTACTAATCTTTGCTTCAAGCTCTCTATTTTCGTTTGCAAAATTGTAGCCGTTTCTTTTACAATGTAAGTGAAAAAGGGGCTAAGGTTGGTAGAATCCAATCCTATAACATCTTTGCTTTGAATTTCGCAATTTGGGTTTGGAATCGGCATTTACTTTTCCCGACCATGGTCCTCACCGAAAATGCCAAGTGTTACGTGACGACATCAATTTGCAGGGATCGGTCCCGATTCTCAAGTTGGATAATCGATTCCTATCTACCCAAAATTACCAATATGTGGTACAAGACTTCAAATTGTGTCTCTAACAGATTTGGAATGTGTTTATACGCTGCGTTTCCACAATTATTAAGGAAGACAAAGCTGATTATCAAAACAACAGAGACAGAAGAACAAAACCCTTTTTAGACGCAATGACGTGTAAAGGGAGAGTGAGATGAGATGTTGTTCGATTAAAACCTTCTCAAGATATAGCCTCCTCAAAGACCAGTATCGATTTGCAGCCAAGGTTGAAAAAAGAAAAAAAGACCACAATTTTGTTGTTTTACTGACAAGTTTTCATGGTCGAACATCCATGACTCAAGAGCAGCCGGAAATGTTTTAGATGAAAGATATAAACCAAGTTGAAACAAGAATTGTCTTACTGGAACGAAACATCTTTGAAAATAACAATTGGTCCCTCAAAGTTTCAACCTTGAAAGTCAGTTTAATTTATCTCCAAACCATAGCCACCGGATGCTTCAATCTGCAATATATAACAAACACCATTGAAACATAACGTCTTAGTGGTTCTACTGCGACATTTCGATATAATGAGGGACATTTACTAGAATGAAGGGAAACTATTGTGGATACAGCCTTAGCATTTGATAATTCTCTAACTTACTTTATTGATGGGTGTGACAATATGGAAGCTAGGTTTATTATGGGTTGTCTTCTAGACCATAGTTGTACACAATCTCAATCTGCATCAGTCACACACACAATAAAAGATCAGCAGTTGCGAAGAAGAAAGGTAGATCATGAAGAAAAAAGTGATAAGTGTTGAGAACAAAAAATTACCCCAGCAGGCGGAGTCGGGTTTCTACAGAACTTTGAGCCACCAGGAGCCCATGGAACTACAACAGAAAATGTGTGTCATTTAGTGTCCAATTCGGGAAGTGGACTACTCATGTTATCTAATCTACGAGGAATTCCATAAGCCTGACAAAGAGTTCTTGCTATCAAATCTACCACGATTCATATATGGGTCGAGACGCTTACCGATATAAGGATCAGGGTGCCGCCATTTGTTGTATTCTGCTTCACCATGAGCAATCAGTTTGTCGATTCTGTCGACATCCTCCTACAAATACCCCAATCAAAGGTATTAGAGCATTGATAAAGCCCAAGAATGACCAAATACAAGTTCATAAGCCCATGTAATCAGGTTTCTTAGCAAGATGAGGATTGCATCTCTCCTTCTTTCCCTTATGAAATATCAAATCTAAAATGAATTTGTTCCTGTTAACAATCTAAAGACTAATAATTTTATTTCCTTTGCACTATAAAAAGCTTTCATTAGCTATTTCATTTCACTCTTATTTTCTATGTTTTGGATCTAGCTTAACAATGCTCTAAAAGCTTAAATCCTACTAACTTTGAATTCTCCTACAAAAGGACCATATCAAGAGACAACCAAAGATGAGAGACTCAATGTACATTGTGGCAGTAGTTGAAAAAAGAATTTCATAATATGATTTTCAACTCCAGTTTAAAAAGGTACATCCTTTACTTGAATTCAATATTGGAATGATAATGAGTGGAATATGCAAACTCAACACACAAATCATTGAACAGCAATTCTATTTCCCATATCTCCTACCTATTCACTTTTTTTTTATAATAGCGAAGAACCTAAACAACTTAGCAAGAGAAAATCCAGTAGAGGTGTTTCCACAACAAAAGTCCCCAATTTTCTCATCCACACACACTTAGATGATTATGCTCATCATATCTCTAAAGTCTCTCTACCAAATTAAATGAAACAAAACAATATCAATTTCCATTTCTACGGATTATCAAACATTTTAACAATCAACAATGAAACAAGGCAAAGAGAGAGGTATGCAAAATGAAAGGAGAAGAGAACAAACCACATCTTGGTTGACATTGAACTTCTCACGCAGATCAGAAGCCTGAAAGGTAACGAAGATCAAATGGAATCAAAAACCAAAATGAGAGATCGGTAAAAAATCAAAAAGTCCATGTCCGATTCGGAGATCTGAGGAAAAGACTTACGTCACGGTAGAAGATATGGCGATGAACAGCCCAATTGAGAGTATCCTTAAGGGCACGACGGTAAAGGATTCGAACTCTCTCCTTCTGAGCCGCTCGCCGCGCAAAGTACGCCGCCGTCGAAACTCCGCTCATTTTTGTCTTCCTGATTCCGATTGATTTCGAGTCTCTCTACACTCTTTTCATCTTTTACAGTGGAAAACCTTCTGTTTCCGTTGGAGGGACCGAGAAGAAAATTTCAAATGGGCCTTTGATTAGAGCTTGAATTAAGACAAAAATCGGCCCATTAAAAAAAGAAGGAGGTAAAAACAAACTCCGTTGCCGGGACTCGAACCCGGGTCTCTCGGGTGAGAGCCGAGTATCCTGACCAGCTAGACTACAACGGACTGTTGATACAGTCAAAGAAATAAATTATTTAACACTACGTATCTGTCTTTTCATTATACACTCACTTTTCCCAAAAAAAATTCACTTACTCCACCATTCGATAATAAAAATTATAAGTACTCAACAAAAAATCTAAACTTCAAAATTATCAAACTTTTTTTTTTTCTTTTAAGGATTACTCAACTTGATTTCGTGATTAGACTAAGCGTGAACAATAAAGAGCTGATTTGGTTGAATATATATGACACAAATTTTGCACGAATCAAGTTTAACACTTATCGTGGTTCAAGTTTTTCATTTTTATAGTTTTTTATTGTTTTTATATTATGTATGTTTAGAATTTTAATATTTCTAATAATTATTATGTTTGGTGAAATATATTATAATATTATATATTTATTTTTTTAAAGAAATCCACTTAAGAATTCCACCATTGAACAATAAAAAATATAAGGATTCAACAAAAAATTTAAACTTTAATTTATTCAAAATTTAGTATTATAAAATTGTAAGGAGTTCTAATGATGGATCTGGTGAAAAAAAGAGTGATGATGATGGATCCGGTGAGAAAAAGAGCAATGATGGATCCGGCGATGGGAAAAAGAGTGATGATGGATCCAGCAATAATGACGATGATGATTACACACCTAATGACGATCCACAATCGACATGGTTCAAGGTTTTTAAACTTTTAGCAACTAGGCTTCATTACATCGGGGTCAAGAGATCATGCGAGAGGAGCGTCAAACGCAAATGGAAGTTTCTCAAATTTATCAACATATCTCAAGCTAAGAAGCTTCAACTACTGGCTAAAGCTAAAGGGAAGGAGCATCAAACTTTTGTGGAGTACACTTGCCTAGGTAAGGCCTCCAGAGATTTCTCACAAACCTATACCTCGTTTCTCACTTGGTGTTTCTTTGGCTCTCTTACTTGCATCTCCTTCGTTTGGGGGTTATGGAACACCTCTAAAACGGATAGAAGCCTAGCCGACTTGTGGTTGGAGATAAACAAGAAGAGTGTGGTTATCCATGAGTTTAAGAAAGAGATGAGTGCCAAAAATGCTCTCTACATGCACCGGCTTGATGAGATTACAAAGGTTGCAAAGCAAAATCAGGAAGATCTTCAAAAGATCGTGGCACTTCTCGTATCTAAAAAGTGAAAGATGGGTTTAGTTTTTGGCTCTTTCATTTTGTTCTTGTTCTTACGAGAATGATTAGATTTATATCAATATCTTTATATGCTAAGAAACCTCTCACATTTTGTGGATGAACACTCTCTTTTGCTGCTTCATGTTTTAACTTGGATGTTTTCTTTTGTCTCCTGCTTATTCCCAAGCAAGCATACTAAATAAACTCTCTTTTTGTGTAGATACATGTAGCTTTATAGTCAACTTATTTTGAGTATGACACAAAGTAGCAATAAAACGGAGACAAGGCCACATAAACACATTAAAAGGATGTTTCCCTTAAAGATTGATATGCAAATGGTGAGATTAAACAATTATGCGGCAGACATAGCATCATACATTTGCCTAAATTTACTTTCATGGGGATTTAACGAAATCGTTTATCTACGATTAGCCTGAAAATTAACCTTTAGTAATTCGATATGTATAAATTAATTACATACCTAATTTTTTTTTTTGCTGAATAAATGTCTAAATTAATTATGCTTGCATCGATTATCAAATAAATATGTCGAATCTCAAGATTTATCAATAATATATATACTATATAGTAATGTTGGAGTTTTCAAGATGATTCTTCCATTTGGCATTTTGTTTACTCAAAAAGTCTATTTAAGCCACTACACATGGACCAAAATCATTCCAAGTACTAGTAGTGGTGGTGGTGGTCTTACATCATTAAAAACACACATTAATTTTGTTTATAGAAAACCATTGTTTACTTAAGACTAGTTCCTGAAACAGTTTCAAAATGTTAAGAAGCAAGTTGTTAAATTACAACACTACAGATAATGTTACAAAAAGTAGGTTTTACCTAAGTCTTATCTACCACTTGCTGCCAAATTTGACTGGGTCTGATTTAGTACTAGCTTCACCTGTTTCTTCACCCAACTCTTTACTCTTTCTTAATTCCAGAACCTTCCTATGAAGATTTGAGTGAATCTCATTCGAGAACGTCGGACTATCCGCCGGTCTGTATTCCGGGCAGAGCCTACCAGACTTAAACCGGACTCCACATGCATTACATAAGGTTTTTGGACCGACCGGACCGGTTCTCCACTGTGGTGTGTTGTTTGTGCCACAATGGCTGCATCTTCGTTGAAACACAAGGACAGTTTCTTGTTTCTTCTTCCTCAACTGCTCTGTTGCTGCATGTTGATGATTGGTTGAAACGAGTGGCCAAACACGACTACCGGTTAAACTGTTCCGAGACCGTTTGGTTCTTGGTTTAACCGGAATTCTTGAGAAGCTTGGTTTGGTTTTATGTGTTTGTGTTAAGAGAAGTGAAACTTCTGGTGATGAACAATCATCCACAACACGAGATACCCATTCAAGCTCTTCCACATCTTCATCCTAAAAATATCCCAAAAAAAAAGAAATCAAGAAAAATATAACTTAAAATCTTTCGATTATAAGAAGAGAAAGAAAAGGTATAAAGAAGTTTAGAAATTTACCGGCAAAGAAGGAAGTTGATCAAAGATGCAAGGTTGTGAACTAAAGACACAATCATGTTCTTGTTCTTCTTGCTCTTGTGAAGAAGAAACAGAGACAACTTCTTCTTCTTCTTCTTTTTGACCTTCTGAGAAATCGAGGAAACACTCAACGGAGAAATCTTCCGGCAAGGAAGAAGTTCGGCTTAAATCTTCCGACACAATCACTTGGTGATGTTTGAGAGATATAGTAGATTCTCCTCTTAGACTTGCCTTTAAGGCTCTAGCTTCTGTCCACAGCTCCATTCACTCTTTAACACATACACACATACATATAGAATTCTTTTTAAGTTTCACTTGACATACTCTGAATTCTCAACTATTACAACAACCATAAACATACGAAAATAGGCTTAAAACTAAAGTTTATAACCTATAACAAAGTCGGCGCATGCAAACTTTCGAGAAACTAAAAAGATGAGAAGAGGAGAGAGGTATGTGGGATATGCTCATCGTATCTCTTTACCTGACAAAGACGAAGAAGAAGGAGAAAAGCTGAGAGAATGGCGAAGAAACAGAGGAAGAGAGATATTCCGATAAGAGAAAAGTAAGAGGGCACTGAACTTAAAGGAGGATTCTTGAAGGGGTTAAAAGGTAAAACAGAGACTTTTTTTTTGTGTGTGTTTGTGCTTCTTCCAATTCCAAAAGTTAAAGCTCTTTTTTCCTATCTTTTTTTTTTGTTTTCTTTTCCCCTAATTTCTAAGTTTGTGGAATATTACAAAATCTTCTTTCACGAATGATACTATATTGGTATTTCAGAATCAATGCTTTTCCTCTTCTTTATTTGTCTCTTCATTTTCGTGTTAAACGGTGTGTCCTTTATTTCAATGTAAAATATGGATCAGCTTAATAAAAGATCAGGATCAAGTCTAATCCACTCGCCTCTATATTTCATTTAAAGCTCACAAGACTTGTTAAGAAATTGTTTGCATACATGAAAAATTAATTGATTATTCAATTTTTGTATTTAGAAGAAAATAAAAGAGATAAAAAAAAGTGATGATTTCTTTTTATTTTCACGTCAGGATTTGTTTTATTTTCTCCAAATTTCTTTGGACCTAATCAATGAGTTCTTTACGTGGATGTTTTTGGCGTGGGCTTATCCTTCGTCACATATTGATAAGTCAGGTCTGTTTCGCATTATTCAATACAAATTTGATTGTTTTTATTATAATTATTGTGAAGGGTTATATCATGATGCTGTGTTCCTTGTCCATGCCAATTTAGCTTGTCTTGTCAAAAGGGTTGACCATTTCTTCTTAGGAAATGTTGAAACATTAAGTTTTACAATGGTGATGAATTTGTTATTTCATAGTACTAACATTAACAATTTAATAGTATACATGCACAATATTTTGCTTGTCGTGTTAAAACTAGTATTATTGAAAGTCACCGATTAAACCTGTGATCTTTTTTGAAAATTTTAAAAATTTTGATATCTAACTAAAGGACCAAATGAAATTAACAAAGTGATAAGAACAATCCAATAATAGCTCAATTCTATACTAATACAATAATAGCTCAAAATTTAATAAAATACAAAGCATGAAATTTATAGAAAGCATCCAATTTTTTTATTTTTTTTGTCAAACAACATAAAATCATCCAATCTAGAATCTTAAAATTGAGTTAGATGTCCCATATACTGCGTCTGAATATAGATAAGAAATTTCATTCAGTCATGAATTTAAGAATATAAAATAATTCATGAAGCAAAATTAATTTTTACATGCATTACCAAGGATATATAAGATTATTTTCGCATTTGTTATGAGAACTGGCAAATGACAAACAAGTATTACGCGATTATAAAACAAACATTGCCATGCAGTCGGTGATGTCCACATATGATCTAGCCAATCTTCTATGTTATGCTATTTTTGGCATTAGATATGAGATTAGGTAACCCAAAGGAGAAAACATTTTTCCGATAAGATACATTAAGTTCATACCCTAATACCAAATCTCATATTGATTACATTTTATGGAAAATTACAGGATAGATATAATAATATCTGAATCCTATTAGAGATGTCAATTTGGATTAAGTCGATGTGTTAAAAACCAAATTAAGATTATCTCTACCGAAACCCCTTGAACCTTTTACAACTTTCCAAACACACAAATTTTTTATAAATAAAATAAAATAAAAACAAATGTTGATTTCAAATTCGATTCAAACACCCAAAAACAAGAGCATAAATAAAGTTCCTTTTAACCCACATTACGCAAAGAAAGAAAAAAAAAAAGAAGTGTGGGTTTTTGGTAGTGATGGGAATGGAGATGGTGCAAACCACCGTTGGAGTGGAGTTCACCAAAGCAACCACTATAGCCAAATCTTTTGAACATTTTATTTTTATTTTTAATAACTATCAAAGTATACTACTTTCCTTCCAATTATGAAATCTTTCCTTTTTAGTATAATTGGTCTTAGTCTTAAAACAAGATTAGGGTTTGGTTTTTTCGAAAGAGTAGTTACGATCACTTAGTTTGGTGGTATATTTTTTTCTGCCAACCTTAGTTTATTGTGTGTGTGGGACTTTATACTCGTGTCGCTATATACACATTGATATGTTTTGAAGATTTTTTATTTTGAAAGTTGGTATATATTCCATTTTAACTTATTTTGATTTTCGTAAAATTAGGGGGAAAACAGAAAAGTTTGAAAAGGGAGCAGGCTGGTGAGGAGTGACGAGAGCGTAATGGGGGAAAAGAGAACGTGTCACATTTTCCTCTTATTCGTCGATTCACGACGCATCATCATCATCACTCTTTCCCTTTTCTTATCTTTTATAAAACATGGAGTAGTTTTTATCATTTTTGACGTCAAGAAAATGGGAGAGAGTTTCAAGTCCTGTAATCAATGCAAGTGGTTTTTGAGTTAATGATTCTTGTATTCGCAATATCTCTAGGCAAAAAAATGTAGAATAATATCTAACCTATTATAAAGTTTTACCTAATAAAACATTAAAAACTTCAATAGATTTACCTAAAATCCAATCTATCATTGTGATGCAAATGTATTGTTCGAATCAATGACATCAAATCGCATATTAGAAATTTAGTTGCTATATTATCACTAAGTAAAATAAATGAGGAAAAAAAAGATATGTATCCAAATGATTTTTTCTTTCACATAAAAATAAGACAAAACGAAAACGAGAGACGAAAAAAAAAGTTAACACAGAACATAATCATTGCGTTTTAACAAAAGCATAATCCATTTGAATACGTAATCATTCATCACGGACCATAGTCAGAATAAAATGTAACAAAATCTCAATGTCTTACCAGGACCTAATAAGTAACAACTGATCATTATTCGAATCAACAAATTATATAACTCAAATTATACAAAAAGAATTGTGTAAGAGATGCGGAAATTGCTAGTTTGTCGAATAATTGAAGAGGTAAATCGGGGTAGTGCAAATTATTTTATTTTATTTCGATTACTTCTTCTCAAAAGTTTTAACCTTTTTACAGTTTGACTTTGATGTAAATCCTAATCTTGTCCATTTAAATATTTGAAGAGAGAGCAAATCCAGATTCCAAAAATGAAAAGAAGAAGTGAAGAACTAAGACATATAATAAAAAAGGTAAAACATGATAAACAATAAAGATCATCCATCAAAAACGAGTCCAAAACCAGTCACACCAATGGCGACATAACATTAGGTTCTTTTTTTTTTTTGCCAGCGAAAAAACAAACAAATCTATAATCCCCTAAGCTCCGATGATTTCTGTTGGCTCCTCAACCATTGTCTCATCAGCTGGCCTGTCTACCTTCACACCAACATCCTCTGCTGTGTAATCTCCATGCACCTAAAGATAAACCAAAACAAAAAGAGTTAGATTTCATTACATCCTTGGAACCAAGACTAGTGCATCAATGATGAAATTAATGTGACTTCAATCTACCTCCATGAGCTTTCCAAGGTCAAACTTGGGAGCCTTTAGGATCTTCACTTTACGGATGAACACATTCTGCAACGGGTAGATGCCCTGTGTTGCCTTCTCAATCTCTCTTCCAATGGCCTCTGGGATGAACTTGGCCACTAGCTCCTTGAGGTCACAAGATGAAGCCTCCTTCACCATAATCTCACTCATCTTTCTGCGGATCTACAAGAATCAAGAAACATTTACAAGGAAAATGTTAATCTTCTGTTTACAGAAAGCCAAATAGTAAGCACATGGTATGATAATGTTGTAACCTGACGGATTTGGCTGGATTGAGCGTAACAGGTACGCTTCACTTGGTTAGCACGTCTCTTTGTGAAGGCGATGCAGAACATCCTCAAGGTGTAGCCGTCTGTGGTTTTCACATCGACATGGGCTTCAATCAAAGTCTGCCACTTCTTCACCAATGACCTTAGCTTGTCGGTTGTGAAATCCATACCCTACAGAGATCACAGATTAAAAACCGCACTCTGTATCAATATGCCAGTAAAGGAGTGGTCTTTATCTTACCCAGAACTGGGTCAACACATTCCTTCCCTGAACATCTTCAGCTCTAAGACGGATCTTCCTGTAGGCATTATCCTCATCATTTTGTAGATCAGCAAGAGAAACCTCAAACACCCTGTGTTTCAGTCCCTCAGAGGCAATCTGTTTAAATTAAGAGATAGCCCAGATAACAAAGTCAGATTTGTCGAAGAGGAACACGCTCTTTTCTATCACAAATGCAATTCCTATTACTTCAATAATGAAAGCCACCAAGAGCAAATGCCCATCTCTACACCTCACATTCAGCAAATGACCTATGCCATGAGATAACTATAGACTCAAAACCTAGAAAGCTCTAACCTTTCTCCAGTATAGTAATAGAAAGACATAAGACATTACCTTGGTACCCTGAGTCCTGGAAACAAGAGTCTTCCCAACATTCCTGTTCGTGAAAGAACCAGGAGCCTTCACGTCATACCAATCCTTCTTGGAGAAGGGATCAACACTGCACCATCCATAACAATTCAATCACGAACACTATATACAGATTACAATTAGAAATCTGAGAATTTTATTCAGGACATAGGTTACTTACGCCTTCTTCTTTCCTCCTTTCCTACCCTTTGAAATCCTCTTGTTCTTCCTATATGATCAAACAAAAACCTTAAATCAGAACATGATATACTCGAAGCTATGATCAAATGAGAGATTCCAATACAGAGACTGGAGAAACAAGCAAGGAATATAGAGATGCGAAGAGAGATTTACCCGACAGCCATGGTTAAGGGTCTTCTAGATGGTGTAGCGACGACGAGCTACAGTGAGGAAGAAGAAGAAGCGGCTTCAACAAGTGAGAGAAAGCCCTAATTCACTGGCTTTTCATTTATATATGTCTAGGGTTTTGCGTCTTTTTAGTTATTTTGAGATGATATAAATTTATAGCTTACTGGATTTTATTTTCAAGCCCAATGGGCTATTATAGAGAGCCCAATATTAACCTTCTTGGTGAAACAGAGACTTTGTCTATCTTTGATTTCTTCGTGTTCGAAAGCAGAGAAATTTGTTCTGAGCTCAACGCCATTTTTGACGATTTCGAATCTCTGTCTTCTCTGAGTTGTTCCAAGTAATCGGAGGGAACTCGTAAAGTGGAAGAATAGGAGAAAGAGAGAAGGAAGAAGATTTGTGAATAGCTCTTGATCTGGTGAAGAATGGATGCAATTAGAAAACAAGCTAGCAGGTTGAGAGAACAAGTTGCGAGACAGCAGCAGGTTAAAGTTCTTAACTTTTGGTTTGCCCATTTGCTTAGATCCCGATTCTGTATCTTTTTTTCTAGATTTTGTTTTTATCTTCTCTTGTGATTCCGTTGAGTCGTTGGTTTCTGGTGAATGAATCAATAATGTGATGATGATAAAGGGGCTAGCTTTTTTTCGGATCGATGGTTTTTGACTTAATGAGTAATTGGATCTGAGTGTGATTAATACGTTGATTCGATGTGAGATTGGGTAAAATTCTGTAGAATTGGAGAAGTTTTTGTCAAAGGGTAATTTAGGATACTTTTATGTGAGAATCCGTTTCAGTTTTGTGAGCTGGGATTTGAAAGATGTTGTAGTGATAGATTAACATATTGGTGCTACATGTTCCAAGTTACCATGAGATTGGGTGTTTGTGTTCTTGAGTTTGAGGTTAATTAGTACACTGACTTAGTTTTTGTGGAATGGTTAAGGCTGTCTTTAAGCAATTTGGAGGAGGGGGATATGGCTCTGGTTTAGCTGATGAAGCAGAACTCAATCAGCATCAGAAGCTAGAAAAGCTTTACATATCCACTCGTGCTGCTAAGGTTGTTTTTCTTAAGCTTTTGACTAGTTTGAAGTTTTGATTACTATTGATTTTGGACTCATTCGTTCTTCGTTTTCAGCATTACCAAAGAGATATTGTTCGTGGTGTGGAAGGTTATATAGTTACAGGGTCAAAACAAGTTGAAATAGGTGATTTTTTTGACCCTTTGAGTTTTAACTTATTGTATTTTTTTATGTCTGTTATAGACTTGAATTGGCTCACAGGCCTGTCTTTCATTTTGCACTCATTTTTCATCAGGTACGAAATTGTCTGAGGATAGCAGGAAATATGGTTCAGAGAATACATGTACGAATGGTAACGTATTAACACGGGCTGCACTGAACTATGGGCGTGCTCGAGCACAAATGGAGAAGGAACGTGGAAATATGTTGAAGGCTCTTGGTACACAGGTTTGTCTTTTTCATCTTCCATCAAAGTGTTAAGCAATAGCACATATCTGTTGCATGCAATATAACTACACAAATAATTACTTTCCTGCCATTGTTAGTGGAATGACTGCCATTTGTGGGAAGATCTATTTCTTTTATCTGGAATAATTTGTTACATACTCTTTAAAAGTCAATTAATGTCATGGTGTTCACTTGGTTCTTTCTTTATTGCGGTTTGGCTACTACAATCATATGTCAATCCTGAATTTGTTAGGTTGCTGAGCCATTACGGGCAATGGTTTTGGGAGCTCCATTGGAGGATGCTAGACATCTTGCTCAACGCTATGACAGAATGCGCCAAGAAGCTGAAGCTCAGGTACGGTGAAAGATAATACCATGAAGCTATTTAATTACCGTTAGTAGAATATGGGTTTTTTCCTCTTCCAAGAACTAGTCATTTTATTATTCGCATGATAGAACTTTACTTATGCGCCTGCTTTAATCCAAACAGGCTACAGAAGTTGCCAGACGCCAAGCAAAGGCGAGAGAGTCTCAAGGTAATCCTGACATCTTGATGAAACTGGAATCTGCTGAAGCAAAACTTCACGACCTAAAATCAAATATGACAATATTGGGGAAAGAAGCTGCTTCTGCTTTAGCTTCCGTTGAAGATCAACAACAGAAATTGACTCTTGAACGACTTCTTTCAATGGTAGTGCGATTGGTTACAAGATCCATTTCTAGGTCAACTTTGATTTACTTACCCATATGTAACAACTGTATTTTTCATTCCTGATCACAGGTTGAATCTGAACGCGCCTACCATCAAAGAGTCCTCCAAATACTTGATCAGCTCGAAGGAGAGGTTGGTGTGCATTAGTTTTACAGCTTTCAGTTTCCTGTGATAATAGTATTCTTGTCGAACAATCAGTTCATCATTATATGAGTCAACTAAGGACAAAATGGAACATTCTTGAACCTACAGATGGTATCTGAGAGGCAACGTATAGAAGCTCCCTCTACTCCCTCAAGCGCAGACAGTATGCCGCCACCTCCATCATATGAGGAAGCTAATGGAGTGTTTGCATCTCAGATGCATGACACGTCAACAGATAGCATGGGTTACTTCTTAGGAGAGGTATGCTTTTCAGTCTTTAATACCTTCCTTTTAGAGTTAAAACTTTGGTTTATATTGGTAGTAAAAGTATCAAAGAGATAATTGGATTATAAGTTCTCCACGTATGAACTGGATGTACATAAACTGTTTTTGATTAGAGAACCAAAAAGACAGGCTACATCTAGATTCCTTTTGGTCCTCATTGATGTGCCATTATAACATATTATTTCCCTTTTTAAAAACGTTTTCAGGTCTTGTTCCCATATCACGGTGTGACAGATGTCGAGCTCAGCTTATCAACTGGTGAATACGTTGTTGTTAGAAAGGTTCGATAGTAAACCAACTCCCACATGAGAAAAACCAACAAAGTCTCCTTTAATTCATATTAACCAATACGGTTATTCAGTAGTGTTTGTTTGATATACCACTTCTCTATTTGTCATTGCCAGGTTACAGGCAGTGGATGGGCCGAAGGTGAATGCAAAGGCAAAGCTGGTTGGTTCCCTTATGGGTACATTGAAAGACGGGAACGAGTTCTTGCTAGCAAAGTGTCCGAAGTTTTCTGAGAATTTGAAGGTAACATTATGGTTCTTTGTTGGTTATGGAATTGAGTTGCTTCTGTAGAAGAGTTGTGTGTTCTGTAGAAGAAAAAGAAAGAAAAGATTCACGGGCTAAAACAGAAGTCCATATGCATGAGGATCAGAGTTGATGCGGGTTTCTGCCATGTTCTGAATCTAATAGTGATGCCACTTGAACAAGAGTTCAGTTTTTAGGTATTATCTTCATATTGGATTTGGATATTTTCTTTGTCATTTGATGTAAACGCCACATCTCTGTTTATCTTCGTATGTGAATACACTTCTTTTCGGGTCTTATTTGTGATTTTTTGTCCAAATTACTTTCATTTGATAACCTTGAAACTTGATGAAGAAGTGATTATTTTTCAAATTTACGCAAATGATCATACGCTTAAGTGTGTTAGTGCATTATTTAAATATCACTCTGCAATTTATCAAACTTAAACTTCAGTAAGAATTCCGGAAAACCAACATTATGAGCATGATGGTTGAATTTATAACTTCATAAAAATGAGAAAACAGAACAACTGAAAAGGAAGAGAGAAAGAACAGAACATTTTGACGGTTGAAGTCGTAGACAATCTTGAATAGACTATCAATTCAAGATTTGATCAAACATTTCAAAAAAGCTAGAAATTATGTTCATGATGACTTCACAAAATCAGAGTCACTTACATTGGTTTGCTTTGAGATATACAACGACTATGGCCAGTAGAAGCACAAACATTACAACCTGCAATTTCAGGAGTAGATTAGAGGAGGAGGATAAGTAACTTAATCCTATATATGAAAGAATTTCTATGGAAGTCTGATACAAATCTGAACTTACAAAGATAGCCTTGGATTGTGTTTCATCGTTAACATAAGATTTTCTGACCAGCATTAAGAAGAAAAAACAGAAAAAGATTCATTAGAACCTCAACCAAAACATATAAGATCATTCTCGTAATAAATGAACATGACAAGATTGGTCAAGTGACTTTGGATCTTCTTTTATTTGATAGAACAACTAGAAGAAACCAAAAAAAAAACAGTCTACCTTTTGTGAAGTCCTCCATTTTCTTTGCAAAATTTCTTGATGGTTTCGAGTCGGTTTAATGTTTTCATAGCATTTGGATCGTTATTGTCAACCTAATATTAAAACACATACAATCTCATCTTCTAGTTACCAACACTATACACAGGAAATGTAGTAACGTATACATACCTTTGTTTGTAGCATGCAAGAAAAATCATAGAACGCACCGTAGACATCATCCATTGTCTTTGTGCGATCAATGACTTTAGCTATTAGACCTACACAATATAATTGTTTGTCAATAAATAATCTTTCACATAGAACATAACTCACAAGTTAATAGCCTTGGGATTCAGATGATGAAATTGTGTCAGATTGAAAACCAATCCCAAGATAAAACATTTTACCTCGTCTCAATCTCACGACACCTCTAAACACTTGTACATTGTTATAGCATAACGCAAGTGTTCCAATCGCCACGATCTAATCCAAATAAACAGAAAATGTCACATCAACATAAACATTTCTCTGGTTGATATTTGAAGCAGAGTAAAATATTAGATTAGAGGGGATGAATTTTGTTTTTTTTCTCTAACCTGAGGGATGGCGCAAGACTGAAATATTGCAGGATCACGCAGTGAAGCCAAGGATTTCAAACAATCTTCAACATGATTCAATGCATTAGTGACCATTTCATTCAAACACTGCACTGCTTTTGTAGCTTTCTCCTCATTTTTGAAGTCCTACATTATTAGAAAGAGTCACATTTGTTTTTTATAATATAAGATCTTCAGATGAGAGCTTGAGAGTGAAGTTTATGTACCTCAAGTTTGTCAACATATTTTCCCCAAATCTCACGAGGCCAAAACATGCGCGACTTTGGTCTCTCATTAATGTCTTCAAGATAATCTTTGATAATGTTTGTTTTCTAGCAAATAAGATATAACATACAAAAGACTTCAAAGATTGCAAAAAACATTTGAGGAAGAAACCTTGTACATGTCAATATTATACCATTGTAATGAATACCTGCAGAAATAAACCTGTAGAATTTGAAATCTGCTTCCAATCTGGAGTCAGTATTTCTAATTCCGAAGCAATGAAGATTTTTGACAAACCTAAACCAACAAGTCCTGCAGCATAATGGCAGTATTCATCATAGTCATCAATTGTTTCTACCTGTCCAATACACAAATAAGTTCAGCTCTTCAGAAGTTTTGATGCTTAACTTCAAAACTGAAAAAAATAAAATCTACATCACAAAGATTCTGTGTATCACAAACCTCCTTGCAAATGAACTTGGCCATTCCTGCACCCATTCTTTTAGTTATATCTTCAATAGCCTCTTGATACCTTTTTTGTATATATAAGTTAGTAAAACAAAACATAAAATTAGTATCACCAAATTCAGTAGATCAATCAATAAATGAGCAAGAACATTTATAAAAAACAGAACAGAATTTGTATATAGCAAATTAACCCTTTTTCAAGTTTCAGAAAAGCTGCAGAAACATGGTGAAATTGGTCCATTAGAAGTTTATACTCTTTTGTACCACCTAAAATTGAATGAAGAGTAATTAAGTTAAAAGAAAAGAATTTCATCTGAAAGGTTAAGATGTGAAAAGTCTCTTCTTATTACTTACATGAAAAATGCCAGTCACCATCGTATATATGACGGTGGAAAGCTATCAGAATTGGAACTTTGATCTCCACTGGTACGCTTGTGTCATCCTCTGTAGTAGCAAAAATATGAGAAGATGATACTAACTTTTTCTATCATCAAGAATTAAAAAACCAAAAGACTTGGAGAAGAAGACTCATCAAATCAAAGGTAATATATGGATACTATAGTTATGAAGCACTAACCAACAGTATCAAGAGCTCGGAGAATCAAGTAGAACACACACACCTAATAAAAACAAAGAAAATGTTTGAAATATTGCTGTAACTAAAAATGTAACATAGCTATATATAGAAAAAAAAAAAAACATACGGCGT
>Ga0041059_1001210_pt1 | contig 20640 bp, 17 predicted proteins | sample AraColnosormetaG_FD_56232 | JGI IMG/M metagenome (GOLD analysis project Ga0041059, IMG submission 56232) | Arabidopsis roots microbial communities from North Carolina, USA - Col MF nosort | ecosystem: Host-associated > Plants > Roots > Unclassified | place: USA: North Carolina | collected... | reverse complement strand
CCATGCCCTTTGATCATCTGATACTTAAAGCTGTACAACTTCTGAAGTTGCGCACTAGCAGATATTAAAGTGTGAATCCTTGAGCATATACTGGAAAATATGCATTCAGAATAGTGGGCAGGACTCTCTCAATAGTGGCCCTAGAATCAGGTAACTAGGTCTAGTTAGTAAGCTAGAATTGCAATAAAATATCAAAAAGGCATTTCCAATGTAATGGCTACAAGAAATCTTTTTCCATAACAACACTAAACCGGCATGAGCAAGCTTTTTAAATTGGGAACGGGGCCATATGCTCGCAATCCAAGAGGAAATCAAACGATAAAATATGAATGTTTGACTTTATATCTTATTTTGATAAAATGTGTTCAGCGTTCCTTTGGTCTGGGCCATCCTTAAACGCTAGGAAAACAAAGGTAGCGTGGTCAGTTGTGTGCACACCTAAAAGTGAAGGCGGTTTGGGGTTGAGAGCAGTAGAAGAAACAAATAAAGTTTGTATGTTAAAACTGATTTGGAGAATACTTTCGGCTAAGGGTTCTTTGTGGGTGGACTGGGTTAAAAAACACTTGCTTAGAGGTGGTTCCTTATGGGCGGTAAAAGAAACAAGTTCGAGAGGGTCGTGGATATGGAAGAAGCTGCTGAAGTATCGAGACAAAGCAAAATGTTTTCATAAGGTGGATGTAAGAAACGGTGAGTCAACGTCATTTTGGTATGACTCATGGTCCTCTTTAGGCTGCCTATATGATAAATTTGGAGAGAGAGGTTGCATCGATATGGGGATCCCAAAAGATAGTACATTAAGTTCAGCTATAATGACAACCAGGAGAAGAAAGCACCGACAACCTTTGTTAAACGCAGTGGAAACTGAGATACAAAAGCAGAAACAGAGCCGCATAGTAACAGAGCGAGACGTTGCGCTATGGAAGGGGAAAGAAGATGGTTTTCATCCAACGTTCCTCTCGAAAGAAACATGGTCCCAGATCAGAAACACACAACCGGAGATGCAAGGCTACAGGGGGATTTGGTTCTCAAATGCGACTCCAAAATATGCTCTTCTTACTTGGTTGATGGTCAGGAATAGAATAGCAACAGGGGAGAAAATGGGGCTGTGGAATCAAAACACAGACACTAGCTGCATTTTCTGCAAAAATCCAAACGAAACAAGAGAGCATCTATTCTTTCAATGCGTGTACACGAGGAAGGTATGGAATGGTCTCATAAAAGGGTTGCTTCTGGACAAATACTCGGACAGATGGCAAGACATTATTCTGATGCTTACAAGGAAAGATTTTGACACCACGAAGAGCTTTATCCTTGGATATGTTCTGCAGAATTCTATTCACTCGATATGGCGGGAAAGGGATGATAGAAGACATGGAGAAGACCCATCAAATGAGGAGAGACTTATCAAGTTTATCGACAAAAATATTAGGAACCGTTTGAGCACTCTAAGAAGAGGAGATGAAGAGAAGTATGTGAATGGAATCCAAGTGTGGTTTGGATCAAGAAGAACATTTTAGAGTTCTTTGAAATTTTTAAAACAAGTTTACATGTATATGTATAAACGTTTATTTTTCTTTTGAATATAATTTAACATTAGATTCAAAAAAAAAAGTATATATATATATATATATATTCAAAATATTATTTATTGTATAAGAATTGAGAAGTGTTGCTATTATTGTTTTTAATGAAGAATTTAATATTTATTAAGTATAATAGTGCTATATAATAGTATAATAATAAGTTCGGTAGATAATCATTATGTAAATTTAAATTGTGGGACAAAATAATGCTTAATTAATCAGTTAATCCGCCGGATTCATACCAAAGAAAAAGATGATCAATTTTCGAAAAAAACAGTGCCAAAATTCGACTGTTACACCAAATCAAGGACTGAGTGTATGAGACTCACAATGATCTTAAAACTTTGAGGTTTACTGTTAACTATTCGAGTATCTTGGAGTCCTCTTTTCACTCTTACCTAAACCTCAATCCCCTCTCTCACTTCTCTCGCTTCGAATTCTGTGACTTGTTAGTTTTCACCCTAAAAATCCCAATCTCCTGGTTGGATTCTGGGTTTTGACTTCGACGTTGCTCAATCTGACGCCGCGTTCGAGCTACTGAAGTAGCTAACATCAACTTTTAAGAACATCGCTGCGATCTCACTCCCAGGGATGCAAATCCAAGGTAAGCGCCATGATTTAGTGATTTTAGGGTTCCACTATTTCCCCATTCAGGACGAGCTACTGTCCCTTGCCTAGTTTACCTATCTATAAGTTTGTTTTCATGCCTTCAAAGTCTCACAGTTTTTGGTCTATGGTTGGTTCTGACAGATGATGAGAAAAGATATTAGCAGAAAGGATATAATTGAGGAGATTCCATATTCTGGTTCTTCGAGAATGGAATTAAAGCGGAGTCATCATCAGTGGTTGACAGAAGAGTCTAGCTCAGAACTATTCAGTAATAAGAGACAACAAGTGGTAGAGATTGATGCTCATATGAATTTATCTCCATGGGACACTTCTCTTGTGCCCTCACACTTCACTGATTGCTTATTCGATGATCCTGCCATTGCGCATACATCACATCTTCTCCGTAATGGTCGAAATTATACTGAGGAGCAATGCAATCCTGTTTCATCTTTTGGTTTGCCACTGGCTCATCACGGGAGCTCTTTTAATCTTGACACCATTAATAAAGTTAGCAACGTGCCCGAGTTCATGGTTCAGCTTTATGGTCAGGGAATTTCAACATCATTTGAAACGGCTCCTTCTTTTAATAGTGGTCAAGAGAGTACTACGCTATCCTTTGGCCAAACCTTCAGTAATACTGACAGGAGCTTCATCTTGCCAGGGCAGTTCGCTAGCAAAACAGATGGAAATTTCATTCGAAACTTCAATAATGAAGGTGTTGGTGTCGTACCGATTGGTGATTATTATGACAAAGGAGATGAAAATGTCCTGTCAACATTTCATCCGTTGGAGAAAGGAGTAGAAAACTTTCTATCGATGGGTCAGTCTCTTCAAAAGGCTGATTGTAATATCTTCTCAGTGAGTTCCTCCTATAATAAGGGACAGGAGAACTTTATGCCTCTTCTCTCTTGTGAACAAGTACCTGAATACGATTTCATGACCGAATCTAACTATCACAATGAAAATGCCAATGCGTTGTCAGCGGGACAGTCCTCATTTACGGAAGGCGGTGAGATGACATTTATGGTTTCTAGCCAAGAGAGAGCAGGTCAAAGCAATGATCAAATCAGGCGCGAGGATGATAGAAGCGAGACCCTATCTTTTGGAGATTGTCAGAAAGAAACCGCAATGGGATCATCAGTCCGTGTTAGTAACAATTATGAGAACTTCAGCCATGACCCTGCAATTACTAAAGATCCTCTTCATATCGAAGCAGAGGAAAATATGTCTTTTGAATGTAGAAATCCCCCTTATGCTAGTCCTAGAGTTGATACCTTGCTGGTGCCCAAAATTAAAGATACAAAGACAGCTAAGAAGGGTTCTACAAACACATTTCCTTCAAATGTTAAGTCCTTGTTGTCAACAGGAATCTTTGATGGAGTTACTGTGAAGTACTATTCGTGGTCACGTGAGGTCAGTTTGTTTGTTTTTTACCTGTCCTGAGAAGGAACCTTTCACCTTTACTCTTCTGTGTGCTGAAACATTATTTAGCAGAGAAATCTCAAAGGGATGATAAAGGGGACTGGGTATCTATGTGGTTGCGGCAACTGTAAACTTAATAAAGTAAGCAACCTGATATAAATGGTTTTAGTAATTCACTGGCAGGTCTGTTTGATACAAATCTATGTCATCTGTTTGTTTTCCAACTGAATTCTGCAACAGGTTCTCAATGCGTATGAATTCGAGCAGCATGCTAATTGCAAGACAAAGCACCCAAATAACCACATATACTTTGAAAATGGAAAGACCATTTATGGCGTTGTTCAAGAACTGAAGAATACACCTCAGGAGAAGTTGTTTGATGCTATTCAAAATGTTACAGGATCTGACATCAACCATAAGAATTTCAACACATGGAAAGGTAGTAGAGCAACATAGAAACTTTTATAGGATATAGCCGCTTAGAGCATGACAACAAGATACAAAAGCCAATCATTGTTCTAATTTTGTCTCTTTTCAGCTTCATATCACGTTGCTAGACTTGAACTTCAGCGTATCTATGGGAAGGATGATGTCACTTTGGCATCTTGAGAAGACGAGTTATCAACTGGCAGGCTTTTTGTCGTAAGTGAAGTCTGGGTGAAGTCTAGGTCTCTTACTAAAGTATATAATCTACTGCAAGAACTCCAAGTTCTTAGCTTTTATGAGACTTAATGTAGCGCATTGCTTGCTCTTATTCTGGCAAACCAATACTATCAAAAATGTTTTTTTGCGATATATAGAGATCCTGGAACAGAATCGGCATCTTAGACTCACTCTTGAGACCGAGCTGCTGCCTTCGGGATCATTAAATGGTAACTGATAGATACTACTTGGTTATTATCAGGCGTCGGAACCTTCTGTTGGTCAATCTTTACCACAGTCTCTGCGCATCCAGCGTTTGGTTGAAGCATCCCTCCTTTGTCCTTGCTTTTACCCCATAATACCAAATATATCCCAATGACAATGACAACTGACCCAATAACCCTACAAATTTAGAAGCTCATTTAGTGAAAATCAATTTTTCTAACTTTGGATACAACAGTAGTCTTAGATCAAGGTTATTATTACCTTCCTACGTACACTTTTTCCAAGAAAACAAAGGTGCTCAGAATAGCAACGAGAACCATGCTGAGCGGGTTAAACGCGCTCACAAACACAGGCCCTCTCTCCTTTGACGCCCATCCAATAACATAGTATGCTAACCCTGAGACTAGTCCCTGTAGTACAATCAACAATACTTCTTCTCTCAGCAAAACATACACACAAACTGGAAAATGTAGGAACAGATTACAAGAATTGTTGTACTCCGTAGATTGAAGCTAAAAGCGTCACGTCCGGGTTGATTTTCCAGACCGACATGTTTTTCCTTTCCCATATCAATCCCATAACAGTAGCCTCCAACATCCCCATAATGCACATAAGAGCTGTTAGCGAGAGCTCAGCTTTATATTGAGCCAGAATCTTTGCCTGAGAAAAACATAAAGTCCTCTGTAACCATAAGTACTCTGTGATATCACATTTTTGTTCACTAGAGATATATTCTCAATGTTTTATCTCGAGAAATATGTTAAGCTTTAGTAAAACTGGTGGAAAACTTCTGGCTTTAGGTTAGCTACCAAGATTCATGAACATGGAAGCGGGAATGGATCATACCTGTAAAATGATGTAACATGACCAACTGAAGCAGCTTGCTACAAGCATAATTGATCCTCTTGCTATATCCGCCTGCTTTGGAATCCTCATAGCGTGTGTGTGCCCATTAAGACCCCTTGAGTTGCTTGTCCAAGGCAGCTCAATGACATTCCCTTTCACGAATGTCATGAGCATTGCTCCCCCAATAGCCACCATGGTTCCCACCAGCTTTGCCTGGCTGTGGCGTCTTTCGATTGTCACCTTCTCGAGCCTTTCAAGAAACAGAAACCGAGTCAAATTGTTTCAGTACTGCAATGATGTGTGCATCAGCAAATAATATCGGTCTAGAGAGTGAGAGAGTTACTTGAAAACGCAGGCCATTATGAATGTCATAGCAGGAAGAGCATTGCACAAAGCTGATGTGAATGTGGCAGTGGTAAGTTTCATCCCTGAGTAGTACAGGTTTTGTTCGACCACAGGCCTGTGTTTAATCATTTAAATCAAGTTACAACAGACTATCATTGTGCATCAGAAATGATTTAAACAAACTCTTACTCAAATAAACTAAGGATGGCTATTTGTAACAAAATCTTGAAGGTCAACTTTGGTCTTGTGTTCCTGCATTTGGAGCAAAAGGAACCATTATTTTAACCTCAAAGTGTATGTTTTTGTGTTACAGGCCTTGCATGGACCGGAAGAAGAAAAGAAACCTCTCGAGGATGAGAGCGAAAGGCGTAATGAGAGCGGAAGCAACTGCCATTCGGTAAGCAACTAAGACGTGAGGGCTCATTCCCTTGTTCAAAGCTAATTTTGCTACTATAGACATCAAAGCGTACAAACATTGTATGAAAACAATGGCTATGAATGGCCTTGCTCTCTCAAACTTCATTCTGCATATATAAAACCTTTCTCTTGGTTAGAAAAGAGTAGTGTTTGGTTTGTTATATGGAAAAGAAAAGAAAAAACAAAGTTAAATATATGCGTGTGTATTATTTATACATAGATTCAGTTTTGAAGCCTCATAACGTTTTCATGTGTTCAGAAGTAAAAAGCATTGTGTTGAAGTGCAAGGAATTTAAGACATTTGCCTAAAAAAGAGGAAAGAAAAAGAGCACTAAACTCGTGTTTTAAGGGGTAAACATTTCTTGATTGGTTGGGTGCTGATTCTCATAGACCTCTTTTATTAATTTTTTTGTCAACATACCCACTTTTATTATTATTAATTTGGCAGTTTCAAGTACTTTACTCACTAGCTTCCGCTCATTATATGACCTTTGTTTTTTATTTTATTTTATTCGTCACATATTTTGTTAATCGTCTAAACCGATCTACATATGAGTCACTTCACTTTATCAACTGCTTCTAATGGATTTTTCTCTATTATATAAAACATTACTATCTCGATAGGATATAGGGACCTAACATATACAAACTGCATAATGAAACCATTTTACGTCACAAAGCAAAACAAGAAACTGAGACAAACTAATATGAAGTGGATAACCAAAATGATTTGCAACACACAACATATATTACAAAACAAAAGTATGGTTATTTGAAAATACATATATGGTTTCTTCACCCCTCCTCGAGTGACAGCAATAAGTTTCATAGAAATATATTATAAACCTACTTTGAACTCTTATATAAATATATCCTCGGCTCATCACATTTATCATATTTATTTTAGTTGTACCAGCACATAAACAGACCATGTTGTTTGACACCTACAAAAAATAACACACCACGTTACGTACATGCGTATCAACGATGACATGCGGTTGATTGATTATGGATGATGCTGTTTGATGAACAGTACTATTGGAGTTCGATTTTTTGTTGTGAATCATGGAGTTGACCATGGTCCATTTGCGGAGACTCTTATTTGAGAAAAGGAGTGGCGACTAGTAAAACAAATGACACGTCTTGGGTCTTCTTCTTCTTTTTTTGTTTGTTGATAAAGATCTTGGGTCTTCTATGCAAGAGATAAGAAGCCTTTTTGTCCTTTTTAGTTTTTAATATACCGTTTCACTTACTTTAGGCTGGTTTATGCACTGCATCGGTGGTATGATTGCTTTGTTTCTTTTGTCTCTTTCTTTCTTTTGTGTTAATATCTAGGCGATCTAAACCTTTCACTAGCCTAAGTGTTTATTTAATAGAAAAATAATTTCACTTTTAAAATAATGGTGCTACTGGTTTGCCATTGTGGTTAAAGGATTCTGTTGAGTCGAAACGACATGTGAGCTCTGTGTAACGGACATCTCGTCATTTTTTACTTGTTGTGGTTAAAGGTTCCTTTTGAATCGGAATGTAAGCATTAGCAATGAACAAAAATGTAGCAGATGCACCTTAATCTCATAGTACAGTAACAATAGGAAAGATACAAAACGGTAGAGGAAGGTTTTGATGTTTAAAAAGCACAAGCTTATTCAGTCAAAAACAGATGTAGAGATTTTCATGGGCTTATGAAGACCTTAAGCATCCAGCTAAAGGCATCTGAATCTCGTGCTGTGGATCTCGTCTTCTGAGCGTAACGTTCAAAGCAATAAACTTCTTCATCTACGCTCTCGCTGGACACTGTATCGTGTGCTAGCTCTACAGCTGCTACTTGGGAGACCTGGAAATTCTCTGCAGTCTGTTGCAACTTCTGTGCAGACTCCATTTCACCAAGTGTTACCAGACATATCAACAACGACTTCAGCTCTCGCTTTCCTCCATCGGTCATACGCATACCTTTCAAATGATCAACAAGAGCCATCTCCTCACCCGCACTGCATTTTTACCCCAAATTCATTTACATTTTTGCTCATCATTGGTACCTATCAATTTGCATAAGAGATGTCTATATATATACCTGCCAGCACGGATTTTCCCACTCTTTCTCTGGCGCCTCAAATCTCTTGCCCTGCTAGTAGCGTTGCTTGAGCTGACTGAAGCAGCAGAACCTCTCCTTGTCCTGGAATAATAGCATAGAGGAAACAAGAACTTGTAAGTTAAGGTCCAAACTAGTTAGTAACTGTTTCCCTATTTAACCCACAAAACAACTACATTATAGAGAAATTGATTCCTGAGAAAAGTCTTCATTCTCTACCCAATGCCCTACAACTTTTACGTTACGACTTGTCAACACGCTTGTCCCTTCAAATGCTTAATCAAAACCAAAGAAAATGCAGAACGTGCCTAAATCTCCTTTTGAATCGTCAGCTCTCAACTAGCAGGCTAAACAATCATGCACTAAAGTCCCACCCGGAAACTTATCACTTTACCAATACAAAATTATATATGTTGGAATGTTCATGCATATAATCAGATGCTGGTTAATCGAGGAGGAGACAATCAGAAAACATGTTGAAGTCATGAGACAAAAAAAACGAACATGAGCTCCTGTTTCTAAAAACGATCAATACCTAATTCAGCTCTGTTTTAGATTGAAATCTGTAAGATCAGCTGAGAAAAATTCCACATAAATAAAGACTGCGAGAGTAAGACAAATGCAAGGATGTACCCCAAAGTATAGGCGCTCATTCCACTCAGGTTGCTACTTGCTTCTGAAGCTGTGTCATCGTCAAGATCAACAACAGATCGTTCCTCGGATTTGAGCTTTGCTGCAAGCAATAATCGTCTCTGCCGGACAGCTAGATAGCGAGTCAAATATTTTCCTACCTTTTCTATTGATTCTTTGAATTCACTTACTAGACCACTAGCACACTCCAAAGCAGAACTTTTCACCACTGAGATTCTATCATCTGCTGTATGCAAAAATGCAACCCTTAAAGCCTCTTCCCATTCCCTCGCATTGATAAGCAAACTAATTCCACCGCTTATATCGCTGCAATACTCAAGCGCTATTTTTGCTGCTTCCGCTGGTTTCCCAAGAGCATTGACCTCTTCACAGAGTTCATATGCCAATTTCAAGATCTCATCTTTACCTAATTTCATTAGCGCCCCCACTCGGAGTACCCCACTCCAGTCACCACATTCACGATATGCCTTTGAAGCCTTTTCCAGTTTACAGCAACATAGGTATGTAGTAGCAGCATCCTCAAAACGTTTTTCATCAATGAGGTGATCTGCCCAAGCCTCTAGAACAACTAGTTTCTTCTCAGGATCAGTAATTAGCAGGAGGCCCAGAGGGAAAAGTTGAGGGTTTTTCTTTATTAAGTTCATGCAATCAGGAAAGTAGCCAACCCCTGCTGATACAATGTTCCTAAGAGCACTATCAAAACGCTGCAATTTAATGTCAATCTTGAAATGCATCAGGGATTCGGGCATTTTTTCCAGCTCCTGGAGATAAGGTAAAAATTCTTTTGGATCACGCTGGGAATTGAGTGCCACAATAGCTGCAAGGTTCAGATCATAAAGACCTAAGGCAGCTTCAAAGACAGCCTCAGAATCCAATAACCACAGAAGATGTTTCAAGGCTTCTTCTGCAGATGGACAAGACTTTTTCCTTATATCATCAGAAGAGTTTAGCAACTCCATTTCACGAACAGATTTTATCCTCAAAAGAGATTCTTCGATAGCTGGTGGATCACTTCGGGCAAGAGTGGTCAAAATACAGAGTTCCCTTGATGGACTTTCTGGGATATGTTCTTCAAGGGCCTTCCTAATTGCCTGTAGAACTGATGATACTTTGTTACTGCAACTATCTTTCACACGAAAAACCTCGTCTCCCTTTTTGGAAAAGGAAAACTTTTTGTACAGCGTTTCTGTAACATCTTCATTCTTCATGGCACAAACAAATTCTGTAACATGGTTCAAATTGTTTACTTGCTCAACAAATGCTACGGCTGACTGTAGAAATGCCTGCCACCCATATAGATCCACGATAACATTAAAGTCGATTCTATGACGCCTTACCAAGTTAAATGCATCTTTGAACCGTTGCTGAGCTAACGCATTCGTAATGGAAGAGAGGACCAGCTTTCTGGGATATATGCATTCGAGATTCCCCCGCATAGTTTGTAATATCACAGCAGCTTCATCTCCATTGAGGACTCCTATCACTTTTGCACCTCTTTCCCAAATATTAACATAGCTCATATTTTCCTCGTCTCGCCTTCTACCATCAATAACAAAGAACACATTTCCAAGTGCCACATCTCCATTCAGTACATCCTTGGTATCGACAATAAAGAGAAAATCCTGTTTGGTCAAAATAATCAGATGGGTAACTACTTCATTGGCCAACTCTGAATAAAATGAGAAACTGCTACAGTTATTACATAGGTTCTTCCCGTTGATGGACAGTCTACCCATATCATCAAGCCCACATATCAAGGGTTTATGCACCCCACTAGCATCAACCTGTGCCACCCTCACCCAAGGACAAGTCGATGGAAAACATACACTATCATCACTACTACGAGTTTCCATAATTTCTGACCTTGACGCATATCCAAGCACTTTCCCACCCTCAAACTCCACAAAGGCTGAATCACGCTTACTAGGATTCCAGGCAAGAGCCAGGACCGGTGATTCGAGAAGTGTCTGGAAAGTAATGCTAGCCTTAAAGCCAGAGCAAGTCACTTGATCAGGAACATGATCCTCATGACAGACTACTTCAACTTCTTGTAAATAAGAACCATGAAGCTCTGTGTCATACCCTCCCGAAGAGAGACACTTGTTGTGGCTAGAACCATAAGCGGAGACACACAGAAGTGAGTGGACATCCAACCATAGAAGATGTACAAAAGAGCCCAGTGCTGTTTTACAGTCTGAAATTTCCACACTGAAGTCTTTGCCTTCGAGATCTTCCCAAGTATTAGGTGCAGGGAACTCAACAAAAGACAGGTTTCCATCTGACAAAAACACAGCCAGACAATTCTTAGAATTCCTTGAGTAATATGCTATATCTCTGACAGCAGAAGAAAAACTAAGGCTGAACAAATACATAGGAGGTGGCATCAAGGACAAAGATAGTGGTGTCACGAGTATCTTGGAGTTATCTATGACAAAGGCTGTTGAGTCCTCCATGACCGCTGTTACCCACATAAAGTGGCGAACAGACACCTGCCCTGACAGAGTCCAACATATTAACTGCAGTGGCTTTGTTGGATCCCACATGACTGTTACCCCAGCTTCCCTTGGATACCTAATCTCCTGTTTCAGGTACCAGTGGTTGTTGCTAAAGAACCACACCCTAATGGCATCATATGTTTTACAACTAACAACCCCTGCAAGAAGATCTGATGCAGAATTCCATTTCAGATTTTCACATGATTCCGTAGCATCTTCTGGTTCACCAATTCTAAACGAGCTTCTCTCAAGTCCATTCCTCTCAAAGAAAGCAATCGATGGACTGCTATCATCTGACTTCCTCTTATAAACAGCTGCGATTTTAGCACCACTCGGCATCCATTCAAGAATCCCCTGCGTAAATTCTTTTGTTTCTGAAGAAGACTGCAAAGCACCGGAATCACTTTCCCATATCTTAATCTTCTTAGACATACAACCAGACTCATAAACCTCACCCATAGTCGCAAAATACTTTCCATCACCCCTCCAGGAAATGGAAATACCCCCACAATTTACAGACAAATCATTCGTTTCACCTAAAACAGTATTTAATTCAGATGGTTAGCAAATAAACAAAAGCTGTTCACGATAAGTTTCAACTCAAACCCATAAATTTAACCCTTATGCAGTCAATATGACAAGAAGGTAAGGGGTCCTTACGTACGTAACCACCTTCAGGAACCTCTCCAAGCGCCTTCTCGTACATCAAAGCCCAATCATAAGTCATTACAAGCAACTGCCCAAGACCAGTAATCAATCCAAGTAGATCTCCAGTCGGATTAGGCGAGATACACTTGACACCTCCTTCTATATTTCCAACTAGCTCAGTCACATCACTCTCCACATTATGCACTAGCAAAAGCCCATGAGAAGTCCCAATTAATAGAGACTCCTTCTCCGCGAGATAATCGAAAGCCGTGATGAAATCCCCAGGCTCAATATCAATACTGCAGACCTCCACAGGCATAGCACTCTTTGCCCCAGCGCTTTCATTCTGCCACAAGAAATACATAAACATAAAGAGAAAGACTTTCGATTTAAACAGACCCTACTCGCTAAGTTCACTTGCAAGTTCATCCACAAGAAACTTGAATCAAAAGCAAAATAAAAAGAAAAATCCATCTTTAGACCAAAGTCCCCAACTTTTTTCTCACTCGTTTCCTTATTAAGCAGAAACAGGATTAACCAAGGAGGAAACGAATTCTCTCACAGAAAGCAATTCACTTACTTGGAAGGAAGAGAGCTGAAGGGCGTAAACGAAATTAGCAGAAGATGCGAAAAATAAGCGACTTTGGTCGATGTCATAAGCTGCGAACTGTACAACTTCTTCAGTCGAATGCAATTGGATGTTCTGAGGAACCTCCGAGAAAAGCTTCAAATTTTTCATTTTCGAAGAAGTAAGAATCAGTACAACATCAACGAACTTTGCAGCTACAGATCCAGGAAGCAGATTTAAACCCCAGAAATCACTGATATAATAATATTTAGGGTTTAACCTAAAACACGCCTTCTTCTCTGTTTTTCTTTTCTTCTCTGTTTCCTCTCTTTCGTTTTGCTATAAACTTGAAAAACTGACCCGGTTTATTTTACCACACCGGTTATCTTGGTTTATACCGGTTTAGTTTGTAAGAAATATAATATTATTATCCGGCCACTTTCTTCAGAGATCAGTTTTCTATGCCTTTCCTTGCTGATTCTCTCACTAGTGAGGAAAAGCATCATCATGCATTCCATCAAATTGGTTTTGTTGGTTTTGTTGATAATTTCTTTTCACTCTCAAACTGTGTCAAAACATCATCCAACTATTGATGGTCTGCTTGACCGTTTGGATTCTTTATTACCAACTTCTTCTGTACAAGAATCAGCAGCAAAGGGTTTATTGCAGAGACTGCTTCCCACCCATTCTCAGAGCTTTGAGCTCAGAATTATCTCAAAGGTTCTTCCTTTTATTTCCTTAGGCCCCACTATGCTAGGTGATTCTTCAGTACTGATTGTTTTTTGTTACAATAGGATGCTTGTGGTGGTACCAGCTGCTTTGTAATTGAAAACTATGATGGCCCGGGACGAATTGGACCTGAAATTCTGTAAGTATCTTCTGATTTCCTGATGAGGGATCGAATTTTACTTAAAATTCTTCTCTTTTAGTTTTGCCATCTTGTGTCTCAGGATTAAAGGCACAACTGGAGTTGAGATTGCTTCTGGGCTCCATTGGTATTTGAAGTATAAATGTAATGCTCATGTTTCTTGGGACAAAACTGGTGGAATTCAGGTTGCCTCTGTTCCACAACCTGGACATCTACCTCGTATAGATTCTAAACGCATCTTTATCCGGCGTCCTGTCCCTTGGAACTATTACCAAAATGTTGTTACATCTAGCTGTAAGATATATACACTTCTTGGAATCAAAAGTTTCCTCATGTCATGATTCACTAGAATCACACTCCTGCTACTGCCTGCTTTCTTGTTTTTTCCAGATTCATATGTTTGGTGGGGATGGGAGAGATGGGAGAGAGAGATTGACTGGATGGCATTGCAAGGAATTAACCTGCCTCTAGCATTCACTGGACAAGAAGCTATTTGGCAAAAGGTTTTCAAGGTAAAAAGTCAGATTGCATTAGTAATTGTTTGCTGTGACATGATTAGATATTGCAACTTTTTTATTTAATATAAGTTGATATATACCGCTAACCAAGTTCTATATCAATTTTGTTTAGAGGTTCAATATCAGCAAAGAAGATCTGGATGATTATTTTGGTGGACCAGCGTTTCTTGCTTGGGCTCGCATGGGAAATCTTCACGCGTAAATAACCTGATCTCTGATATTTTCAGGCTCCTATCTCCAGTGCTCCTTCTGAGCTTGATTTATCTTTCATTCTTGAAGCTCACATAATTCATATCTCTAACTACATCTACATCACAGTTGGGGTGGTCCATTATCGAAAAACTGGTTAGATGACCAGTTGCTTTTGCAGAAACAGATACTTTCTCGGATGTTGAAGTTTGGCATGACTCCAGGTCCAAGAACAATCACTTTCTTCTCTTTTCATATACTCGATTGATTGTTCTCATAGCATCTTATATTTTCTTTTGTTTCCTCCTTTCCTAGTACTCCCATCATTCTCAGGCAATGTTCCATCAGCTTTGAGAAAGATATATCCTGAGGCAAATATAACTCGACTTGATAACTGGTATGTGTTCCTTCCGTAAATCATGTCCGGAAACTTTTTTCAATCCAATGGATGAAACTTTTTGAGTTGTGTGATGAGAAAAAAATGCTATTTTTTTACTGCCTTGTCTTCACATTGACAATAACCTTACCGTTACCATTTGTGTATTCTCAGGAACACGGTGGATGGTGATTCTCGCTGGTGCTGCACTTACCTTCTGAATCCCTCTGACCCTCTCTTCATTGAAATTGGAGAGGCTTTTATTAAACAACAAACTGAAGGTACCCTGAAGCTATTTCTTTTTTTTTAATCTTGGCAAATTGTGTGATCCATTGAAAGCATTTTCTCAAATTAGATACATACTAACAAAGCTCCCACCTGATCACAGTCTTTTCGATATAATTACACGTTTATATGTCTTTGATTTTACCTTGTTACTGTCTCAGAATATGGAGAGATTACAAACATATATAACTGGTAATTATCTTCAATTTGCACTTAAGAGGTAAATTATTTCTTACAAGTTTTTCCAGTATCCTGGACGCAGGTATTGGTGAAAACAACCTTCCGCAAAAATGCACGATTCAAGAAAAATCAACTCTCTTTGTTTGGAATGATGATACGAATCTTACTTGTGTTAATGCAGTGATACATTCAATGAGAATACTCCTCCCACAAGTGAACCTGAATATATATCTTCACTAGGAGCTGCAGTGTACAAAGCTATGTCAAAAGGAAACAAGAATGCTGTATGGTTAATGCAAGTATGCCTTCTTTTCCATTTTATTCTCAGTGGCGTATGTACTTTAGGATGCTTTTTAGACTTTAGAAAACTGTAAACACACAGACACAGATTTTAGTATTGAAGTAACAACAATCTAGAATGACGGGGCAGAGATTTCTCTATTTATGAATGTTTTCTTACTTGAGACTCACCTTTTTGCAGGGTTGGCTTTTTAGTTCAGACTCCAAATTCTGGAAGCCGCCTCAGTTGAAAGTAAACATCCAATTTAGTGTATATGATGAATGCTGATTGATTCAATATCACAGCCTCGCTTGCTTTCTGCAGGCACTCTTACATTCAGTTCCCTTTGGCAAAATGATAGTTCTTGACCTATATGCTGAAGTCAAACCGATATGGAACAAGTCCGCCCAATTTTATGGAACTCCTTATATCTGGTATATTGTTGTCTCAGTTTCCTTCTTATGCCTGAGTCAGTTGTATTTTTACGTGTTTTTATTATAATCGGATGAATTCCAGGTGCATGCTTCACAATTTTGGAGGCAACATTGAAATGTATGGTGCTCTTGATTCAATTTCTTCAGGACCAGTTGATGCTCGTGTTAGCAAAAATTCAACCATGGTAACTCATAACTACGACATTCACAATATGTTTCACATTTTTTATCTTATGTCTATAGGTGAGACTATTTTCTCCGCTTAGAAATGGAATCTTGTTATTTATGTTGCACATAGGTCGGTGTAGGAATGTGCATGGAAGGAATAGAGCAGAACCCGGTGGTTTACGAACTAACTTCTGAAATGGCATTTCGAGATGAGAAAGTTGATGTACAGGTAATGCATATATAGTATGCACCCTTGCTGTGACACTTGAAAGTGTTTGCACAATCAGTTTCATACATTTTTAATATTCGTGTACATAGAAATGGTTGAAGAGCTATGCACGCAGAAGATACATGAAAGAAAATCATCAAATCGAGGCCGCTTGGGAGATTCTGTATCACACTGTCTACAATTGCACTGATGGAATCGCAGTACGTTTTTTTGTTTTGGTTACTACCGCAGCATCTCTCCTTAGATCTGCTCTATAATTCATTAGAAACTTGCTTTTAAAATTCTCTGTTTTAGGACCATAACACAGATTTCATAGTCAAGCTTCCGGACTGGGATCCATCTAGTTCTGTACAAGACGACTTGAAACAAAAAGATTCATATATGATCTCCACTGGCCCATATGAAACAAAAAGAAGAGTCTTGTTTCAAGATAAGACCGCTGATTTGCCTAAGGCCCATTTATGGTATTCTACAAAGGAGGTGATCCAAGCTCTCAAACTTTTCCTGGAAGCTGGGGATGATCTGTCAAGGAGCTTAACATATAGGTAGATGCAAGTAGAGATAGATTATCTACCATTTTAGTGGTTACAGATTCCTTTGGGTTTTGCTTGCAGGTATGACATGGTTGATTTGACGCGTCAAGTTTTATCGAAGCTAGCAAACCAGGTGTACACCGAAGCAGTGACAGCTTTTGTAAAGAAAGATATCGGAAGCTTAGGACAATTGAGTGAGAAGTTTCTGGAGCTTATAAAGGACATGGACGTTCTACTTGCTTCGGATGATAATTGCCTTCTGGGGACATGGCTGGAGAGTGCAAAGAAGTTGGCCAAAAACGGTGATGAAAGGAAACAGGTGTAACATCATTCTTGTTCTTGGAACGTGCGGGTAGAAGAAGTAGATTACTTGCTCACTTTGTTTCTCTGTGTACAGTACGAGTGGAACGCGAGAACGCAAGTGACAATGTGGTATGACTCGAACGATGTGAACCAAAGCAAGCTTCATGATTACGGTAAGATATAAACTTAAAAAAAAAGATTCTCGAGTGGATAGAGCTTTTTAAAAAACTGTTATGTTTTATGATCATCATCATCAGCAAACAAGTTCTGGAGTGGGTTACTTGAAGACTACTACTTACCCCGAGCGAGGTTGTATTTTAATGAAATGCTGAAAAGTTTAAGAGATAAGAAGATATTCAAGGTAGAGAAATGGCGAAGAGAATGGATAATGATGTCACACAAATGGCAACAAAGTTCATCAGAGGTCTATCCAGTTAAGGCAAAAGGAGACGCGTTAGCTATTTCAAGGCATCTGTTGAGTAAATACTTCCCATGAGTTTACTCAAGAGTAGCTCAAACGAATAAATAAAATAAACAAAAGGGTTGGGTTTCTACTTTCTAGCTTGTGCCTGAGATAAATTTAACATTTGTGTAAATTTGAGAGTTATTAGGCTTCTGATGTGTTAGTGTAAGAGACTCGGTGAAGGCCAATAAAGGTTGTAACAACAAACTCTGCTTCATCTCTTCCAACAAAGATTTACTTGTGTCAATACCTGCAAGGTATCCTCCATGTACATACCCACTGAACTTTTCACTTGTGTGTTCTCCTGTAAAGAATATCCGTCCAACTGGGGCCTGAATAAACATAAACCTCTTAAATTTCTGACAGACATGTGTATGTGTGTGCGTCTTAATAACAACAACAAAATGTGTTTACCTTGATATTTTGCAGAAGCTGATTATCAGATATCATAGGGTAATTACTGTAGCTACCGCGTTGAAACCGGTTGTTCCACCACCTGGGGACAAGAATATCGGTTGCGTAAGGAATGGTGGCCCCAAACATGTCCCTGAGAACACTCATTGCCTCTTTCATCGTCTCCTGGTCTGATTGAGCTTCAACGCGCTTTGATTGTTCGTTGGTCAACGTCACCACCAGAATGTTAGAGCCCGGGTACGCATTTTCCATGTGCTGTTACCAAAAGCACACATATAAGCTTGAGAGGAGAGCAAGCAAGTTGTAGTATGCATACACATTATTATATTATTGTGTGAATTCTATACTCTTACCCACATGGATCATGCCGCTAGTTAGAGACACTCAAGATAATATAAAAGCAATGATAGTGTTAAATCAAAGGGACCCCCAGGTGTTTAATTTTAAGATTAGAGAGTCAATATGTGCCACGTTTCGACCTTAAGTGGAACGACCAAAAAGATGCATCGACATTAACAAACAATTACAATCTCATTATTAAGGGAAATTTAACCTGCCAAAAGGTGAAATAGCCGCGTTGTTCGTGTGCATAAATGAAAAACTCTTGACCAGGACCACATGGCCAGAAACATTGAGGGAATTTCAGGAAGATCTTGGTGTACACCATCACATCACATTTTTGTATAGCTTCTGTTTTCCATCTCTGTCACCAAATATAAATTTTGGATAGTAAGCATAATAATGCATATAGACACCAAAATATTTGACTTGCTATCCTAATGGCTGATACAATTTAATATTTCCCTAGATTCATGCACATTGATTGATTAAACATCTACACCTTGTATCTTTTAAAATGTTAAATAAGCATAAAAGGTAAGACCAATGAGTAGTTGATCATAAATTATGATTATATGAGAAGAAGAAGAGAAAGTAAACTAACGGGTAAAAGGGGTTGGAAGGAGAGAAGATCAGATTGGAGAACACCGATACTCGCAGACACGATCACATAATTAGCTTCGTATACGGAACCATCCTCTGTCTTCACCACTACCCCATTCCTAGACTGTTGCACCTCCCTAACTACCTGCCATTAATTCCCACAACTTCATCACACTATTGCTCCTCCAATATAGATTACTAATATAACACACAGCTTTCAAAGTTAAGCCAGCTGGTTTATGAGAGAGGCAATAAATACAACACGCTCATTCATGCATACCCCACAATAATGCTTCCCAAGAAACTATCAACTTTCAATAGAAAACTGTTACTATACTAAACAAAAATATAGCTACAAGGACCCGGAATGTAATCAATTCCACTATACACCAAAGGCTGAGAGAACCTTAGCAGAAAAAAAGATAATGCAAATCAATCAACCTAATAGAGAGTGACAACAGCTAAAAAGCAAAAGTAGCTTTCCAAATAACGTCAATATATACTCTTTTAACTCAAAACCTAATCAATATCAGAGATCTTACTATACCTGGTTTAGTTTGAGGCGGTAGTCCAAGATATTTCCATGTGAGGTAACGAGAAATTCCTCAGCCATTTTATAAAGTAAACATTCGTAACCTCTTTCATCAGCAACCAAGAACTCTCTTTCACCAAAGTCTACATAAGTGGATATTGGCTCTACCTCTGAAATTAGTAGTATAAAGAATCAATCAACCAATCAATCTGCGACATTATTATCATGTGTGTTTCTCAAGAACTCACCAGCCATCTCAAAATCATGCAAGATAAAGTCAATGGCTAGTTCTATTGGCGTCTTCGGTGACCTAAACACCAAACCAAAACACATTAGAATCGAAGCAAAATAAAAAAACCAGTAAGCAAAACAGAGAGGATCAAAACGCACGAAGGAGCTTCTTCAGCTACTTGACCAGAACATTGAGCTTCAAGGCTCTTTAACTTGAGAATCGCCGAGTCAACCGCCTTTTTATACGAGTCAGAAGCGATTCCCGTCGGGAAGATTTTACCACTGCAAAATTCAATCAACGGAAAATAAATCTTTGATTCTTGAGGATTGAGTTACATTAATAATCAGGGGATCAGTTTTAACCTTCGATCGTAGATATTGAAACGAGCATTGGTGTAATCGGAAAAGCAAGTACGGAGGTTAAAACGCGAGGCAAGTTCCCAAACGGGATTAGACTCTTTACCACCGACACCGGCAATCCAACCGGCGCCAAGCTCCACCGGCACGTCACCGAAATTCTGTTTATGTATTCTTCCTCCGATCCGATCCGTCGCTTCCAGTATCAATACATCTTCTACTCCGTTCTCGACGAGAACCTTCGCCGCCGATATTCCTGAATTTCAAAACAAAATTCCGTTAGTTATTTTATAAAGAGCACGAGTGTTAATGGATGTTTTGATCCGAACCGGAGATTCCAGCGCCAATGATGATGACGGAGGCGGTAGACATTAGAGAGAGAGCGAAAGGTGTTTGTTAGTTTGTTGGTTGGGGCGAGAGGAGAAGGAGTTGGTTCGTTTTCGTTTCGTTTGGGGTTTATATATATAGAGAGAGAGAGAGGAAGGAGGAGGAATTCTACTTCTACTCGAACTTAAACACCTGAGAACGCGTGTATGTGACGCGCTTTGCGTACACGGTACCTGTGTCAGGGTTTTTGGCATCAAACAAGGCTAGTGACGATAATTGTTTTTCTCAGGTGTATATCTTATCAGGACGGGCCTGAATATTCTAAAGCCCAATAAAAGTTATGGCCCACTAAATGAAATTATTTTAAAGAAAATATTTCAAACAAGAGATTTGGTTGAGAGGTTTTTTTTTTTTTTTTATCGACTGGTTGAGAGGTTTTTGTACCCTCTAATACGTTTTGAGAAAACTATT
>Ga0041059_1001209_pt1 | contig 20648 bp, 9 predicted proteins | sample AraColnosormetaG_FD_56232 | JGI IMG/M metagenome (GOLD analysis project Ga0041059, IMG submission 56232) | Arabidopsis roots microbial communities from North Carolina, USA - Col MF nosort | ecosystem: Host-associated > Plants > Roots > Unclassified | place: USA: North Carolina | collected 2013-09-02 | reverse complement strand
CAAATATTTTTATGTACGTACATAATATAAGATTTATGTGATTTAGGTATTTTTAGGATGTAACTGTTTGGAGCAGTCGTACACGTGTACGTGTATCTCAATATTGTTGTGTACGTCTATTGGTTTAGTTTAAAATTTTATCTTTTTTACACAAATAATATCATATAACATAACGCTCATTAAAAAATTTCAAAATAACAATTCAATAGAAATAACAACATCAAAACAAAAAGTATCACCTATATCGTACTAAATACATAACATTTGGCTAACTCGCCGTATGCACCATCGTAGATACCAAACATTACAAAGATTCGTAAAAAGACTATAATTCTCTTTAACAGAATCACATATAATTTTATTGTAACATACCAAGTACTTGATCATTCTATGTTCATAGGTTCTCATCTAAACAATACCAATGCAAACATTTTTTTTATTTATACAAGGAATCTAAGTGTAAACATTTCTGTGTCAGTTTGTCCAATCCGATAAGTAAAGTGTGAATATTATGTGCATGATGTGGGACTTTGTTGATGAAACTAACCGTGGGTTAAGGTGAAAATACAATAAAAACCATATTTGAGGTACCAAATGTAGTTGAAAATAATAAGAAAGTAGATGAGGGAGAAGAAGTCGAGGACGATAAAGAGGATGGACAGAAAGAGGGTGGAGATGATAAAGAGGGAGTTGAAGATGACGATTAGAAACAATAAATTAGTATGACATGAGAGACATTGTAAGTTGTGAGTATGTTTAGAAACAATTATTTTTCTGCAAATAACAATGTCTTCATCTCCAGTAGGACTATCGTAGAATATATCCCTACTATCGGCAATATTGGTTTATTATTATATCAATAAATATATCTCAACAATTTTAACTCATCAACAAAGATGTACGTACATTATTATACATGTACGTACATAACATTTTTCAAAAGTATGAGAAACAACTATACTTTGACCATATATTTTTATTCAATTATTATATATGCATAGATCTTATGGAAAAACTGCAAAAAAATATTCCATCTAATCGAAATAACCACTGATTTATAATATACAAACTCAATAAATAATTGTGTATGCCGTTTCTACAATAAAACATAATCTAACATATTTGCATGTCCACATGTACGTACACCGTAAATTACATATACGTACACATAAGAAATTTAATAAAGGGTATATTTGTAATTTTGGAGTCGTCTTCAACCTCAGCAACCTAAATTTTGCAGCCGCTTGCTAACAGTTATCTCAAAAATCTTGTTTTTTTTCTTATATTTACGTTTTGAATGCTTATTACATATAAATATTGTACATCCAGCATAGTTTAAGTAAAAATGCTAAAGAGTTTGAGTTTTGTTTAATTGTCCAATGGTTAAGTTTCTCTTCTTTGATGACATATTCATTTTTGTTTTTTTCGTTTTCAATTATACATGAACACGATCTGGGTTTCAGTTTTTTCCTTTGTTCTGTAATAAAATTTTAGGCTTTATTTTATTTAAAAGTTTTAGGGTAAATCACTATTACTATTCAAACTTTAAATATTATCAATAAAAGTTTGAATTTATATCTTACACAAGCATATTTAGGCGGATCTTATCTAATAAAACAATTTATAAGAGAGAAAAAAATAGAAAAAAAAATTAGATCGATAAATTTATTATTTTTGGTTCGCTTCTGTTTTAGCACTTACGTCATTACTAAAAATGTATCCCTGTACATTTTTTTAAACTGAACTAATCGAAACAAGTAAGAAAGCTATATTTTCTAATCAATCACGATCATAATCACCATTCACCCATACAACAAGACGTGAATTGTACACTCATAACACAAACCATTACAATTTTCAACAAACATTCATCATTAGACATTCCCAATCTTAATCTCATTATTCAATCCTGGCTTGAAAGTGTAGGATAATAACCAATAGCTATACTCAAATGAGCATATTAACATAGAAATTTAAAGCTGAAAATAAGACAGCTTATTAAGTTTTATTGTGCGACGAAAAATTAGAGGAAAAGATTTAGATTTTCACCAAAACACCTAACTTTAGATTTGATTACATAAGAGGGGAAAGATTAAAGTTTCTCAAAGTGTTAACTTCCTAGGCTAGATCTATATCTTTTTATGATGTGAGAGGGTATGAGTCAGATGTGTGCATAAAATAAATGAGACACAAAGATTTGTTAACGGGGTTCTGTTAACAACCTACATCCCCGGGACCTAATCCAGAAACAACTCCACTAGAATAAGATCGCAAATACAATTGCATATGATTTTACAGCATAATTATGCCTATCACTTTTTCTATATGGACTTTAGAAACAGTATCAAGCCACGCATGTCTTGACTACCACCTAGCAGCACCGGTGCATCATCGTCTTCTCTAACGACTGCAGATTCCAAAGGAATACCACTAACAGATCATCATCTGTATTTGGTGGGGCGACGCCACACACAAGTGTGCGCATCTCTCTCAACTATATCATAGACGTGCAACCTTTTTATGTCACGACATCCATCTATATATACTCAAGACAAAACCCTAAGCTCCAAATATTCTTGCAATCTTTTTTCCTTGATCTGAAAGTATATGAGCCACCACTAAAGGAAACATCACGTCTCCAATAGAATCATGCCATGTCATCTTCATTCCTCACTTGATTCTTTCTGCGTTCAGTTCTCCTGTTGTGTTACACAGCTTCCACTTGTGGAACATCAGCTCTGATACTTTCTGTTGATACTCTTGCGTCACACAGATGTTTCAATGCCTTTGTTGCAGTCTGTGCGATAGGTTGCATTTATGAGTTTGATGCTAGCAGCTTGGTCACAAGAGGAGCATCAATATATTCTCTTGATATTTCATGTGAGCTTGATTGCTTGAGTTTCAAACTAAGCTAAAAAGGGGGAGAATGACGATACTAGATCATATGAGCTATAACTCAGCCATCAAGGGGGAGAATGTTAGTATATTGTGATGTTGCTGAGTTGTGTAGCTGTGACAGTTGGAACGTGAACAATCAGTCAAAATCACAACATATGCAGTGACAGTTTGGAGAAACATTCTAAGTTAGTATTGAAGCTTGAAGATCATCAAAGTACAATCTACAAAGGTGAGCTTGAGTTCTAAAACGCAGTAACAAAGGGGGATAATGAAAGTATATTTGTAACTGGTTGTTAGACTCAAGATGCTGACACACAATTTAAGATATGAGATGATATAGACTAAATTGTTGCAAAAGGGTTTACACAACAAGAAGAAGTGGACTATTTTGACACATTCTCTCCTGTGCAAAATTGGCGAGTTTTAGACTTTTACTTGGTTTAGCAGTTGGGAAGGGTTGGAGTACGTCTTAAATTGATGTCACTAGTGCTTTTTTGCATAGTGACCTGGAAAAAGAGATCTTTATGAGTTTACCAGAAGAATACGCTCCGCCAAATGGTGCTTCATTACCATTTAATCATGTTTGCAGGCTGCTTAAATCAATATATCGTCTCAAACAGGCTTCTCGTCAGTGGTACAAGTCTTTAACGAAGGTTTATTGACGATGGTTTTATCCGGTCTCAAGCTGACAACACTCTCTTTGTCAATGTCACTAGTAAGTCTATCATTGCTATCCTTGTTTATGTTGATGATATTCTCATTGTGAGAAATGATGATGATGATGTTAGGTCTGTTAAGGATACTCTTGGAGCACATTTTAAAACAAAAGATCTAGGAGAGGCAAAATTCTTCTTAGGTCTTGAGATTGCTAGCAATTCTGAGGGAATTTCGGTTCGTCAAAGGAATTACTGTCTCAATATATTAGCTAACTCTGGTTTGTTGGGTGTAAACCAAAATTTGTGCCTATGGATCCTAAGGTTCCTTTGACTAAAGATACTGGCACATTTTTGGAGAATGCTAGACCATATAGAGAAATTATTGAGAGATTGTTATACTTGTGCATCACTAGGCCTAATATAACTTTTGTAGTCAATCGCTTAAGTCAATTTCTATTTTGCCCTACTGATGTACGTACACCTTCAAGCTGCTCATTAAATCTTGAAGTACCTCAAGAACAATCCAGGTCAAGGCTTCTTCTACTCTGCTTCAACAGATTTTTGCTTGAATGGTTTTACTGGTGCAGATTGGGGCACTTGCATTGACTCAAGAAGATGTACTTCGGGAATATGTGTTTTTCTTGGAATTCCATTAATCACATAGAAGTCACAAGACATTGTAAGTAACAGTAATAATGAGGCAAAATACAGGAGTATGGCTATGACTAAAAAAAAACTCCTTTGGCTTATTTAGATGTTAAGAAATCTTCATATCAAGACTAATACTTCAGCCTAACTCTTTTGTGACAAAATATTAACCACACACCTTGTAAATAACCTAATCTTTCACGAGAAGACGAAGCATGTTGAGATAGATTGTCAATATGTAAAACCTTTAAGAAGCCATTCTTCACAAGGGATCAAGTGAAGAATGACTTTCTTAAAGGTTTCACATATTGACACATGAAACCAACTTGGTGGCATATTGACAAAGCCCCTTCATCCAGGTCTTTTCTACTCTCTCATTAGTCGTTTATCGATTTCAAGCCTTTTTAATCCATCAGATGATTCGGCTTGAGGGGGTGTATGAACATATAGAGTATATTAGTATTAAGTCTCCTATACTTTAGTATTATAAATACTCTCTTCTATCATAACTTTAAGATTAATGAGAAAAACACTTTAAATTAAAGTGTTAATATGATTTCTAATCAATATGGGGGTTATCAATTTTATGTTGTATACAAGTATTAGGCAAGACTGTATACCATTGTTAGCAAATAAGATCTTATGGTGACTCTCTCTCTCAAATGAAACGAGTAGAACGACCTGTGTCCCCCTAGCAAGTTTCACATACGACCACATCTCCACAGATTTCGAATCACGTCTCCAGTCCACATAAAAAAAAGTTAAAGACTACGTTCCACCTAAAAAGAAAGTTAAAGAACTCGATCCGCATATTTTCGAATTTAGTGGTTTATTATTGGTTTACTGTACCAAAAACACCATTAACCGATAAACAAAGAAACAAAACCGGATTTACCCAAAAACCAACCCGAACTAGGACCCATTAACCCCGAATATGACTCGAACATTCCCAAATTCTAAAAACCCCCAATTCTAGAAATCCCTAAATCGACAAAACCCCTAGAAATCCAGATTGTTCTTGAGACCACGAAATCGAACGATGGATTCGATTGAGTTGGAGAGAAACGTGTTAGTCGTTCATCAAGAGGCCACCGGTTCTATTCCGCAAGAGGAAAGCTCGATCCCAGATGATGGACCCGACAATGAGCCTGACGATGAAGACCCAAGAGATCGAGATGCGTTTGAAATCGAGAAGGCGGTAATGGAGTTTAGAGATGAACCTTCAGTTTTTCACGATGAGTATCCAGACAGTGAGAGTGATGAAGACGACGAAGCTGGTCGTGAGAGAAGGCGAGACAACATCAGAGGCGGAGGTGGGAATTTGTACTATCACCAAAAATTCTTCAGCGCCATTGCCTTTAAAGAAGCTGTTCTTGATCATGCTTTGAAGACAGGATGCAATATCGCTCAATACAGGTATGATAAGGATAAGCTGGGATATAAATGTGATGGGGATGGCTGTATTTGGCGTATTTATTGTTCAATCACGAAGAAATGTGCTAGGTGGAGGGTTAACGTGTACAAAGATGTCCACACATGTAATCCAAATGGAGATTGTGAGATGTTGAAGGTTCCGGTAATTGCTAGGTTGTTTTTAGATAGTATTAGAAAGGAACCTCTGTACTTCATGCCTATGAAGATTGAGGAAATCATTAAAAGACGATGGAAGATCACCGTATCTAGGCCTCAATGTCAAGCTGCAAGGAGAAAGGCATTGAGATGGATTGAGAGAGAACATGATGAGCAGTTTGCTAGGCTTCAAGACTATGCGGAAGAGATACGAGAGTCCAATAAAGACTCAACTGTTGAGGTTCAGACTGTGACAAATGAGGCAGACAAGAGGTATTCAACAGATTCTACGTTTGCTTTGATGCGCTAAAGAGAACATGGAAAGAGTCGTGTAGGCCACTTATAAGGATAAATGGAACCTTTATAAAAGGAAAGGTTAAAGGTCAGCTACTTGTTGCTTTAGGTAGAGATGCTGATAATGCTATATACCCAATAGCATGGCGGTGTGTACAAGTAGAAAATATAGATAATTGGGTGTGGTTTGTGAGGAAGCTGAAGGATGATTTGGGACTAATGGATGGTGATGGTTATATCATAGTGTCTGATCGTCAAAAGGTAAGAAGCATTCTTAATTTAAGCATAGTGTCTGATTGTCTTTTGGTAGTTTATTAATGATCGTTTTTTTTTTTTTTCAGGGTTTGATTCGAGCTGTTGAGTTAGAGCTGCCCATGGTTGAGCATAGAATGTGTGTGAGACACATTTATGGAAACCTGAAGAAAAATCATGGGAAAGATAAAGAGATGAAGAAGTATGTTTGGGATGTGGCATGGAGCTACAATGAGAAAAGCTTTGAAGCTAACATGACCATGCTTTACAACTACAATGTGGCAGTTTGGCGTGATGTTGTGAAGTCAAAACCAAGAACTTGGTGCAGGGCGTTTTACAAGCAAGGAAACTTCTGTGAAGATGTTGAGAATAATTCGACGGAGTCCTTCAACAACTCCATTTTTAAAGCTCGAGACAAAGCATTTGTGCCAATGCTTGAAACCATAAGGAGACTTGCAATGGTAAGGATAGCCAAGAGAGCTGTTGAATCTCATGAGCACAAAGGGAGATGCACGCCATATGTTAGTAAATTCCTTGCCAAAGAATTCAAAAAAGCTTCAGAGCTGACCATAAGAAGAAGCACTAATGATATGTATGAAGCTACTATAGGTAACGGTTCTCATAGGATATGCTTAAGTGAGAGGACTTGCACTTGTCAGAAATGGCAAATCTGTGGCATTCCTTGTGAGCATGCTTATGGAGTCATGTTAAACAAGAAGCAAGAGGTTGAAGATTATGTGTGTCACTGGTTTCGGACACCCATGTGGAAGAAAAATTACACAGACGGCCTATTTCCGCAGAGAGGTCCTGCATTTTGGCCATCGACAGAACATCCTGATGTGCATGCACCACCACCACCACCACAGCCTGGGAGAAAGAAAGGAAAAGAGACTAAAAAAGACAAGAAGAGAAAAAAGGGAAAGAATGAGACTCCTACTAAGATGGCACCAAAACAAATGAAAAGGGTAATGCATTGTGGTATTTGTAATGCAGCTGGTCACAACTCAAGGTTCCACAAGAAGAAAAAGTCTTCAGTACAGGTTAGCCTTTTGGTTATGTTTTGCATTGCATTAAAACGTGTATTAGGCCTATAAAATAGTTTGACTCTTGTTTTGCTTTAAAATGTGTATTAGGCCTTTGAAGGATTGATGTCTCAAGGCAGTCTAGGCCCTAGCACTCATGGCACTCAAGGCAGCCAAGTGGAACCGTCTCAAGGAGTTGTGATGTCTCAAGGCTGATTAGAAGGAGATTAGTTAGGTGTAAGAGGATTAGATGGGTCTAGTTTTTGTTTACCATCTGATTAAAACTTAACTCGGTTATGTAATTTTGGTTATGGATGTTTCATTTCTTTGTTTCGGATGTTCTTTGCCTCAATAATGTTTGGTGATTTCTTAGAATACACCAATTGACTCATTCAACGAATCTATTTTGTCTTCTTTGGCCATTTGTCTTTGTTTTACTCATTCTCAAACACAACAAAACAAACAACAACAACAAGCACAAGAATCCAAATTGGGTTTTTCATTACACAAACATAAGCTCGATCAACGGTTAGTACACTACAACAACAATAACAGAAAGCGAAAACAAACAAACAACAACAACCCAATACACTAGATTTAAATTATCACCTTACTCAAACCTAACCTATCACCTTACTCAAACCTAGCATGATCATACAACCAACAATGACAGCAATCGACATTTTCTTCATGCTTGATTTTGATTCCAACAGTTCTTCTTCTACACTCTCCACAATCTCTCTCTCTAGCTTCATTTGCATCTTCTCAAAAACCATCTTTTGGTGTTCCATATTCTCTGTTGTAATTTGGGACATTGTTTCTTCAAGTGCAGCCGTTCTTCGAGTCAATCTCTCTATCTCATCTAACAATGCTTCATCAACCCACTTGAATGTGTGGTTATCATCAACAAGCTACAAAGAACAGAGAATTAGGCTATAAATTTGTATGAAACAACTCAAATATCAATCACATTACCTTATGTGTTGCAGCATAAGCACAACGATAGTAACGTCGATATGGATTCGAAGCGGACTTAGACATGAGCGCCGAGATAGTAGCACCACACCAACACATCTTTGGCACACCCACGAATCTTCTTCTCTGTCCAACATTTGATGCTCCACTCGTAGCTCCAGATGAATTGCTCATATTCAAGCTCAGAATTGAATTCGAAAATGGTGAAGAAAAGAGAAGAAGAACAATCGAGATTAGGGTTCTAGGATTTCTCAATTTGGGGATTGTATTTATCGGGTTGGGATTTATCGGGTTGGGTTGTGTGATACCTCGAGAATAAGGTTTAATTCGGTTTATCCTTCTGGGTTTTGGTTTGACATCGGGTTCTGTATAATAAACCGAAGGCAAACCATGGAATTAACATTTTTGGGGATCAGAGTCTGTAACTTTCGATTTAGGGGGAAGCATGTTTTTAACTTTCATTCCATGGGGACCGAGATTGAGTGTTAGATTCTGTGTAGTTGTGATACAATGTGAAACTTGGTAGGGGGACACAGGTCGTTCTCCCAAAGGTTTTAGTTAATACTTTAATTTCATATCTTATTCGATCGATTAACATTCACCATGTTGTTTAGATATCATTACAATAAATATCTAACAACTGGTAAAACCATATTTATCGATAAATCAGTGTGATACACGGGTTCTAATTTAGTACTAAAAACAATTGTTATAATTACTACTATTGTCTTTTCACATTGGTTTATTCGAAATAAACAGATCCTTAGACAATAATGTTTTTCTTAAGAAACTATTTTTTTCTCTTATATATATGACAGAATACATTCAAATTATATTTATACATTTCATGTATTTTCTTCTAGTAAACAAATAACAACCAAAGCTAGCTGTATTTTGAATGATTAAAAAGTAATTAAATTTTTCTGAAGAACAATTCAAAATTGAGGTTAACATTTTTTTCCTTCCAGCAATAGTAATAAAGAGGAGTTTGATTTATTTTTATATTTTTAAATTTTTGAATGCGAATACAAAATCGGATAATTTAGTATTAAACGTTTATACGCAACCACATCTTATCACCTATATAAATAATGTTTTTCGGTATTGATTTGTTTGAATCAATCTAATATAGTTGACTAAAAATAAAATAAAATAAAACAATAGCAAATTCGAATTCAGACCGTTTCCCCTATGTGGCTATTAAGTATTAACAATTAATAGTTTCAAGTTATAATAAATAAAACTTTTTTTTTGTCGGCATTTTTATTGCAATATATTTGTTTGACAATTTGTAAACCGCTAGGAAACCTACATATTATAGACATGCTCAGTAACAACCCAATAGTTGCTATTTAAATTTGAATCATTTTAAGAAAAATAATTTTTTGATTAAATCTGCGAATTTTATAAAATTTTATAAGGTTTATAAGGTATTTATCAGTTGTAACTACTATTTGGAGATTCAATTCCAGTATTTATGAGGTATTTTATAAGGTGTTATAAAGTGTCACAAGGTTTTACAAAGTATTTTACATATTTACAAGATAATTATAACTTCTAAGGTACTTGTAAGATATTTTTATAAAGTATTTATAAAATTTTAGATACATATAAAAGTAAATGTTTATGCTTTAATAAAGTTTATACACATATTTAATTTGAGTATTGGAAAAATGAAAATTTAATTTTTTTAACATATAATATTTTTAAGATATAGTATATGATTTCTTAAACTACATAACACTACATAACCTTATGCGATGCGCGGATGAAATAAATGTAGTGAAATATACAATATTTTATAACTAATATATATATATATATATATATATATATATAAAATAAAATATTTAGTTACTTTATAATACATGTAATAACAATTAGCATAAATATTGTGACTATGATATATTAATTTTGAACTAAACATTTTTTAGGTTTTATAAATTATAAACTAAAGCTAGATTTTTGTTATTTTTATATTAAACATTTATCAAATTAATCAAAAGTGCTAATTATAATATTGATATACAATATAAGTTTTGCGTTTTATTTAAATCTATGAAAATGATATGCAATATTTTTTTAACTGATATATTTCAAATTTGTAAGTTGTTTATATCATATTGATTTTAGTATGTGTGTAAATTGTAAAATATTCAAAGTTGTGAGATTAAAAAAGTCTTGATTAATTAAAAGATTAACATATATGAATATTGATATATTGATACTAATTGATATTAATCAAAAGAACTCAAATACTTTATATGATCAATATTCAAATTATTTACTATTTCTTCCATCATTGAAAAATATGGTAAGAAATTATTGCATTTAATTACTAATTATTTACTATATATACACTTGTGGAATTTAATAAAGAAGTTTAAAGTTATTTTGATGTGCATAATCATATATTGAAGAAAGGACACAATAATACGGTTGATAAATAAAATAAATGTAAATTTTAAAATACAATTAAACAATTAGAGTATAATGTAACAACTTACAACAATAATCTAACACACGTATACAATTACCAAATAAAAGTCAATAAATTATATGAGATATATCATGGTTTTTACTGATTTCTAACATAGTATTAGAATGGTTTTTATAGTCTTTCTAATCTTTTTTGTATCTTTTTTAGTCATTACAGGTGCATATCTACTTTTAAGAGCTATGAAGCATAATAAGGAATTTTGGAAGCTTTTCAGGAAAAGAAGACAAGCAGAAACATTATTCATACGTTGGTGTCGATCGACACCACGTCAGTATCGATCGACACCACGTCAGTACCGATCGACACCCTTATCGACAAGGATATTTCTCACGTATCATAAAGTCTTTAAGAAGTCTAGAAATTTTTCTTATTTGTAAAATAGACCCTGCACGTTTTTACTAACCTATATTATATATATACTAGATATTAACCCGCGGTACCACGGGTGGATATGTTCATTAAAAAATTATAGATAATTTTTTTAAAAATTATTAATTGTATATAAATAATATATTCTTAACACATAATTTTTATTTATGTAAAGCTTCGATAATTCATTTTTATGTTCTCATATTTGTTAGTTAATTATGAAAATTCAATATTTATTTTTATGGTTTGGGTTTTTTAGAGGTAATAAAGATTTAAAACTTGTATTATTATTATTATTATTTTTTAACTTGTATTATTTAGAGATTGACCCGCGGTACATCCAGGGTTGAAATATTTCTTAGAAAATTAGATATTTTATTTTTATTAATATTGTTTATATATATAACATATTCAAGAGGTACATCAAACGTCTATATTTTTATTAAATTAAAAATATTATTATTGTTTTTAGGATGATCTATAGATACATGCTATTGTCTTTTATGTATGATAGTATGATACACCTCTGTATGATTTTTATAACTATTTTTTTTTAGTGTTTAAAATTGTATAATTGTATCATTCCGTATTAATATCGATCCAAACCTATCCCACCATATAACCTCGTCCCGTGAAATTAAACATCATTTTATCATTTTTTTATGAAGTTCGAATAATTATAATATTAGAAACTTCAAAAAAGTTTTAATATGGACCAAACTTCATAATTGTATATTGATTGTTACATATAGGATTTCACCCGTAATATATCGTTCAATATTAATATATTTTTAGTATTTATAATATTTTAACTTCTTATAAAGTTCAAATATTTACAAAATTTACAACTTCATAAAATTTTAAAATTTTTAAATCATTAATATTAAATTTATTTTATAGTTATTAACTTTTAAATTTTCTTAAGAAATTGTAATACTTAACTTTTAATAAATTTTAAATATATATAATATTTTAAAACTTTAAAACTTTTACTTATTTAAAATAAAGAACCGGAGTAAACCGAACAATACTTTTAATTTTGGATGTTTGATATATCAAGGTTCCTTCTCATTCGTATTCAGAATCACTTAAATATTTTTTATAGTATGACTCTTAACGATGTCCCAAATTTTTAAGCAATGTGGGACCTTTAAAACTTTTTTTTTTATCGATGGAGTATTATATGTCTGTTTTAAAAAATTTGAATTTTATCGGATGCAAAAAAATCTAATATTTTATTAAATATATGTATTTTATATATAAACTAAAATAGCTATATATAAAAACAAAGATAATGACAGAAAAATTATATATTTATATTTAATGTTGATATATAGATTTTAGGAAATTAGCCTTAATCGAATATAGTTCAATAAAAAAAAATTTAGTTAAGGATAAAAAATTAGGAAGAGTTGATTCAACTAATTAATGCAATTCAACTAATTGTAAGTTTTTAGTTATAAAGTATTTGATTGAGATTAAATTTGTAAGGACTAATATTGAAAATAGTAAATAGGTGAGGGATTTTTGGTCAAAAACCTTAGCAAAAATATATACATGTAAATATTTTAAGATTATTGTTTAGACCTAAGCAAGTTTTGTGTGAGAGATATACTTTTGGAGAGAAGAATCATATCACTAGCAGAAAAAGAAAAATATTTAACTTAATCTGCGTTGTAGACTTGTCGTATTTTCCTTGTTTAATTTTAAAGTAATAACAAATACTATCATGTATTGTATTGTACACTATTATTTTACAGTTGTCCAACGTGAAGTCACGATATGTTCTTGTTCCTAGATGGGATTCGAAGTCTTGCTTCTTCAAACTTCCAATCGTTAGAAACAAGATCCGGAAAATCCGAAGTCTTGATAATTGAACAGCTCTCCGAAATCAATAATGAACGACTTTCTTTAACAAAAAAACAAAAAGAAAAAAAAAATAATGAACGACTTTTTTATAACAAAGAATATAAAAAAGCTTTCAACTAAAACAAAAGAAAGCTTAGTTGTATTCACAAGTTTTTATATTAAATGGCTGGCTAATATATATATGCAAGGGGAGAAGGAGAAGAAGAATATCACAAAAATCGATCCAAATCTCCATATTAGCAGCCATGAGTTCAATGGGTGTATTTTGTAAGGAGGAAATTGGTGGAAAACCGAATTTGGTATACACATTAACACAAACAGACAACCCAACCTCTTCTGGTGAGGCCCTAACCATGGATTCTGGTGAGGACGATCTCCCTCTTCAACCTCTTTTTTTCTGTCCTATGGGATATAATTATATGTCCATGTATACTTTCTTAATTATATCATCCTCCATATATATATATATTTAACTAACCTTTTTTATAATTCATGATATATACTTGATCTTGCTAAATTATACACACTTTTCAAGAACTACAACTCCAAAACTGAACATATTTTGTAGAACTTCGCTAGAATCCTCAAATCCTCAAAACAAAACTAGTTTTTGTAACTTTTAGAATCTAGTAAAAGGGCAAGTTTCCAACTTCGTTGTTCCTAATACAGAGTTTATAACAAGAAACACCAAAACCTGGAAGAATTTTAGTTATCAAGAAATAAGAATCAGAAAGATGGAAAAATCTTCTTGGAAGACAGGAATCGTCAATGCTTCATAGCAAATGGCCTATGCATAAATTATATCTTAGTTTAGATTGAAAACATTGTGAAACGTTTTGTTGGTCGATTGCACCAAGTCTCTAAAATTACAACCCTCATCAACCATAACGACTATGGGCGGGTTAAGATAACTAAAACGAGACAGATAAGAGTTTTCTAACAGGAAGACCCCAACCTTCTTACTCTTTGTTCAACTTCTTGACGCTAATCCTCATTTCCAACACATCACCACGCAATAAACTGTTGGGAATCAACATGAAATTCTCTTGCGGGGTTTGAAAACTCAACTTAAGAACCCTCTTCACCTCTGGTGATTGGTAAATCACAGTGTGTCCATCGACAGTGTAAGAGAGAGCATATGAGTACTGACTTAATTCTGGAGAAGATGGCGCAATGCAGCTTACAGTTACATACACACCATACGGCTCCCTGAAACACTGCACTGCAAACAAATGATTCGTCAAGTGTTCCGTTCTAATCAATATCTTTTTGCTGATGTTCATCCGGACACTTAAGGGAATGTCACAAATGAACGTATTAATCTGGTTTATTTCCATATGGGTAATACGATAGTGAGTGTACAGATCCTTGTATGAGCTAGTGTAATTGCAATCCAATGCAGGGCAGGCGCAATGAGAGAACATGCATTCCTTTTCATGAGTTAACTCTTTCCCATAAGATACATTCTTTTTGCAACCTAACTTGGCGTTCGGACACGGGATCAAGATCGATTCAAGAACACTCTCCATTGCTCTGCAGCGATTGTGGCCAACAGGCGAAGTACACGCAGGGCATTTGTTATTTAGTTTGGGACAGCAAGAAGAACAAGCCAAATGTCCATTATCACACTGAAATTCAAAACCAATAACTTGTGATCAAAAGCTATAACAACGTCGAGATAATATTCATCGAATCGACCAAGGATAATAGTTCTCTCCCCAAATGATTCTCCCATATAATTCATGATATAGACAAGTTATACACATATTTTCAATAACTATATACAACTGCATACATGAACATAACTTACTAAAGTTCACTAGAATTCTATAAAATCATCACAAGCTAAAGCTTAAGGACACTCTTGAAATCTAGTAACTAGTAAATGGGCACAATTCCAACTTCTTCTCTCTGCAATTTCTTTAACATAACTTTCAAAAGTTCACTAGAATCCTCAAAAGCTAAGGCTACTCTTAGAATCAAGTAAATGGCCACAGTTCCAACTATGTTCAGAGTTCTAACCAAAACAGAAACTTTCTGAAAAATACGAAATGATTCAATTTGAGAAATTACGAAACCTGGAAGATGGGAATTGTGAAAGCTTCGTAGCAAATGGGACAATCGAGAATCTCCAGATCCATTAGCATTGTCGAGCGTTTCTTAGCGTCTCTCTTAGCTGCATCACTAGAAGAAAGTTGTCTCTTTTGCGAGAGAATGCTGTTAGATCCAATTCCTTCGCCGGGAGATTCCAAAATCGCGGCACCAACCATGTCGGAGAGATGACTAAACCCTAAATTCGCTTTTAGTCTTCTCGAAAACTGAGAGAGGCAAATAGAGAATTTAGTTGATTTTGTTCATTGATGGATGGTTTTACAGAGAAAGGAGACAATGGCACAAACTATAGATGATATGGGCTTCGATAGTTCTTCAATTCCCAATTAAGGCCCATATAATATATAAACAATACCTTTTTTTGATAAACTTATAAACAATATCTAATTTTTAAGTCTATTAATATTTACAATATAAAAGAATATAATTATATATATAAAACCATTTAAAAATTAATATTAGTCTTAAAGTTTATGTATTTTTTAATTCTTCAATTCCCAATTAAGGCCCATATAATATATAACAGAAACAATGTCTAAATTTTACAAAATACAATAATAATTATTTATTTAGTCTTAATAGTTTATGTATTTTTTGCTACATTAATTAATAAGCTAATTTTTATTTTTAAAAGTTATGTAGCTTTTATTTATTTTTTTGTCAAAAATGTGGTTTTGAAGTTGGGATTTGGGGCAATCACAAACCACTAGACTAATTTTACCTTGGAAGATTGATAAAAATAGCAAAAAAAAACAATTTCTTCAAAAATAGCAGCTCATTTGAATAGTTCCAAAATTACACTCAAAACTTTAATTAATTATTAAATATTTAATATAAATAACTAATTTAATTAAATAAATAAAATTAAATATTTCTCGCCAAAGATTTTTGTCAAAATTTTCTCACAAAAAAAAATCCGTCAAATGTTTCCCATAAAAAAAATTTAGGAAAGATTATTATACGAAATTTGGGAAGGATTTCACGGAATTCATAAAAGATTTCACAAAAAAATCTTTCCTAAAACTCTTCCTGAATTTTGTAGAATCTTTCTTAAATTCAGGAAATGATTCTTTGAAAGATTCCACGACATAGATGTCACTCCATTCAGTATCAGAGTCCTGACCTCTTTTCTTCAGGTAATTTCTAAATTTAATATATCATAGTGTTGACCTCTATTCCTCAAGTAATTTTCAAATTAAATGTTTAAAAATTCTTTTGATTTTTGGTGGTAGACTGCTAAGATTAAAGAGTCCGATATCTACATGATGAAGATAATGGAGTGCTATACAATGTAAGCTAGTAATTCAAACCTTGAGGAAAATATTATTGGAAACGCAAGGAAAAAATCGGCGGTTGATTCACAGAATTAACAGATATATAGGTTAGTATATGCTTAAACCAATATAATTTCAATAACCATATCGTTTGCAGAATTAACAATTTATGAGTTATATAGTTCATTTTTTTTGAATAGGGTCAATTACTATGCAGAAGTAGCAGATTGCTAATAAAAAAAAAGTTTGTGTTAGCATATTCATAGAGCATTCACCCAAATGATGAATTTGTGTACTTTTTGAATTTTTTTAATTGTTAATTTTAATAATTAAAAATAAAATAATTATTTGAATGCTATTTTGTCCAAAAAATGTTTGAGTGCTATTTTTTTCCAAAAACTTGAAATGGTGCTATTTATGGAAATTTCTATTTTAACTTTTGCTATTATTTTTTCTGCTAAAGATTTAAGAATTTTGGTATTAGCTTTTATATTCTTAACTAATATGTAAAATTGCAGTTAAAACTACCATATTGGAATTCTTTAATCATTGAATCACAATTCACAACTAAATTTTTTCTTCTGCTTTTAGACATCACACGTTCGTACGTTTACTTATAATTAGATTTCGACTAAGAGTAGAATAAAAGATGGAGACCATAATCATGACAAACGAAAGAGCACGCATTACTCCAATTTGGTCATGCATAAAGTATAGCTTAGAAGTTATTAGATTAAAAAACTGTGAAATGTTTTGTTGGTCGATTCCATCAAAATTTCCATTATCACTCTAAATGCACAAAAACGTGTTAAGCAATACCAAACAAATTGCATCAAAGCTGAATCAAGCCGTTAAGCAATTACATCGGATCTTAGTTCGTCAAAACTTATATAAATGTCAGACGAGATAGAGAGAGTAAAAAAATGACATTCCTTCCTTCTAGTTCTATATCACCTCAACATTCTTACTCTTGGTTCGACGTTTCGACGATAGAAAGCTTAATATCCAACAATTCACTACGCAATAAATTGTGAGGTATCAACATGAAATTCTCTTGAGGTGTTTCAAAACTCACTTTACGAACCCTCTTCATTTGTGGTGATCTGTAAACCATAGTGTGTTCATCCACAGTGTAGGAGATTTGATATGAGAACTGTCCAACTTCTGGAGCAGATGGTGCAATGCAGCTTACGGTTACATACACACCACACGACTCCCTAAAACACTGCACTGCAAACAATATTTTCTTCTCATATACCCTTGTAATTTGTATCTTATCGCTGATAAGCATCGGGGCCTTATATGGAATGCTAGATCTAAAGCAGTTAGTGGTCCAGTATGAGTTCGAGATGTGAGTCAGTTTATAGTGATCATAGAGATCCTCGTATCGGCCGGAGTACTCACAGTCCAATGAAGGGCATGAGCATAGAGAGAAAATGCATTCTTCTTCATGAGTTGATTTTTTCCCATATAAGAAACTCTCGGTGCAACCAAACATGTCGTTTGGGCATGTGACCAATATCGATTCAAGAATATTCTCCATTGGCTGATAAAGAAAGCACAAGCAGGGCATTTGTTCCTCAGTTTGGGACAGCAAGAAGAGCATGCTAAATGTCCATTCTCACACTGACATACAAAAAAAAAAACACTGTAAAAATTTCAAGAAAAAAAATATGTATTAAAAGCTGGAAAAAAACAATTTTTAGACAAGAAACAAAACCTGGAAGATAGGACACGTCAATCCTTCACAGCAAATAGGACAATCGAGGATATCAAGATCTAGCAATGTCGCCGAGCGTTGTCTCTTAGCCACTCTCTCCCCTCCATGACCTTGAGATATCAAAGCTTCTAAGGCTCCCACCATGTCACCTAGATATCAATAGTAAAAATATTATCATATTTTCATTAATCAAACAATTTTAAAACATCCTCGACTGATGAAGGCAGAAGAGTTTGTTCGAAACTTTTATAAGACTTCCGTACCAAAAAAAGTAAAAAAAAAAAAGAGTGTTTAAACGCCAACTTTTTAAATCTCAAAACACAAGTCTGATATCTCTTAAACAACGATGGATAGATCTATTTGTAGAAGACAACTTTTAATACATCTCTTAGGAGTGGTAAACACAAATCCAAACTAACTAAGGAAAAGGAAACTAACCAGAAAAAGGAAATCTTGTTAAATACCTTAGAGCTTGAAAACCAAAAACGCAAGGGAAAGCTAGAAGAACACGTGTATGTTCGGTTTTATTTTAATTAGGGTTTTGTGTAAGGGTTGAAGAAGTATTTGACACAAGTTCATATCGTAATTAACGCAACTGATATATGTGTAGTCAATCAATCAGACATTCACATGTGTTAAATATATTTTAGGTTTTTTACTTATGAAGAGGAAAATTATAAAAACAATTAAACGACTAACATCATTATCATCATGATACGTGTGATGATCAATTTGATTGTAACATGTGTCAAATATTTTAATATTTTACTGTATTATCTTATATGGCATATTAATTGGTTTTTAAATTTTCGCATGTTTCCAAATATTTAATTTACGTTTCTCATAAGTCAAAACCATGGAATAATTTTGATCAAGGAAGCATGGAATGAAGCAAACATCATTCAAGTTTCACCGCAAGAGCTTAAAATTTCTACTTGATGAATATTACTAAGACAGGAGAAGAAACTACACACCACAATACTTCGGTGAGGACTCTTCTAGCCATTGAGATGATGACTCTTCTAGCCATTGATTTCGGTATTTTTGAGCTTGGATCGGTTTTCATACTCAGCTTGTATTCTGCTCCAACCTTAAGGTATTTATGGGTCGCACAATTAAGTCGCCACATTTTTAAACGAACAGTCTTGTCATAGTATGTTTACATCAGCATATAAACAAAGAAGAGTGATGACAATTTATGGACTAAAGCTTGACATATATCAAAAGTTGTGTTAAAACAATTAATACCTAGCATGTACTGTATAATAATACATTTGAAAAGATGGAACGGTTGAAACACTGTGAAATGTTTGGTTGGTCGATTTCATCACATTAAGTGCAAAACCAAACGAGTTATAATCAAAGTTGTAATCTAGTTAAACTGAAACCTAATTAAATCAAGCCGTTAAGCAATCAAATCGGGTCTTACTTCATCGGGGCAAAGCTTATATGTTAAATAAAACAGACGAGACAAAAAGAGTTTCCATGTACATAGGAATATGAAAACAATAATAGAATGACCTTCCTAGTTCTATATATCACCTCAACTTCTTACTCTTGGTCCACATTTTCGATGATAAAAACCTGCATCTCCAACAAGTCACCACGCAATAAACTGTGAGGTATCAACATGAAATTCTCTTGAGGGGTTTCAATACTCACTTTACAAACCCTCTTCACCTCCGGAGATTCATAAGTCACAGTGTGTCCATCCACATTGTAGGAGAGTTGATATGAGAACTCTCCTACTTCTGGAGCAGATGGTGCAATGAAGCTTACAGTCACATACACACCACACGGTTCCCTAAAACACTGCACTGCAAGCAATAGTTTCTTCTCATGTACCCTTTTAATTAGTATCTTATCGCTGATGAGCATGGAGGTCGTAAAGAAATTGGCACATCTAAAGCGCTTAATATTCCAGAAAATATTCGTGGAGTGAGTCAGTTTATAGTGAGCGTAGAGATCCTTGTATGAGCCAGTGTAATCGCAGACCGATGAAGGGCATGAGCATTGAGAGAAGATGCATTCTTTTTCATGAGCTGACTCTTTCCCATAAAAGAAACTCTTGGTACAACCAAACCTGACGTTTGGGCATGGGATCAAAATAGATTCAAGAACACTCTCCATTGCTCTGCTGCGACTGTGACCAACAGGCAAAGTACATGCAGGGCACTTATTACTCAGTTTGGGACAGCAAGAACCGCAAGCCAAATGCCCATTATCACACTGAAAAAACAAAATACAAATTGTGGTTAAAAAGCTGTAACTACACCTTCAAAATTCGAGAAAAAATATAGATATTAAAAACTGGACAATTGAATTTTCAGATAACAGTATTCATTGGCATCTTAGAATGGTTCAGTTTTTTAGCAATTCCTAAGCAATTCTTTTAAAATTTCACATTCAACCTCACGAAGTTGTACAAACGTATATTTTTCTTTTTGACTATAATTTGACATTATTCAAAAAAAAAAAAAANNGAATTTT
>Ga0041059_1001208_pt1 | contig 20656 bp, 15 predicted proteins | sample AraColnosormetaG_FD_56232 | JGI IMG/M metagenome (GOLD analysis project Ga0041059, IMG submission 56232) | Arabidopsis roots microbial communities from North Carolina, USA - Col MF nosort | ecosystem: Host-associated > Plants > Roots > Unclassified | place: USA: North Carolina | collected... | reverse complement strand
TTTTCTATGATGATATGTATAGAATTTGGTATCACTATTCATTTTTTAAGAAATTCGTATCCGATTTTTAAAATTCAAATCATATTAGATACACAAAAAAATCTGTTTTTTTAATAGTATTATTAACTTTAACTAAGTAATATTGTTAAAATAATATAGTAAACAATATTAAAAGGGATGGACATATTTTAATCATATTTCTCTTTCCTCTTCTCCACATAACTCAAACTTCTCTTCCTCCTTAAAAAGCCACATCAGCATAATTTACTACGCTTCTGTTTTCTTCACGCGCCTTAATGCTGAATGAAAGAACTGGGTGAAGGAGTGTGTTGTCATTACACAACTCACTTGTGTTACTTATTTAATATCTTTTCAGAATTTGGTTATTTAGCTAATTCACCCAAAATTCATTCTCAATAGATTTTATTATTTTAAAGATCTTCCTTTTATGACGATAATTAAAAGTGTTGACCAACCATCATCTGGCTTTAAAAGCCCAAATTAATCAAGGGATTAGTCCACTAATAACGGGGACAGTTTTTTTTTTATAATACTTATACTAACCTTGAGACTATCTGGCTTGGTTACCAAGTTTTGTGAAAATGGAGATGAGAGCTTTGGGTTCTTCGTGTTCTACTGGTAATGGAGGTTCTGCTCCGATTACCCTCACGAATATATCTCCATGGATCACAACAGTTTTTCCGTCGACAGTGAAGCTGAGAAGTAGTTTGAGAACCTTCAAAGGAGTTTCGTCAAGAGTGAGAACCTTTAAAGGAGTTTCTTCGACAAGAGTTTTGTCTCGGACCAAACAACAGTTTCCTCTGTTTTGTTTCCTAAACCCTGATCCGATCTCCTTCTTGGAAAATGGTTTCTTTCTCTCTATCTTTTGCTTAACTTATGATTGCATTTTTTCGCTTTTTTCCTATACATTTGACATGAATTTGTCTGTCATCTCTATGATAACGCTGGTTTCGAATCCTAGCTTACATTGAGTTCCAACATGTTTGTGGGATTAACCAATTTGTTTATGTTCTCCCAAGTCATTTTGGTTGCTTATGGTTGTTTTACAGATGTATCTGAAGCTGAAAGGACAGTAGTTTTACCGGATGGATCGGTTAACGGGGCTGGATCTGTTAACGGGTATCATAGTGATGTAGTACCCGGTAGAAATGTGGCTGAGGTCAATGAGTTCTGTAAAGCTCTTGGAGGGAAAAGGCCAATCCATAGTATTCTGGTTGCTACTAATGGAATGGCAGCTGTGAAGTTTATACGTAGTGTCAGAACATGGGCTTACGAAACATTTGGCTCGGAAAAAGCGGTAAAGTTGGTGGCAATGGCAACTCCTGAAGACATGAGGATCAATGCGGAACATATCAGAATTGCTGATCAGTTTGTTGAGGTTCCGGGAGGAACTAATAATAACAATTATGCTAATGTTCAGCTTATTGTGGAGGTGATTAGTGCAACTTTTTGGAAAATACTTATGTTTTGTTATTCGTCATTCATATATGTATATAAATGATATGTGCAGATGGCTGAGGTCACGCGTGTGGATGCAGTTTGGCCTGGTTGGGGTCATGCATCTGAGAACCCTGAATTACCTGATGCTTTAAAGGAGAAAGGAATTATATTTCTTGGTCCTCCTGCAGATTCAATGATAGCATTAGGGGATAAGATTGGTTCGTCGTTGATTGCTCAAGCTGCTGATGTACCTACTCTTCCATGGAGTGGTTCCCATGTAAATGAAGCTGAACTTGTTTACATGCATAGAAGTGTTGATCTGTTTCATAGTGATGATGATTGTTTTTGCTTTTTCAGGTTAAGATACCTCCGGGGAGAAGTTTGGTAACTGTCCCCGAGGAGATATACAAGAAAGCTTGTGTTTACACAACAGAAGAAGCAATTGCTAGTTGTCAAGTTGTTGGTTATCCAGCAATGATCAAAGCATCGTGGGGTGGTGGTGGTAAAGGCATTAGGAAGGTCTGCTTCTGTAGATATGACTGTCACTTTTTCCACTAAGCCAAAGTGTACTTATTGTAGTTTTTCATTTTGGTAAGGTTCATAATGATGATGAGGTTAGGGCTCTATTCAAGCAAGTTCAAGGTGAGGTCCCGGGCTCGCCGATATTTATAATGAAGGTTGCTTCACAGGTAATGGCTACTTAACTATATCTTTTGATCTCAATATAACTGATTAACTTAGTAATACGTGGGATGTTCTTTATATATTGTGTAGAGTCGACATTTAGAGGCCCAGTTGCTTTGTGACCAATATGGAAACGTAGCAGCTTTGCATAGCCGTGATTGTAGCGTCCAGAGAAGACACCAAAAGGTATGTTACTGGTTTAAAATTGATCATATCTCTTTTTATTACTCAACAATCACGAAAACAAGAACCATTTATTGCTAATTTGCTATAGAGTCTCTCCATAAGCCAAAGACTTCGAAAACTAACAAATGGTCAACAATACTGCCGTAGTGAGATTCAGCTTGTCCTCAAGCTGAGATGAACCAATCTATGTCAATAAAAAAAAAACAGATTTCTTCATTTGCAACCGGTTCTTTAACCTCTCTTTGTAATGGCATCCTTTTAGTCCTCCGGTGCACAATCCTCTGTGAATGCACATTCGCTACACAACATATCCATCTACTTGCATTATAGTCACAATTATGAATTAATAGTAATCTTAGGTGTACCTTTGTGGATTATTTACGCTCATTTTTTAAGGGTTTTGTAAAAAAAAACTTTCAAAGTCGTCCATTTTGCAACTTTATCCTTCATGTCCAAAAAATGGAAAATAATCATATAAAGTCTAAAATAATACGCAATATAGCTATTTTTTGTTATTGTCAAATTTTAAAATTTTGATAAATAATATATCAAGTCGAAGCCGATGAGGAGTTCAACTATATCTTTAAATTTTCAAAGAAAAATGTATGTGATCGTGAAAACGTTTACAATATATATGCAGTTGCAAAAATAACTATATCTACATATACATTTTTGCAGCCATTTTGTGAAATTCATCATGGAGTTGTGACTTAATTTCTACTCAATGCCATTAGCATTAAATTATTTAATTTCCTATTTATTATTTTTTCCTTTAAATTCATGATTTTTAAAATCAATCACATTATCAATTATCAATCAAATTTAATCTAAACAATAAACTTCACCTCAATCCCTAAAAATTAGCTTAAACATATTTCGACATCTAAATTCTAAATCAACTTCAGTCCAAGCTTCTCATCAATCCCTTAAATATATTGAAAAAATAATATTCCCGAGAATTAAGTCTTCGATATCTTCCTAATCATACTAACCTTATTTACAAGGAATGCCATTGGCATTAAATCTTAATATTTTAAAAAATAATTTAAGATATCAATCAAACGAAATCATTCCTAAAATTTTCGGTTTTAATTTGCTGTAAAAAAAATCGGTTTCAATAATACATTATGATCATTAGTTTTGATTCTTTAGAATAATTCATTACAGTGTAATAAAAAGAATCAATCTCATATTTTCAATTAGTAAAATGTACATGTATTAAGTTAATATTATTGTTTGAAATAATGTTAACAAAACTACCCAATCTAGGCTATTAAATGAAGTGAAATACAGTTAGTCCAAAAATCCAAGTACATATCAATCACAAATTATGATTAAACTAAATATTTATTTATAACATTATCTATATTTTTTAAAAAATGAACTACATTTTGTAGAGTTATTTTGTTTAAGTAAGAATTACAAAAAATGCCATTACCTAAAAGGCAAAAAAAAAATTAATTTTTGAAAAATAATTATTGAAATATTTAAACTTTATAAAACATTATTAATATTTAAACTTATAAAAAGTAATATTTACTAGAATTATATGGTAGGACGGGTTTGGATCGATATTAATACAAATTTATAATATCATCAACCCAAAGTAATAATACCGTTTAAATATTATTTTAATATTTTATCAGCATTATTTTTAACAGTATTTATATAAAATTATTAACTTTAATTCTAAAAACAAATTGTAAAATATAATATTATTGTCTATACTAATAAAAACATGTATGTCGTAACACATTTTAAATCTTAAAATAGAGTAATTGTACACTAAATTATATATGTGTATATATATATATGTATATTTATAAATATATAGAAATGGTTTATATATTAAAAAAATACAATAATAATAGGTTATATAATAATGTTAATCAATTAGGCATATTACATTTTTTATAGCCCGCGGGTTAAAATCTAGTAACGTATTATTTTAAATTTTCTAACCTTTTGTATTTTTTTGGATGTGTGAAGAGTAAAATTGCAAGTGCGATTTCAAAGTATTTTTTTGCGCAAAACTCTTTTTTTTTAAGTTCAAATTTAATGCTATTTTTCTCCTGAAAACGATTCCCCAAAACCAGATTTTCCCATACGTTCTATGTTGATTTTTTTGTCTAAGAGAGAAGAAAAGTGAGTGAGAGATTACATCGAAGAACACAAAGAGCTACGAACAATTCGTTTCAGCTTTCTATATTAATTAGCAATGGCAGACGAACAATTGAGTTTCCGACACACTGGAAAATCCAGCAAACGACCAGAGACGAAGAAGACGAAGAACATCGATTTCCCCAAATATAAACTCAATTGCGTCCAATTGAACCATTCTTCCCAATTCAATCCACAAATCCTATCGCCATTGCTTCGATCCTAACGCACCATGTTCGATATTGAAATACACCTTGTCTAATTATACTTATACAGTTTCAATTTTACAGTCCAATTTTATTGAATGAGTGCGTTGCTTTTTTTTTTTTTTATGGTTTGTTGAATCACACAGATCATAGAGGAAGGTCCAATCACCGTAGCTCCGCAAGAAACCATCAAGAAACTTGAACAAGCAGCTAGAAGGTTAGCTAAGAGTGTTAACTATGTTGGAGCTGCTACTGTTGAGTATCTCTATAGTATGGACACTGGGGAGTACTACTTCTTAGAGCTTAACCCTCGCTTACAGGTTTCTTTCCATACACACCATAGCTACCTTTCCTTTTCGAATGAAAGATTTTGGTCTTGAAAATCGAATGTTCGATGTCAGGTTGAGCATCCTGTAACCGAGTGGATCGCCGAGGTTAATCTTCCTGCTGCTCAAGTTGCTGTTGGGATGGGAATTCCTCTCTGGCAAATCCCTGGTATGGTCTTGCATCCTGGGGCAGTGGTTTTTTTTTTCTAGGCTATATGCTTATGTAATGTACTGTTTCGCTTTTGTTTGATAGAGATAAGACGGTTTTACGGTATGGAACATGGTGGAGGATATGATTCTTGGAGGAAAACATCGGTTGTAGCCTCTCCTTTTGATTTTGATGAAGCTGAATCTTTAAGGCCAAAAGGTCATTGTGTGGCTGTACGTGTGACAAGCGAGGATCCTGATGACGGGTTTAAACCAACCAGCGGTGAAATACAGGTAATGTGATATATCTGTGGAATGCAAAATTTTAAAGTCTATGATAACTGTGCGGGGGTGACACTTGTATGAACTTGCAACAGGAATTGAGTTTTAAGAGCAAGCCAAATATGTGGTCGTACTTCTCTGTCAAGGTAGTTTATATCTACGAGATGCTTTGCTATATTACGTGTTTTGGTATGTCTTAAGTTTTCTGACTTTACTTTTATTTATATAGTCTGGTGGAGGCATCCACGAGTTCTCAGATTCACAGTTTGGTAAGTTAAATGAAAAATTTGGGATGCTAGGACAGTTCTTTTCTTGAGCGTATACAAATTGAAACGTCCTTTAATCTTTTTTTCAGGACATGTTTTTGCATTTGGGGAATCCAGATCCGTGGCGATAGCAAATATGGTTCTTGCGCTGAAAGAAATTCAAATCCGTGGAGATATTAGGACTAACGTTGACTACACGATCGACCTTCTACATGTATGTTTCCTTCTTCCTACATACAAAAGTTATACTGTGACTGTAATGTACCCTGACAAGATCATTTCGTTGATAAACCAGGCTTCTGATTACCGGGAAAACAAAATACACACTGGTTGGTTGGACAGTAGGATTGCTATGCGGGTCAGAGCAGAGAGACCTCCATGGTATCTCTCTGTAGTCGGTGGGGCTCTTTATGTAAGACCCTCTTTCTCAGAGCTCTGTTTGTCTTGAAAAGTTTTTATCTGGTGACTAGATGTTGTCTTTGTCCAGAAAGCATCTACGACCAGTTCTGCTGTAGTTTCGGATTACGTTGGCTATCTAGAAAAGGGGCAAATTCCCCCAAAGGTACTCCAATATCAGCGCTCTCTTTTGTCTTTCTTGTAATGTTCTTGTAGCTTACTTTTCTCTCTCTTAACTTGCAGCATATATCTCTTGTGCATTCTCAAGTGTCACTGAATATTGAAGGAAGTAAATATACGGTATGCGTCTCCTGTCAAAAGTTTACTTCTCTTCATTTTTTTTATTTTTTTTTCCCTTTACCATATTATCTCTGCACTGAAGATGTTGTACCCGAGGCTCACTAATTGAACATACCTGTGTCTAGATTGATGTAGTCCGGGGTGGATCAGGAACCTACAGGCTAAGAATGAGCAACTCAGAAGTTGTAGCAGAAATACACACTCTACGTGATGGAGGTCTATTGATGCAGGCAAGTTTTATAACTTTATTCTATACTACAAGACAGAGACATACATGTGTCATGCATAGTAACTTCCTTTTAAGAAGCTCACTTCCATTTTTGGTTCACTGTCATTGCAGTTGGATGGTAAAAGCCATGTGATATATGCAAAGGAAGAAGCGACAGGAACCCGTCTTCTCATTGACGGAAGAACTTGCTTACTACAGGTTTCAACTGAACGGTTTTTCTATTTTACCGTAATACTTCACGTTTCTCTGAAGTCATTTTTAGCAATAAGTTATCTGTCAATTTTGGCTTGTTCAGAATGATCATGATCCTTCGAAGTTGATGGCTGAGACACCATGCAAGTTGCTAAGGTACCTGGTTTCAGACAACAGCAGTATTGATACTGATACGCCGTATGCAGAAGTTGAAGTCATGAAGATGTGCATGCCACTTATTTCACCTGCGTCAGGAGTTATCCATTTCAAGTTGTCTGAAGGACAAGCCATGCAGGTGAAGAACCAATTCATTGCTAAAGAAAATTTGTTTCTTACAGTTTTGTAGAAATTGATTAACCCATCCGATATTTTCTTGACAGGCTGGTGAACTCATAGCCAAGCTTGATCTTGATGATCCTTCTGCTGTAAGAAAGGCCAAACCCTTCCGTGGAAGTTTCCCACGATTAGGGCTTCCAACGGCAATCTCCGGTAAAGTTCATCAGAGATGTGCTGCAACTTTAAATGCTGCACGTATGATTCTTGCTGGCTATGATCATAAAGTAGATGAGGTAAACGCTATTTGGTTTTCCTATGTGATTCAACTTTTCTATTAAATAATTTGATTCTGAGATTGCTCATATGTTTTGCAGGTTCTTCAAGACTTGCTTAATTGCCTTGATAGCCCTGAACTCCCATTTCTTCAGTGGCAAGAGTGCTTTGCAGTTCTGGCGACACGACTACCTAAAGATCTCAGGAACATGGTAAACACTTAGATACTATTCGTAATCCGTTTTCCTTTACTGTGATCTTGTTTTGAGTTTCTAGTCTTTTAATGCTTTTTGTTTATAATTCTTTATCAGCTAGAATTGAAATACAAGGAATTTGAGATTATCTCCAAAACCTCCCTGACCCCAGATTTCCCTGCCAAACTCTTAAAAGGCATCCTTGAGGTGATTAGCTACTGCTTCTTATTCTAGACCTACTGTTCTGTATTCTACTCTAAAATACTTTCTTTTCGGTCCATTTTTTGCAACAGGCTCATCTATCTTCTTGTGATGAGAAAGAGAGAGGTTCCCTTGAAAGGCTCATTGAACCGTTGATGAGCCTTGTGAAGTCTTATGAAGGTGGTAGAGAAAGTCATGCCCGTCTTATTGTTCATTCCCTCTTTGAAGAATACCTATCAGTTGAAGAATTATTCAATGATAACATGCTGGTAATATATGGTTCAATTGTTATCAAACGGGTTTGTGATTAATAGTTATGTGTGAGGAGTCTTAATATGCATTTTCTTATCTTGAAAAGGCTGATGTTATAGAACGCATGCGTCAGCAATACAAGAAGGATCGATTAAAGATTGTCGATATCGTGCTTTCACACCAGGTTTGTGATTATCCTTCGCACACCAGGTTTCTCTTGTCTCACTATGTTATTGAACTGGTATGCTCATCTTTTCTTCTTCTCAGGGCATAATACACAAAAACAAACTGGTTCTTCGACTTATGGAGCAGCTTGTTTATCCTAATCCTGCTGCATACAGAGAAAAACTTATTCGATTCTCAGCACTTAATCATACTAATTACTCTCAGGTGCGTTTGGTTCCTTTATGTTTTATGATACTTTTGTTGACATTCGTCAGCTGATGATTGATATGTTCGTGTAGTTGGCGCTCAAGGCGAGTCAATTGCTCGAACAGACCAAACGAAGCGAACTTCGTTCAAATATTGCTAGAAGCCTTTCAGAATTAGAAATGTTTACAGAGGCTGGAGAAAATATGGATACTCCCAAGAGGAAGAGTGCCATTAGTGAAACGATGGAAAATCTTGTGAGCTCATCTTTAGCTGTTGAAGACGCTCTCGTGGGATTATTTGACCATAGCGATCACACACTTCAAAGACGGGTTGTTGAGACTTATATTCACAGATTATACCAGGTAAGAGATCATTCTTCCTAACCTTATATTTAAAATTCGTTTTGGAGTGCACTTGATTAGACAGAATTTGTTTTGACTCCATTTTAACTTGTCTCATGTCATTAGCCCTATGTCGTTAAAGAAAGTGTGAGGATGCAGTGGCACCAGTCTGGTGTCATTGCTTCTTGGGAGTTCCTAGAACATTTCGAAAGAAAAAACACTGGCCCAGACGATCACGAGATATCTGAAAAAGGAATTGTTGCGAAGAGTAGTAAGAGAAAACGGGGGACTATGGTTATAATCAAATCGCTGCAGTTTCTGCCGAGTATAATAAATGCATCATTGAGAGAAACAAACCATAGCCACTGTGAATATGCCCGAGCTCCTTTATCTGGTAATATGATGCACATTGCTGTTGTGGGCATCAACAATCAGATGAGTCTGCTTCAGGACAGGTACTTGACAGTCAACACATCATGACTGTTTACACCAGCTTAGGTCTTGTAGTGTCTAACCTAATCTGTTTTTTTTTTTGGTTTGGTTGTCTCAGTGGGGACGAGGACCAAACTCAGGAAAGAGTAAACAAGCTGGCCAAAATTCTTAAAGAGGAAGAAGTGAGTTTGACTCTCTGTTCTGCAGGTGTCGGTGTGATCAGTTGTATAATTCAGCGAGATGAAGGACGAACACCAATGAGACATTCTTTTCATTGGTTGATGGAGAAACAGTATTATGTAGAAGAGCCGTTGCTGCGACATGTTGAACCTCCTCTATCTGTATACCTTGAGTTGGTATGACCATGATGATGAAATGTTAATTCTTGTTTTACAGCATCTCGCATTTATTTTAATGATCGTATATTGTATGTCTGATGCAGGATAAGCTTAAAGGGTACTCAAATATACAGTATTCGCCTTCACGAGACCGTCAATGGCATATGTATAGTGTTACAGACAGGCCAGTGCCAATCAAAAGAATGTTCCTTAGATCTCTTGTTCGACAAACTACAATGAATGATGGGTTTCTGTTGCAGCAAGGGCAGGACTACCAACTTAGCCAAACAGTGCTCTCCATGGCGTTTACATCGAAATGCATTCTGAGGTCTTTGATGAATGCAATGGAGGAACTGGAACTGAATGCACATAATGCTGCCATGAAACCAGACCACGCACATATGTTCCTATGCATACTACGTGAGCAGCAGATAGATGATCTTGTGCCTTACCCCAGGTTTTTATGGCTCTGTCTTTTAAAAGTTATCATTTGCGATGTGTTAGAACTTTATAGTAACAATGTTCAAAATGTTTCTCTCAGGAGATTTGAAGTGAATGCGGAGGATGAAGAAACTACAGTTGAGACGATCTTAGAAGAAGCAACACAGGAAATACATAGGTCTGTTGGAGTGAGAATGCATGCATTGGGTGTTTGCGAATGGGAAGTGCGACTGTGGTTGGTGTCCTCGGGACTGGCAAATGGCGCTTGGAGGGTCGTGGTTGCAAACGTGACTGGCCGTACCTGCACTGTCCATGTAAATTCAGCTTACAAATAGTTTGTTGTTGGTAACATACATAGGTACACTTCTCCAAACCTTGACTCTCTGTGATTCATGTTTCAGATATACCGAGAAGTGGAAGCTACTGGGAGAAACAGTTTAATCTACCACTCAATAACTAAGAAGGGACCTTTGCATGGAACTCTGATCAATGGTCAATATAAACCACTTAATAATCTGGACAGGAAACGTTTAGCCGCAAGGAGGAGTAACACTACTTATTGCTATGACTTCCCCTTGGTTAGTAACTGAATTCTGAAGTTTCACACTTAGTTTATTCTTTTGGCTGTTTCCAACCCACCTTATGTTATTTCCTGTCTCTTCAGGCATTTGAGACAGCATTGGAGCTGAATTGGGCATCACAACACTCGGGAGTTAGGAAACCATGCAAGAATAGACTCATCAACGTCAAAGAGCTTGTATTCTCCAATACAGAAGGTTCTTTGGGTACATCTCTTATTCCGGTTGAACGACCAGCTGGTCTCAACGACATTGGAATGGTGGCCTGGATCTTAGAGATGTCGACTCCTGAGTTTCCTATGGGACGGAAACTTCTCATTGTCGCCAATGATGTCACATTCAAAGCTGGTTCTTTTGGTCCTAGAGAGGACGCATTTTTCCTTGCTGTGACTGAACTCGCTTGTACCAAAAAGCTTCCCTTGATTTACTTGGCAGCAAATTCTGGTGCCCGACTCGGTGTAGCTGAAGAAGTAAAAGCATGCTTCAAAGTTGGATGGTCGGATGAAGTTTCCCCCGGTAATGATTTTCAGTATATATACCTAAGCTCTGAAGACTATGCAAGGATTGGATCATCTGTCATTGCGCACGAAGTGAAGCTCCCTAGTGGCGAAACAAGGTGGGTGATTGATACAATTGTTGGTAAAGAAGATGGTCTTGGAGTTGAGAATTTAACAGGAAGTGGGGCAATAGCGGGTGCTTACTCAAGGGCGTACAATGAAACTTTTACTTTAACCTTTGTTAGTGGAAGATCGGTCGGAATTGGTGCTTACCTTGCCCGACTGGGCATGAGGTGCATACAGAGACTAGACCAACCGATCATCTTGACCGGCTTTTCTACACTCAACAAGCTGCTTGGACGTGAGGTCTATAGCTCTCACATGCAACTTGGTGGCCCAAAAATCATGGGGACAAATGGTGTTGTTCATCTTACAGTCTCAGATGATCTCGAAGGTGTATCAGCAATTCTCAACTGGCTGAGCTACATTCCTGCGTATGTGGGTGGTCCTCTTCCTGTTCTTGCTCCTTTAGATCCACCGGAGAGAACTGTGGAGTATATCCCAGAGAACTCTTGTGACCCACGAGCTGCTATAGCTGGGATTAACGATAATACTGGTAAATGGCTTGGTGGTATCTTTGATAAAAATAGCTTTGTTGAGACTCTTGAAGGCTGGGCAAGGACGGTAGTGACTGGTAGAGCTAAGCTTGGGGGAATACCCATTGGAGTTGTTGCTGTCGAGACACAGACTGTAATGCATGTCATCCCAGCAGATCCTGGACAGCTTGACTCTCATGAAAGAGTGGTTCCGCAAGCAGGGCAAGTCTGGTTTCCTGATTCAGCAGCCAAGACAGCTCAAGCGCTCATGGATTTCAACCGGGAACAGCTTCCTTTGTTTATCATAGCAAACTGGAGAGGTTTTTCAGGTGGGCAAAGAGATCTTTTTGAAGGAATACTTCAGGCGGGTTCAGCTATAGTAGAAAATCTGAGAACATATCGGCAGCCAGTGTTTGTGTACATCCCAATGATGGGAGAACTGCGAGGTGGAGCATGGGTGGTTGTTGATAGCCAGATAAATTCGGATTATATTGAAATGTACGCTGATGAAACCGCTCGTGGAAATGTGCTTGAGCCTGAAGGGATGATAGAGATAAAATTTAGAAGGAAAGAGCTGTTAGAGTGCATGGGAAGGTTGGACCAGACGCTAATCAATCTGAAAGCAAATATCCAAGATGCCAAGCGAAACAAGGCATATGCAAACATCGAGCTTCTCCAGAAACAGATTAAAACCCGAGAGAAGCAACTTTTACCAGTTTATACCCAAATCGCTACCAAATTTGCTGAACTCCATGACACTTCCATGAGAATGGCTGCAAAAGGTGTGATCAAAAGTGTTGTGGAATGGAGCGGCTCGCGGTCATTCTTCTATAAAAAGCTCTATCGGAGAATCGCAGAGAGCTCTCTAGTGAGGAACATAAGAAAAGCTTCTGGAGACATCTTATCATATAAATCTGCTATGGGTTTGATTCAGGACTGGTTCCGCAAATCCGAGATTGCAAAGGGGAAAGAAGAAGCTTGGACGGACGACCAACTGTTCTTTACATGGAAAGACAATGTTAGTAACTACGAGCAGAAGCTGAGCGAGTTGAGAACACAGAAACTGCTGAATCAACTTGCAGAGATTGGGAATTCGTCAGATCTGCAGGCTCTGCCACAAGGACTTGCTAATCTTCTAAACAAGGTATGAACTCAAACACTAGAGAAAACTGAGCTTTTGGAGGCCCCCTAAATGAATTATGTGTGATGCAGGTGGATCTTTCAAGAAGAGAAGAGCTGGTGGACGCGATTCGGAAGGTGTTGGGTTGATATATCTATATGAGGTTTAGCTTCTGTTCCAATAAAGATGGTGTTTTGGAGTTGCTTGTAGCATTAGATTTGAACGGCTTCCTTGTATTTGTTAGCGCGCACAATTTAGTTCGTAAAAATTCATTCGACAGCCCAATGTTGCAAAAGTGGGACAGAGATAACTTGCAGAATATATATCGTTGTTGCTTCTACTATGGGAAACTTTTGGTGGTTGATGTCAAGATTCTAGTAAAGGAACTTAAAAGCTTGTGACAAGATCATAACACATAAAATAGGAGTTTTGAATTTAGACACAATTAAATTTTTTTTTTCTCTTTTCTCAAAGTGTAACTTTATGTATCATTTAAAAGAACCATACATGGAATGCCAAACACTTGTTTAGCCCAACACATTCTACTCGATTACATATTTTGCATTTTGAAACTTTTAATAATCTCAAACCACATAAGAGAGCACTTGGAACACTACAGACGGTAATAGTAGTGCGCTTCAGCTTCTTGATCTGATGAGAAAGGGCGATATGAAAACCAACCATTGTCTTGAAAACATTTCAACAACTGGTGGTGCTCAAGAGAGATTAACTCAATATCTCCAGTTTCAACCCTTAACACTGCATTCCATCTGTTTTTTTTTTACCAAAATAAGAACCTAAGCTTTTAAACGATCCTAGCAAACTCAAAAGAAACATATCAAACTAACAAGGAACTCATGAAAAGAGGAACTCCAGCAGAAAATTTCAACTAAAAATAAAATACTAAAAGGGAGAAAACTAAATCTCTCACTTAACCCCTGTTCTAAGAACATTTACACTTAACGAGCAAACCAGCGGAGCCATGAGTGCAATCTAATCTTACCCAAAACTTCTACTAGAGCCTCAACCATTGAGATCCTAAGAGCATCCTCAACAATAAGCTTTTATTAAAAACCTCTTAACAACAACAAAATGAACCAATGTATAAAAGACATGTGGCTTAGGTTGTTTAGTTGAGTATTAAAAAATTCTCTTCATTCTCTTAGTTAAGAGCCTCTCTTCATTTTCTCTCTTCTTTTCTCTATGTTTTGATTTTTATAATATTTTCTTACAAACCCCATTCATCTTCGATCCCTCCATTGAGGATGGTCTAAAGCTTAAAAGAAAATTAACCACAAAGCAAAACAAAGATCGAATACTAGCTAAGAATTTCTGAGTTTAACCCTAAAACAAACCAATTAAAGGACAGCTGGCCCAAAGTAAACAAAAGAAAGGCCTTATTGAAATACACAAGTGGTCCAGGAGATAGATATGGTCAAACGATGAAAGAATGAGTAATTGAACACGAGGAAAGAAACTATATCACCCTTTAAAGATGACGCCATTGAAGCCACGTGTAAGCATATCCTTCACTCAAACAATGACTCTTTGGATTCACTCAGGAAGAAAGATTCCGATCACCGGTAATCAACGTCAGAGAAGTATCCGATCATCTGTGAACAACAACGAAGAGAATTCTCCCGAGACCAAAATATTAGACTTTGGTTTATATTGGTTTGATTCTGTTGTATATACCTAACCGGTTTGTTCCGGGTTAATTAGGTTAGATAGGGAAAGTGTATATAAACTCTTGTATTCACACTTTAATGAAATAAGAGAAACATTTTCCACTTTCGGCTCTCAGCTATTTCCTCTTTTGGATCTTCATCGATCTTGTCTATCCAAAGCTTTGAGCTCTCTTTCTGTTCTTCATTACTTCTAATATGGTATCAGAGCTATACACTTAGCTTGTTTCATTCTCTGATTTTGTTTTGTCTCCGATTTGATTCTTCACAATCCGACGATGGTTAAAGCTGTCGTTCATCGCAGTACTCGCCGTCCGGCAAGCTCATCACGCGCAGGAAGCACCTCTCGAGCAGGAAGCTTACCACCCATTCCGGAAGCATTGTTTGCTCCGTTTGGTTCCTCTGTTGTGATGAATCCTGACAGCATCCACTCTCCACTGTTTCTTCATAACGCCGACCACCCAGGGATATCGATTGTCTCTGAGCAGCTAGACGGCTCAAACTACAACCAGTGGAGCTCCGCGATGAAGATAGCCCTGGATGCGAAGAATAAAATCGCCTTTGTTGATGGATCTTGCCCTCGTCCTGAAGAAGGTAACCATCTCTCTCGAATCTGGTCTAGGTGTAATAGTATGGTCAAGTCCTGGATCCTTAACTCAGTCAATAGGGAAATCTATGGTAGTATTTTGTCTTTTGATGATGCTGCTCAAGTCTGGAATGATCTGCACAATCGTTTCCATATGACAAACCTGCCTAGAACCTTTCAGCTTGTTCAACAAATCCAGGATCTCCGCCAAGGTTCTATGAACCTTTCAACCTACTACACAACTTTGAAAACCCTTTGGGATAATCTCGATGGTGCAGAGGCTAGTGAACCCTGCCAGTGTTGTAAGAAATCAAACTGCGATGGTCAACTTGCTGCTAAATCCAAAGTGAACAGAGGACGGATTATCAAGTTCCTTGCTGGTCTGAATGAGAAGTACTCAATCATTTGGGGACAGATAATCATGAAGAAACCTCTCCCTGACTTAGCAGAAGTTTACAACATCTTGGATCAAGATGATAGCCAGAGACAGTTCAGTCACAATGTCCCTTCAGCTGTCTTTCAGGTTAGTCAGGAAGTTGTTCAGCCTGGTGTGTTGCCTTCTTCCTCGACCATGAATCAACTTGGAACGTTGAATGCTGTTCAAAAGAAGGACTCTAAGCCCATATGTTCTCATTGTGGCTACACAGGACATACTTCTGAGCGATGTTACAAACTCCATGGCTATCCTGTTGGTTGGAAGAAAGGAAAGTCGTTCTATGAGAAATCACAACATTCTTCTCAGTCTTCACAGCCCCCTAAGCCCAATTCTGGTGTCACTGCACAAGTAACGGGAAACAGTCAGAGCACTCCTGCAGGTCTGGAAAGTCTCATTGGGAATTTGAGCAAGGATCAGATACAGAATTTCATTGCTTTGTTCAGCTCTCAGTTACAACCTGCTACTCCAGTTCAGCAACCTGCTTCCATGCCCTCTTCTCACAGCAATGATCCATCTGGTATTACTTTCTCATCTTCTACTTTCAGCTTCATTGGTATTCTCACTGTCTCTGAGACTGAAATGACACAAAGTACATGGATTGTGGATTCTGGTGGCACACACCATGTTTGTCATGTCAAAGATATGTTCATTAATCTTGACACTTCAGTTCAACATCATGTGAATCTGCCAACCGGCAATACCATTAGAGTTGGAGGTGTTGGGAATATTGCTGTAAATGATGATCTGATATTGAAGAATGTTCTGTAGATTCCTGAGTTCAGACTGAATCTCCTTAGTGTTAGTGCATTGACCATAGATATTGGTGCCAGAGTTGTGTTTGATTCGAATTGTTGTGTGGTGCAGGATCTTACCAAGGGGTCAACGATTGGAAGAGGTAGAAGAGTTGGAAATCTATACCTTCTGGACGTTGAAGATTCAGTATCTGAAGACACTGTATCTACTTCTTTTGTTGCAAACTCTGTTGTTGATGCATCTGTTTGGCATCAACGACTTGGACATACATCTTTTGATTGCATAGACTTGCTCACAGATGTACTTGGGATTTCTAAAACCAAGAATAAATGATTGTTACATTGTGATATTTATCAGCGTGCTAAACAAAAGAAGTTAACTTACCTTAGTCGTCACAATATTTGCTTAGCACCTTTTGATTTGCTGCACATAGATGTCTGGGGACCCTTTTCTGAACCAACACAGGAAGGATATCATTACTTCTTAACCATAGTAGATGATTACACACGTGTGACATGGGTCTATCTCATGAAATTTAAAAGTGATGTTCTCACCATTTTCCTTTGTTTTATCACGATGGTAGAGACACAATATCAAACAAAAGTCAAAGACGTCCGATCTGATAATGCTCCAGAGCTTAAATTTGAGGAACTATACAGGAGAAAAGGGATTGTAGCATACCACTCATGTCCTGAAACACCAGAACAGAATTCGGTTGTAGAGAGAAAGCATCAGCATATCTTGAATGTTGCCAGGGCTCTTCTCTTTCAGTCTCAAATTCCTCTCTCATATTGGGGTGACTGCATACTTACTGCAGTCTTCATTATCAACAGGACACCATCTCCAGTTATCTCCAACAAGACTCCTTTTGAGATGCTGACCAAGAAAGTGCCTGATTATGCTCATCTAAAAAGTTTTGGCTGTCTCTGCTATGCTAGTACTTCTCCAAAACAGCGTCACAAATTTGAAGATAGAGCTCGTGCGTGTGCTTTTCTAGGCTACCCTTCTGAATATAAGGGTTACAAGCTTCTTGATATTGAGAGCCACACTATCTTTATCTCAAGAAATGTGGTCTTCTATGAAGATTTATTTCCTTTCAAGAACAAAACTGCAGAGACTGAAGACTCTTCTGTTTTCTTTCCACACATCTATGTTGATAGGAACAACAGTCCTCCTGCTCAGGCATTGCCAATCCAAGAAACACCACCGTTAGATGTCCCCGCAACAAAATAGAATTCACGAGTGTCAAGACCACCAGCTTATCTCAAGGACTATCACTGCAATGCTGTTACATCCTCCACAGATCACCCTATATCAGAGGTTCTGTCTTACTCATCACTATCAGATCCCTACATGATATTTATCAATGCTGTGAATAAAATCCCAGAACCACACACGTATGCTCAAGCACAACAAATAAAGGAGTGGTGTGATGCTATGGGAATGGAAATCACAGCTCTTGAAGATAATGGCACTTGGGTTGTTTGCTCTTTACCAGTGGGTAAGGAGGCTGTCGGATGCAAATGGGTTTACAAAATGAAGTTGAATGCAGATGGTAGCTTGGAGAGATACAAAGCCAGGCTGGTCGCAAAAGGCTACACTCAAACTGAAGGGCTGGACTATGTTGATACTTTCTCTCCAGTCGCTAAGCTCACCACTGTAAAATTGCTCATTGCGGTTGCTGCTGCAAAAGGTTGGTCTCTCAGCCAATTAGACATTTCCAATGCCTTCTTAAACGGTGACTTAGACGAAGAGATCTACATGACCTTGCCACCTGGATACTCATCAAGACAAGGGGACTCCTTTCCGCCAAATGCAGTTTGCCTGCTGAAGAAGTCTCTGTACGGTCTGAAGCAAGCTTCTAGGCAATGGTACTTGAAGTTCTCTGAGTCACTCAAGGCCCTTGGATTTACACAGTCTTCATGTGATCATACTCTCTTTACCAGAAACTCTAAGAATTCTTATATGGCAGTACTAGTTTATGTAGACGACATTATCGTTGCTAGTAGCTGCGATAGAGAGACAGAACTGTTGAGAAATGCTTTGCAGCGCTCCTTTAAGCTAAGGGATTTGGGAACTCTCAAATATTTTCTAGGCCTAGAGATTGCTAGAAATGCTGATGGTATCTCAATCTGCCAAAGAAAATACACGCTTGAATTGTTGGCTGAAACTGGTCTCCTTGGATGCAAGCCAAGTTTTGTTCCTATGGAACCAAATCAGAAATTCTCTCAAGAAGATGGTGAGTTGATCGATGATGCAGAACATTATAGAAAGCTGGTTGGTAAGCTCATGTATCTCACATTCACAAGACCTGATATCACATATGCGGTTCATAAACTCTGTCAGTTCACATCTGCACCTAGAGCTCCACATTTACAAGCGGTCTACAAGATAATCTACTACTTGAAGGGAACAGTTGGTCAAGGTCTCTTCTATTCTGCGAATGTGGATTTAAAGTTGTCTGCCTTTGCTTATTCAGATTTCAGTTCCTGCTTAGACTCGAGGAAGTCAACAACTGGATACTGCATGTTTCTCGGAACGTCCTTAGTGTCTTGGAAATCTAAGAAGCAGGAAGTAGTCTCCATGTCTTCTGCAGAAGCAGAGTACCGAGCAATGTCTATGGCTACACGAGAGATAATGTGGCTCAGGTACCTTCTTGAGGATCTTTGGATTGATGTTTCAGAGGCTTCCGTATTGTATTGTGATAACACAGCAGCTCTTCACATCGCGAAAAACCTTGTTTTTCACGAAAGGACGAAGCATATCGAGCGGGATTGTCACCATATCAGAGAAAAGATCATTCTTGGTTTGATAAGAACTCTTCATGTAAGAACAGAGAACCAGTTGGCCGTCATTCTCACCAAGGCTTTGTTTCCCGGTCAGTTTAAACGACTTCTAAGCAAGATGGACATCATTAACATTTATGCTCCATCTTGAGGGGGACTATTAGACTTTGGTTTATATTGGTTTGATTCTTTTGTATATACCTAACCGGTTTGTTCCGGGTTAATTAGGTTAGATAGGGAAAGTGTATATAAACTCTTGTATTCACACTTTAATGAAATAACATAAACATTTTCCACTTTCGGCTCTCAGCTATTTCCTCTTTTGGATCTTCATCGATCTTGTCTATCCAAAGCTTTGAGCTCTCTTTCTGTTCTTCATTACTTCTAATACAAAACTAATCCAAATATCCAGTTCGTCTAGACTTCCCGAGTTCATCTTGAATTAGTGAAGAAAACTTAAACTAAGACTAGATCTAGAGAACAAACTATAGCAGTGAACCGTCATGCTTCACCAAGCAAAACTCAACACCTTCAATCTGATTTCCAAATAGATGAAGATCTCCATCGTTAATGTGAAGAAAACAGAAATCAGGTGGACATGATCTAGAGATAAACTCTGCTTGATCTTCTTCTCTAGACTTTTCTGTTTTATGTTCATGCCAAACATCACCAGAATTATCTTGTCTACATCTGAATCCAAGTTGTACACACCGAATGAACAAAACCAAAAACACAACAGAAAGATAGTTGTACCATAAGCGAGATAAACCGGACAACACCGGGGCTCGGAGGTAAACGAAAGCTAACCATCGTCGCTAGAAAAGCCGATCGATGCTAGATGTAAAGCCGACCAAATATCGTTTTATAAGCCGGAGTATGTCGGACGTAATGCCGAATTTCGTACCGGACGACAATGATCTGTTTTGATGCTTTCTCTCTCTGAAAGATATTAAAAATAGAAAAGAGAGAGAAATCACGCTTCTTGACACAGTTACAGTTCCATATTACAGTTCCATATTACTGAAACTGATTTTTTGTTTGTTATATATATATATATATATATATATATATCTTATTATATAAAGTAAGGTTTTGAAAGTTACTAACTCACGAGATCATAAGACGTTTCAGGTCTATCATTGAGATGTTGACATGTGTCAAGAAAACATTTTTTTTTTTAAAAGAAATAAACATATTTACATATACTAATTTATATTTTTATATTAAAAAAATTTCACTTATAATTTTCTTAATTAAAAGAGAAAAACTAACAATAAGATGGAGTTTATATAATTAAATTGTATTTGTATTGCAAAATTGGATTGTATTTGAATTGCAAAATTGGATTGTATTTGAATTGTATACAATCGAATTAAATTGTATTGTATTATGATAAAAAAGATATTTAAATTGTATTGTAAAATCGAATTTGTAAGATTGAAATTTAGTTTAAGGAAATACTAAATTAAATACTGAAAAAATATGAGTTACTATTTAAATTCAAATATCATCAATAAGTTGGAGTGTATATAATTAAAAGGCAGTTTATTATGATGAAAGAGATAGTTAAAATGTATAGTAAAATTGAATGTGTATGATTGAAATTTTATTTAATTCAAAAATTATTAAATTAAATATTAGAAAAAGTGTGTGGATCACTATTT
>Ga0041059_1001207_pt1 | contig 20676 bp, 16 predicted proteins | sample AraColnosormetaG_FD_56232 | JGI IMG/M metagenome (GOLD analysis project Ga0041059, IMG submission 56232) | Arabidopsis roots microbial communities from North Carolina, USA - Col MF nosort | ecosystem: Host-associated > Plants > Roots > Unclassified | place: USA: North Carolina | collected... | reverse complement strand
GAGAAAATATTACTTTACTATTATCATTCATATATATATAACACACCAAAAAAAAAATCATATATATATATATATATATCCAAAAACAAATCACTTACTTAATTCTGTATTTTATCCAGAATCATTATGAATTAACACACCAAAAAAAAATCATATATATATATATATATATATCCAAAAAAAATCACTTACTTAATTCTGTATTTTATCCAGAATCATTATGAATACCAACTTGATTTTGATGGTCTTAATTAATTATTTGATATTCTATTTTTTTGTCGTTATTTGATATTCTATTTAGATTGACTAGTTTTCTTGTGATCATTTGATAATCCACGTCGTTTTGTTTTCACCTTCAAATTTTTTTATTGATCACCATGTTTTTTGGAATACACAAAGTAGTAAATGTTTCATAATCATGTGAGACCTAGGGTTTTAATTTTCAACTTGATTATTTAAGTTTAGTTATTCCTTACTAATTTAACTACCATTTTCTTGACATTCATACCAAAGACAAATAATTAACTAAAGTTTTGTTCGTTTTCGGAAGAAAAGTTTAAGAAAACATCAAGTGGACTCACACACACCGACTTAAGTGGAGAAGGTGATGAAAGTATTGGGCCCATAAGAAACTGCGGCTGCTCGTGGCTTTTGGCATTAAACACGAATCTTGCTAATGTTATTTTATTCTCATTATACTTGATGGATTCATGTTTATCCATCCATATTGTTATATTGTATTCCCCAAATTTTTAAAAAGCGAATTCGTCTAGTATAGTTAGCTCCATAGTTTAAAAGTAGAAAAAGAAATTTAGCTCCATAAATTTTGTAACTCATGATTAGACACTAATTAGATGTAAAAAACAGACGAGATTGAACGAATGATGATACCCGGTTGTTGATAAAACTTGAAATGGTCAGAACTAAAAACTTATATTTTTCAAAAATAACATAAAGAGTCCGGTGGTCGGAAAAGGAAAGGAGAGTGACGTGGACCACAAGCAATTGTTTGCCCACTAGTGACTGGCTGGTCGAAAGTATATTTAAAATATGTCCCACTTCATAAGATCTTCAAATCACTTCTTCTGTTCCAACAACAATCCATTCTCATTTCAACGTTTCAAAAGCAAACATGTTATTGGTCAATTTCATTGTTTCTACGCCATCATCCATAGAGCAACAATACCTTGTTGTTTTTATTAAACAAAATGTGAAGAAGAATAGAAGAACAATAAAAAAAGAGTGCTTTTGAAGATTCCACGAAGGTATGAAGTGTGACATAAACGGCTCTTTGCGTCGTCCAAAAGCCGCCTCCCCCAAAAGCTTTCCCTTTATAACCCCAACTTTTTGGGTTCAACCCAACTACATGCATTATATAATGCATATCTACTCTATACATACAATTACTTATATTATGTAATGCACCTTGTTTAATCTTTTTTAGAGTTTGTATTCATCCGGAGAATGTGTGGTAGACTAATCTTAAACATAGAAAGAAACACATGAAGATGTACATATGCCATTGAGAGTGTTGCGAAGAAGACCGTTGCAGTACTAGTATAGGATAATTTGAGATATCACAAAAAGATCATCACATCTCGAGGAATACGTACTATTGTGTTATACTATTACTAGGTATCATTAAACCATTGAATAACAAATGTAGTATCGAAAGACAATAAACCTGGAGATAATAAATGCTAATATTTTGTTTTGCGAGTAGTAATCAAGATGATTATCAAAATAGCAAGTTGTGTATGATTGTGTGTACATTACAACATGTTGGTCCTTAAAGAATCGAAATATGTTGGGTGCGAAGACTTTGCCGGTGCTTTGGATTTGGAGAGATGTATATTTTGACTCCGATTCGTGATTATTATTATTAATGTTGAATATGTCGATAAAAACAAATAATTTAGTAGCTAATAAGTATTGATTTATCGTACACATTATCATTGTTATCTTTTAATTTGAATTCGATGAGAATGATGATTAATTGATTATGAACTAAAAATAAAATAGTACACCACCGACGAATTATATCATTATTCTCTATTACTTTGGATAATTTCTCATAATTAAAGAGAGAAATAAATCACGTAATTTGCTACATTTCACAAAATATTAAGGGCTATTAATCCAAAAAAGGCCACAACAAAAAGTTACTCGAAATTACATTTTTAACCCTCATAACAAAAACGACGCCGTTCAAGCGAAGAGATTGAGCAACTTTGTCGTTGCTCCTCCTCCTCCTCCGCCGCAGCGTACGTACCGATCACCGGCGTTGTTGTTTTGAAACGAAACCGTGGTAACAGACTCCTCCGAGTACATCGACGGTGTATCTTCCTTAAACGGCAAGGTTTTAATCGGATAAATAGGAATAAGAGAGAGATCAAGCTCCGACGAAGGTTGTTGTTCCGACGATAATCGTTTCCGTTTCGGCGGAGAAGCTGTTGATCTTGATCTAGATCTAGAGCTTGAGAATCGGCAGTGATGATAAATGTTCCGATCACCGGAATCATCAGCTTTTCGTAGATTCAACATTTCCGTACAGATCTCCGAAGCTTCGTCGGAAGTAGGAGACGGAAACCCGGCGAATCCACCGCCGTTAAGAAGCTCCGGTATTGGTTTTAAAGAACCACCACGAAGCACCGTCTCAACCGCCGCTTGACAAACATTCCAATTCCCCGTCCACAACAATCCGACGGCTCCGTTCACCGGATTCACAGTTCTCCCACAAGCTTCGTATAGCAAAGACTGAAACAAAGCTGTAAAAAGACCAAATACCCTTACCATCAGAAACCAAAACGACAACGTTTAGACGAAGATCTAAAGGACCGAGAGGTTTTTGTTTTTAAGTACCAGGGCATTGAGATTCCGGTACGGCGGAGATGAAAGACATTAAACCGGCACGGCCGAAGAACTTAGCGACGAAGACGGTGGCGTGGCCTTGAGCTTCAGGTGATTCGATCCATTGAATACATGGACGGAGGATGCAATTCTCACTGCAACCTTTTCGTAGAACTCGACAACCATTGCAACTCATTATTTTCAGAAATCTTTTAAGTTAGTATTTTATCTTTGGTTTTGCTATAATCTTGGAGATTCAAAAAGCTTTTGGTACAAGAAAGAGAAAGAGAGAGAGTGGGACAAAGTGTTTCAATGTTTGGTTGAAGAAGAAGAGTTATGTAATATTTATAGACAATAGACATTGATACTTGAGTGAAGGAATGGGTCATGGCTTTGAGATTTTATTATATTTTAATAAAAATTGGATAATAATCAAAGTTTAAAGAGCCCTACCAAATTACAAAATAGAATGATTGCTACAAAATATATTTATTTTATCATTAACTGAATTTAATTTATGCTATAGTTTATACAAAAAAAAATGTTATGTTAGGTTTAATTATGAAAGTTAAAAATGGTGTGTGGTTGTTGACTAGTTGGTGATGAGGAGAGAGGAAGAAAGAGAGATTCCAAGGTGATGGGTGCGAACGGCTCCGTGTCCCCGCGAATAGTTGCCTCCTCAACCATTGGTTCTTTTTTTCTTTCTTTATAAATTTCTCATTTCTATTCTTTTTCATATTCTTTACTTGCTTCATTTCTATATAAATGTTTGCGTCATGCATGAACGATCTCGATTATTTGATGGCAGATCTCAATTCTATCTATCCAGTGTTTATTCGTTGACAAATTTTTCGAATCTTCATGTCTCAAACAAAAATCAGTGTGATTAACATATATTATCGATTATCGGTGTAAAGAAAAGAAAAAAACCTAGCTTCTCATCTAACAACAACAAAAAAAACACATAGATTCTCAAATGAAATAACGCACTTCAATTTCAAAATTGAGATTTATAACTAATTAGATCATATTCTCTCTAGTTCGCTATTATTTGTTGAGCTATATAAGTGCCTCTCTTAAACTATTGGTCTCTATGAGTTTTATAAATATAGATATGGTTCATTCGTTCATGCAGTACGTATACTTTGTAAACAATTTATTTATGAAACCAATGAGATTGTTTTGTTTAGGGTTAAGGCTAAGCTGACCCTTCAACGAAACAAATCCACTACCTGACCCTTAAATCAACCTTAAGGGTTTTGATAATTTAATATGAAAAATGTTTTAGAAGAAAGATAGAGGCGTTTTTTTGCCTACGATGCTGTCTCACGTGTGTGACCAAATCAAACATTTCTTTTCTCCTTTACATTAGCTAGTAACAAAATCAAATATATGATGAACAGAAGATCTACAACAAAATGATATTAATAAGTCAAAGTGTCTTCTTCTACTTTCCTATAGCAATGCGGTGAAACGGCGCCGTTCATGGCTTACGTGGTGTGCTTACCTACACTCCAATTAGGCAAATTTTCCACTGAATGCCGCCGTCTCTTTATATTTCTTTATTCCCAATTACTTCAGTCCATTAGTAATTTAAAAATGCATTATTGTTTCGTTGAACTTCTGGTACCTAAAGTTCATTTGCTTAATTAGTCGACACAAGACACTTGAACGCGACAGTTTTGATCAACAACGACATAAAATTGGTGTTAAACAGATGCTTAGATGTTCGATAAATCAACTACTTATTTTTACAACGGTATTCCTATTTTAAATATCAATCTTATAACATAATTTCAATCTCAATTTTTGAAAATTAGTATTGTTTTGTGGCCCTTCTTCCAAAAATTTATTTTCTGAAGTGAATGCAACAAGATAGATTTTACCTTTATATATTTAGTAAAATCAATGTTATAAAATAGATTATAAGTTAGACGTACGGCAGAACACAATAGAAAAAATATTATATATACTTCAATGTTTATGATGTACAGTGGGAAGTCATATTGCATACAATAGAAAAACCAAAACTATTTCTTTGAAAACAGAACAAAAACAATGTATGAGACTTGTAAACTATTGAGAAGAAATGAAAGAAATTGTCAAATAGAGGTTGCACAAATTGCATTCCTACTTACATTCATTGATGTTCATTATATTATGCTATAAAACCTAATTACATGGTTAGATAAGGTGGGTTTGTGGACTTGTATTTCATGAGTCTATGGACTTGTGTTGGGCTTTAACATGTCCTCTTTCACGTTGAGTTCTAAATGATTAAATACTGGGCTGTTAATTGGGATATAATTTCTCAGCTATAAGAGCCGGTACACTATGTCACTATGGGCTCTACTGCATTTTTCGTATGGTCCAAAGTCCAAACAATGAGTCTTTGGTAAATTAATAGTTTAACACCACTTTAACGGTACCATGCCAAAACTAATTTGGATGTTATTGTAACGCTCGAGGGCCTTATTAGGCCTTATTACAAGCTAATAAGCTATATACTATGCCCACAAAAATTGGTGAAATTCTTTAGTTTCTAAGTTTCTAGCAATATAAGAAGACAATAGTACAAAGAGAATGAATGACCAAATCTTACAGACTTATAACACAAGCATTAGGTTATAGCCTAATAGGTAATGTAAGATGTAAGTATAAGCAGTAAGCTGCACGACATATTTTCCGTCTTATTTAGCAAGGTATTATTATTATTTTTTCCCACACCATTTTAGATTTAAAATTTTTGCTTTTGTCTTTTCAAAGCCAAATCTTAATTTGACGAAAAGTTTATACCGAACCGCATAATATCACATATATAAACAACATTTTTAAGGGATGAGTTTTCTGAACTCTAAATAAAAATCGGTTGACAAGAAAAAAACAAATCTTAAAATAATTCCAAAAATTCTTAACCATCAGATACTACAATATAGTTATAAAGAATAATTATAAGTCAATTTTTTGTGCCACCAAAAAAACAATATTTTCCCGGCATTTAATTCAGAAAATACCCAATATCCATATTTTTCTCGGAATGTATAACTACTCTTTTTCTTAGAAGATACATAAGAACTGGGATCGATTAAGACGTGTAAGATATTTATCGTAACAAATTATACAATTAATTAATTATTAAAAGACTCGTAAAACTCGTGAAAACGAAATAATACAGAATTATAAAAATAATTTAAGCGTGGAGGGAAGTGTGAGTGCCAACCAATCAAAGTCGACAAGCCACTTAAGGATTAGCTTCGTTAGGTACTACTAACCGATCTATCACTACTTCAATAATTAATACTAACATAACCCAAAATTAATACTATTTCTCCTATCAAATTATGTTTTTAAATAGAAATCTGAAATGTTTAATCAAATAGTTAAATTCTTAGGAACAGATCACTTCAAGCTGGGAGTGACAGATTCAAAGAAGTGGTTCCTTTGCTTGCGGAAATAGTAAATGAAAAATTAATCAAGTAATGAAGAAAAACAACAGTAGGAAGTTTCCATGAAATAGTAGTTTTCAATTTTCATTAATCCAATTCTTTTTATTATTAACAAAATTAATAATAATTTCAAATATATCCTTTTTTTTTTTTACTTTTTATAAACAAAAACCAACAACGAATAAACATTTGAAGATTATTTTCTTTCCATATACGTAAACAGAAATTAAAATAATCCAAAGTCCACTCCAATCATTTTCATTACAGACTCAGCTAATGATCAACCACTAGCTAATCCCGATCGGTAAAAAATAATAATAATCACAACACCGACTTTGTTTCTTCACCGGAGAGTTGACTTTTTCCAATTGTCTCATCACTAACTTGATCAGCCGGTAAATTTAGGTCAAACTTGTGGCTATTGTCACCGTTACTGTTACCGTTACCACCATCATAGTGACAACGTTTGTGACCACCCAATGCTTGACCAGAGGGAAACGACTTAAAACATATAGAGCAGTTATGAGTCTTCCCACTTTGACCAACTAAACCGTTACTAATATTTCCGTTATTAGTAACGGTTCCGTTACTATTATTAACATCGACACTAACCGGTTTCCGGTGACTTGTTTTGTGTCCACCTAACGCTTGGTAAGACGGGAAAGATTTGCCACAGACGGAACACTTGTAATCTTTCTGATGATCGGACAGTGGAGAAAGAGAGTGATGATCCGACGGTGGAGAGTGATGATCGGAGGAGCCACGAGCGAGCATAAGGAGGCAAAGAGCGAGATACTCTTCTTCAGAAGGAGGAGGGTTTGGTTGATCTATACGGTGACGTTTTGTACGTTTTCTTTTGGTCCATGATTCGAGGTTTTCGGGCTCGGTTTCGTCGAGGCAACGGAGGAAAGGAGGAGGAGCGGTGGTTGTGGTGGTGGAGGTGGGAGAATTGAGAGTGTCGAGAGCCATATGGTGGTGATCTTTGATTAGAAGATGATTGAGAATTGAGAGAGATGATTATAAAAAAAAGAAAAAAAAAGAGAAAGAGAGAGTGAAGTGAGCTGGTGAGGGAGTGAGATGAGATGTGAGCACGTCTTTGTTTTAATTTTTTTTGGGTGATTAAGAGTGGGAACGTGGGCTCTAAGTGATCAAGTGGTGCTTCTTCTCTTATTTCTCCATATCCATTAATATCTCATCCTATTTTCATCTTTTATATATTTTTCTTTAACATAAATTTATTTATATAATTGAACTAAATTCTTTCCAAATTTCCAATATATCAAAAATGAACGAAAAAAGAATATTAGAGTTTGATGCAGTCGATGTAGAATCAATGAAATAGAGATGAATTTTGAATGATCAATAATGATAAATTTGTGAAAATATTATAAAAAAATAAAGTAAATCAAAGAAAAACTATCTTTTCAGTGGCACCTTGTCCAATAATGCGTAATCTAAGAATGCCTATTTTAAAAATTATGTGTTGTGGGGGAAGTCATGTAACTATAAATGTATTAGAGTCTAACATCAAACTTTATTGGAAAGCCGAAAAAAGTAACACATTCACAAAGATGGAAAACTAAAGTACTTATCAAAGTTGTGCTAATTTTGTCGATAGGTAGCAGTCCAAATCATGAGCTGATCAGCTTATTCAATATCTTCTTCTTCCTCTTTTTTTCTATTGGCAACAATTTATTATCCGAATTGTCAATTTCAATACACTTTATTCAAAAATAAACATATATCCACACATAATTTTACATTAGACCTTTTTTTTTTGGTTATAATAATGATTGTAAAAGTAAAAGGAACTTTTACATTTGTAGTGTAGTCTATAGTATTAATGTATTATTATTATATTGAGAGGATAATTTAGTTTACTATTAAAAGCAAGAAACTAAAAAAACAACAAGGCATAAAATGCGACAGGTGTTGATGAAGATTTGAGTTGCCATATCTTCGGAGTTAGTTTAAAGGTTAGGCCAGGTTAGCGAATCTTTTCATGGCGTTGGGTCATAACTGAGTTGTCAATTTTTCATTGGTTGGAAGCAGGTTAGATTCTTTCGTTGGGGACACGTGGTTAGTTATGTATGGTGGAAATGGTACGATTTGGTGGAGACTTAAAAAAGACGGTACGAGACACTTTCTTAAGGCTCAGGCGACATGGTTGTGAGTGACACCACCCACTTCATAAGCAACTAATTTTATTTATTTTCTTTTGTATTTTAGTTTACAACCATCAAGTTTAGGATCTCATAGTTTAGTTGCTTAAAAAAACTTCGTCTTATATACTTGACATTACTTGCTTATTTATTTCCTTCAAGTTTTTATATACAGATCATGATTTATTATAGATTTTTATAAGAAAAACAAAATCTGAGGAGATTAAGAGATGATATATGAATAATGGAGGAATTTAGGTCCTATATACAAGAAGTTAGTTAAGTTTTCTTTGCACAACAAAATTAAAACTCAAAGTCAAATGAGCTTATTAAGATAGAAATAAACTAACAACTTGCATAGCTCATGAAGAGCTTTATTGTGCAAAGAAAGTAAAAAAAAAAAGGACTTTAGATTGTCACCAAGATTAGTAATACTTTGATTCAATCATAAAATAGGGAAGAAGGAGAGCTGCCTCTTTAACAACTCTCTTGGTTATATATCTTAAGAGTCATTACACATCCTTATATGAAAACATAATCTTGATTGCAAAACCCTACTTACATAGGCTTTCAGAGTTTAGACTAGTAATGGTACTATTGGGCTTTGTAGCTTGCTTTAATAATAATAGCATAGAGCATAATAACGAGCAATGTTATTCATCTTTGAAGTTTTATTTGTCTTGCATCATAAAATACGTTGACATATGCCTAGCAATCTTTTATAAAATATTGAAAATATATTCCCAAACATATAAAATCCTAAATTCAAAAGAGCAACGTACATGTGAGCAAAGTATCGAGTTGTTATGTAGATTCGAAAAACATAGTTTATATCATTAATGAATACACAAACTATTCCATCAATCATGCTTCAGTATTTATTCAATCATCTCATCTTTTTGTTGGGGGCACAATTCAATCATCTCATCAAATAATATTTCACGGCTTCATAATCTGCATCGAGAACTTCCAAATCCACATTAAAACTAACCATAAGACACAAAGAAAATGGAAATAACGCATAATCAAGAATAATTAGTACAAAGTGAAATAACCACGTTTGTTGTTAAAGACTTATCGATTTAAATAATGTAAGCTTAATGGACTCCTGACATTCCAAGCGTAATGTTCTTTTACAAAGTAAAAAAAAAAAATTAAAAGAAGAAATGGCTTCGCCCGGGTTCGAACCGGAGACCTTCAGTGTGTTAGACTGACGTGATAACCAACTACACCACGAAACCTTTTGTTGTTACACGTCCGTTAATCATTGATTTTAACTATTATTGACTTGGACAATTTTACTGCCGTCACTATCTCTATTTGGTTTCCTCTCTCTCAAATTCTCCGATCACCATGAGTAAGGGTCCGGGACTATTCGCCGACATCGGAAAATATGCGAAAGGTATGATAATCTTCCCTTCCTTCTTCATCTCCATTAGTTTTGATGTCAACTTTCGAGTTTTCTCGATGTAGTTGTATTAATGTGATCATTGGAGGTCGAGAGAGAGTGTGATTGATGAATCCTGGTGTTTTCGTAAGCTCAATTTTGTGTTTTTCCCTTTTTGTGTTAGATCTGTTGACGAGAGATTACAGTACCGATCAGAAATTCAGTATCTCCACTAACAGTGTCTCCGGCGTCGTAAGTATCTAATCTCGTTTCTAGCTTTTTTATAATCTGTGAATCATATGATGTGTTCTTCGCAGTCTAGTAGATTTTGTTTCACATTGATGAATTTGTAGCAAATGTTTTGCTTAACAAGTACTATTTTAGGTTCTTCTTCTTCTTCTATCATGTATTTCCTCAAGAGTAGTATCTTCTTGCTGGTTATAGATTTGATCTATACTCTAGCTGGGGAGTGAATCATTGGAAATTGACAACGCATTTGAGTGAAGTTAAAGTCAATTTTGATATACCTGTGATTTTGGAGGCAAAAACCTCCTCTTGATGGATTCTACTGCCTAAGCATTGTGCAATATCTTCTGTGACTTGGGTAATCGGCATGTACTTGTGTTCTTTGTTAAGATTATCTCTGTATTGGAGTTAGCATAACAGGCTGATGAACAATGTAGATGATATTGCTAGCTAATAACATGTATCATGGTAATATACATTTGTCGCTTTAAACCACAAGGATACTTGAGAATATGAGCTACTTATAGGTTGCTTTGTTTATTTTGCCTGGCAACGCTTAAAATTTCTGCATCCATTGACGCTATGTGTTCTGTTATTTTATCGTAGGCTCTTACTTCCACTGCTCTCAAGAATGGAGTACTACATGCTGCTAATGTTGCCACACAATACAAGTACAGAAACACTTTCTTCGATGTCAAGATCGATACTGATTTCAATGTTAAGTCTCTTGTTTATCCAATGAATAAATTTGTCTCAATTGATCACAATACGCTAAGTTTGTGCCTCTTTTTTTTTTTCACTTGATCAGATCCTGACAACCATCACATCACTGAGATCCTCCCATCGACAAAAGCCATTGCTTCCTTCAAAGTGCCTGATTACAACTCTAGCAAGGTTATGCATTTCAGAATTCTTTAAGCTAGTTATATATACACATATAATGACTTTTTCAGCCAAATGAATTTAAACTCAACTATGATTTACAGCTGGAAGTCCAATATTTCCATGATCACGCAACAGTTACAGCCGCTGCAGCCTTACAATAAAACCCTCTAATTGATGTAACTGCTGCTCTTGGCTCACCAACTATCTCATTTGGTGCTGAAGCTGGGTATGACACCACATCTCGAACTTTCACAAAGTACAACGTCGGAGTCAGTGTCACAAAGCCAGATCAATGTGTCTCCATAATATTGTAAGATAAAGAAGCTCCTACTAATCAAAGTTCTATCGAGCTGTTCTTAATATATTCTGAATCTTTTCTTGGAAAATCTCAGGGGAGATAAAGGAGATTCGATCAAAGCCTCTTATGTATATTACCTAGATGAGTCGACGAGAAGCGCAACAGTTGGAGAGGTTATCAGGAAAATCTCAACTAATGAGACAACAGTAACTGTTGGTGGATTGTATGCGGTTGATCACTTAACGAATGTGAAAGCTAAGCTGAACAGTAACGGTAAGTTTGGAGCTCTTCTGCAACACGAGGGCCTTCCAAAATCGATAGTGACAATCTCAGGTGAGATTGATACCAAGACATTAGACAAGTACCCAAGGTTAGGTCTCTCGCTTTCCCTTAAACCTTGAAGAGCTACACATACCAATGGAAGTTAGGTTTAACAATGGAGACTACCCTTTCTGTCTCCTATGACATTGTTTAGAGTTGAGTTGGTTATTGAATAATGAATCCCTCGGCTAATCTCCTTATTTCTGATAATTCTTTTTCGGATTTGTTTCTTTTGGGGCTCACGCTTAATAGGAACAGTTATATCGCTCTTTTCTGAGAGTTTTTTTTTATTGTTTTGTTAAGAGAAACAAACCTTATGTGAAACTAGAATCAATCAAAGACTCAAGTTGGAAAAGAATCAGAGATAGGTCTTCTACACATGTACATCAAATGTGAAAACTGTTCAGTCGGATAATTGCATTTGAGATATGTTTTTTTAGTTCTATCTTTTTTCTCGAGGAAACGACTATTTTTTAAGGTAATGAGAAAGAATCAGTTTCATAGAAATGAAATGATTTGCTGTTAATCAGAGTGGCAATTCTTTTAAATCCACAGTAATGCTTATGCCAAACAAAAAATTACAATTGAAAACCACCAAGTTCGAACTCAACCTATACCACAAACGTCTTAGACAACACAAAATTGCAGAGATAAGTGTGAAGAGACGAAAGGATTGGTCTGATAAATTGATATGTCGTTTAAAGACACAAACTCGTCATTCCAATATGTTCAAAAATGAAAACCACTGTCGAAAAATGGAACCCCCACTATCAAACGAAATAACCTAAACCAAGAACACTACTCTAGAGAATCATTTCAACTAAGTCACCACATAAATGACCAATATCATCAATTCTACTGCAATAGACTGATAAACGCAAGACTCCTATGTCAAATCAGGAGTTCAACACCAATCTCAACACACATCCAACACATAATCAAAAGCTAAACCAAACAAACACATCATTATAAAGAATGAGACAAAGAGATAAACTTCCATAACCAAACTTCAAATACTCAAAATCAAAACATAAGTTCTCATGTCTAGCACCATAAAGATCCACTGACAACATTCCAAAATATCCAAAACTTGAAAATTAAAAAGCGATTGAAGATAACTCTAAAAGATAAAACCTTTCAAGAAGATTTCTTCTTCCTTCTTACTTAATCAACGTTCTGCATAACATCCTCAGACGTAAACTTAGTACCCTTCTCCTTATCAGCAGCAGCACGTCCCTTAGCCTTCCTCTCCAAAAGCGATTTCCTATCTTTATCAAGACGAAGCTTCGTTATCACAACTTTCGACGGCTGAATCCCAACGTTCACGGTTGTTCCATTCACCTTCTCCCTCGTGATTCTCTCGATGTGAATCACCCATTTGCGACGGTAAACCTGAACAACTTTGCCTTCACGTCCCTTGTAAGTACCACGAACGATCTGAACCTCGTCGTCTTTACGGATCGGCATGGATCTGACATTGTACTTCTGACGAAGATCGGTGGAGAGAGGAGAGCTCATTATCACACGCCTCTCGCTGGAGGAAGCTGTGAAATGAGCCTTCCTGTTCTTTCTGCGAGAAGAGGTCACTCTTGGGTTGTACTTCATCTTCGCCGCCGGGATTGAGAGAGTCTCTACTCTTAGGGTTTTTTAAGGGGATGAGGAAGAGGTTATGAGTGTGTGTGAAGGTTATATAGTTAGGTTTTGAGTGGAGCTAGGTTTACTCGATATATTAGGGCTTTGTTATGAATGGGCTGGGCCTGTTTTAGATTTTGATTTTAAAGAGTTTTATAATGGGCCTCTTCTATGTTAGCTACACTTCTGGCCTAGTAAAAGTTAATTCATTCTTGGATGCAATCAGTTTAGCGAAAGAGGTAAAAACAAAACGACTACACTGATATAGTTGGTATTCTCATGTTGTAATAGGCTAGCTGTATCATGCAATTTAGAGAAGTTTTGTATCATGCAATTTAGAACTTTTATTTTTGAGAGAAACAAAAGCATAACGTTTGGATGATATATTAATTTAAATAGAGTTGTGTTTCAATTCATATATTCTGCCTTTTTAGATTCGATTTTCAAAAACACGATGCACTAGTTGTAAAAACGTTATTTTTATATATTTAATTTAACATTATATTCAAAAAATTAATATTAATTTAACAAAAAAATTATTTTTCAAGCAGCTGTTTACACTTTGTGGAGAGAAAGAAATGCAAGGCTTCACACTACTGTCTCCAAACCGGCTCGGTTACTTGTTAAGGAAATTCAAGCTTACAGGTCTATACCGTCACCTTTTCCAGTACAAAATTAGTCCATCTTCAACCTTTCCTAGTTCATCTACAACCTATCTTGCTTCATGGTTTCGCTCCTTTCATCGATAGCGAATCTTTTGCGTCATTGATCTTAATCTTTTGATATGTTTCGGTTTCTTGTCTTGTTTCATGATTTCTTTGAGCTTTTTCATTTTGCAGGTCAAATTGTAGTTTTCAAATGATACCTTGGATTTGAGACATCAGGAAAATAAATAAAATAATTAGAAAATTATTATTATTATTATATCAGTATGTTTTTATACAATATATTAGACATTCATAACTATAATGTGATATACATCCCGGAGAAAATCTCAGGTCGAAACTCTTACATTTTAGAACCCATTGCCAATGTTTGAACAAGGACTTCCAAAGACTCTTGGATATATATATTTTCAAGCAAAATAATGATGTTGTACATAATAATAATCAGAGGGGCTAACAAATTATGAAAGAAATAAGTATCATATGAAGTGGACTTTGTATTAAACTGGCCGATCAAAACTAATTTTCTTGTGGTGGTTGGTGCAAACAAATTGATATAAACAAATAAACAATCCATGTTTTTTACGACAACGACAAGTATGTCAATTAGTAAAGAAAAATAACCGATCAAACTTGCACTAGTACTATATATACACAACAATTTAAGCTCAATTTAAACCTAAATGAAATCTCGTGAAATTTGAATGTTAGAACGAATGTACATTTTGGAGAACATGTGGGACGTGGTCCCTCTATATGAACTAGAAGGTTTATGGTGAAGAAAAAGGAAAAACGCATTTAAAGACTTTCACGCATATAATAACGATCACAACAAATCCTCTTAAATTCATTTATTTCCCATATTACTCACATTTATTGCCCATTCACTGTCCAAAATTTCCTTCTCTTCTTGATACTAAAACCTAACCGGCGAATTCGAATCTTCTCAAAACTCACACAAATTATTCTCATTCTTTGATCTCTTCTCTCTCGGAAAAAAAGACATGAAGCGATGGACAAACTTAGGGTTTGTTGATACGATTTATGAAGACGAAGACTACGTAGATCATCACTCTTCTTCTTTATCTTCTTCTTCTTCATCTTTGTCTCTTTCTCCTAAACAACCTATCAATCTCTCTTCTTCTCCTTCAATGGAGCTTGAATCTCGAGTCCATAAATGGTAATGTTTCTCTTAGAAAATTTACCAAATCTTTACCACATTTTTTTTTTTGGTAGAAAAATCTTTACCAAATTATAATTTCTCTTTTTTTTGGGTGTTTTTTCTATATTTTTATTCAGGTCGTTGGCTAATAACTCTAAACCTGATGTATTCGTAAATGTGGGAGGCACAAGGTTCCATCTTCACAAGGTTACATATTTTCAAGCTTTTATTTGTCAATTTTCATAAAAAAAACAATTTTTTTTTAACAAAAACTATGATATTTTTATTTGATTTTTAATTGTATATTTGTTATAAATTTAAAAAATTACACATTTATTGCAAAATAAGCAAAAAGGTTTGATTTTTATTGGGAGGTTATGTTTTATGTCATTATGTGATGTTTTAATTATAATCCCATAGGATCCTCTGTCAAAGAGTGGCTATTTAAAACGCCACCTAACGGGCGTTAACGAATTAACTCTCTCACCGCCGTTAAACATAACGGCTGAAACGTTTTCGTTAGTTGCCGGTTTCTGTTACGGCGCTCACATTGAGTTAACGCCGTCCAATGTCGTTTCGTTGAGAATCGCCGTGGAGGTTCTTCTGATTACGGAAGCTGACGACGGAGGAAGAGTTAGAGATAGCTTGAGGAACTTGACGGAGTCTTATCTCCGACGAGTCGTCTTCGTAAACGTTGATTACATTCAGATCGTTCTCCGTTCGTGCCTTCTTCTTCTTCCGGAGTCTGAAACGACGGCGTTTCTGATCGGACGTTGTGTAGAAGCTTTGATGGAAATCGGAGACGGTGATTGCGTTAACGAGTTTCTAGAAGAAGCTGTTAAACTTCCCGCCGGCGATTTTAACGTCGTCGCTGACGCCGTGCAGCAGCGGTTCCCGCGTCACGATTTGCTTTATAGAATCGTTGATGCTTATGTGAAGGTAAAAAGGGTACTTTCGTCAACTCAAACGTGTCTTAACCGATTATGTTACTTGTTATCTTATGATTGGATAAAACTTTTGAATTTTTCTTCAGGAACATGACGGAGAGATGACGGAGGAAGAGAAGGTTCAGATATGTAATTCGATAGACTGTGACAAACTCTCGCCCCCTTTACTACTTCACGCTGTTCAAAACCCGAAAATGCCCCTGAGGTTTATAGTTCGGGCGATGCTACAAGAGCAGCTCAACACTCGCCACTCGATCATGGTAGCTGCTGTTGCTGCGTCCTGCGCGGCTCCTACTGGTGTTCGACACAGAGAGATTGCCACAGAGGCGAGAGACTCCTCCGTGACGCTTGGATCGCTCCTCCAGCGAGATACGGCGGCGAGGCAAAACTGTCGGCTAAGAGCTGCGATGAATTCCACAAGCTCGAGGATTGAAAGCCTAGAGAAAGAGCTCGACACAATGAAGAGATTCCTATCGAAAGAATCAGAGAAGCAGAAATCGGACCGGAATATCGTGGAGTCGAGGTCAAGAAGCGTGATGGATTCTGCTCGATCCGCGAGTTTCCATTGCGTTCACCAACCGAGTAACGTAAACAAGACGCAGAGAGGCGATAGAGGTTCTGTTTCAAACCTGAGCACAACTTACCGGCGAAGAAGAGCATCTCCACCACAAGCACAACCGCAGAAAAGTATCGGAAAAAGACTGATTATGGGAATAAAGAATGCTTTCTCTACATCATCCAAACAAGTACCCAAGAAAAATGCATATGCAGTAGAGGAGATTTATGATGGATTAGAAGACTTCGTCTGGATCAAAGACGACAATGATGACAACATCTCTGAAGAACTTCACTCTCACTACATTAAGAACAAATAATCTCTCTCTACTCTACATAATAATTTCATAATCTTCTTTCAGTAAAAGTTTTGTAGCCAAGAGTGAATGATTCTGTGTTTCTTCTTCAATTAATGAGACTCCAAAATTGATAATAAGTTCAAAAGAAGAAAGCTCACGACATTGCAGACTTCCATGCGGTATGTTTGATACGCTGCAAATACATAGCGAGATTTGTTAAGTTGATATGTTACTACTACTAACACAAGAATGAAACACAAATATGAGAAACCATATGTATAACGTACCTTCATTTCCTTTTTCATTGCCCTTTCAATAGAAGGTAACCATTTTTCTCCTCTTACTTTCTTCAACTCTGCGATTCTCTCTTCCTCTTTCTTAGCTTTATCTTTCGCTGCCACTTCTTTCGCATCTAATCTAGCCGAGGCTTTCTTCGCCGCTTCCACAGCAGCAGTTAAAATATCCGAACCATCAACAGCAATTGATTTTACTCGTTTCTTAAACTGCAGTACCCACAAAAAACAGAAAGAAATTAGCTTTGATAGTTTCATAATCCCGCGCAAAACAGAACAATGTTTGATAACAACCTCTTTAGAGCTTCCTTCAACTCCTTTGTCAGGGCGTAAATTAGGCTTCTTTTTAGGTCCTCTAATCTCATCTGGTTGACAAGAAAAACACGAAAACAAGTTTCTCGACGGATTCATAATAATAATACAGTTCACAGATTCGGAGCTGGATTCTCGGTGATGACTAACCTACATGATCAAATACAATGCCAGTAGCACACCGCTTAAATAACCGAACTCCACAGTCATTCTCGGGTTTATCCTCAGGAATATTGACAGGATCTTCAACAAAGTCTAAAGTCTTCTCCACCATTTCATTCAAAAGATTCTTCACCTGTTATTAAATCTTACCTCAATCAGCAACAAATAACCAACTCAACTAGCATGAACACAGACTAGAGATAAACACAGTCGTAAACACCATAAACAATAGTTTCAAGAACACACAATACACTGATGACTGATCACTCAAATCCACTCAACTTCTGCAACTTTCTAACATTCAACATTAACCATTGAAACTCTTAAACAAAGTCTAATTGCCATCAAAAGAGCTATATGTAGATGAAAATTCACATTCAATATATGAAGTAATGACTAACCTTGATTTGCCCATGTGTTAGTTTTTTAGGTTTGAGACGAAAATCTCCATAGTTATGTGACTGAGTAGCTGCGGGTTTCGTGGCGGAGGCGCCGTAAACGGTGGTGGTGGCTATCGAATTGATTGCAGCTCTCCACTTGGGATCTTCATCTTCGCTGCTGCTATCTCCTCCACTTAACTCCCGTTTAGCCATTCCAATACCGTCGCCGTGAAATCTCTCTACTTTGTTTCTATGTCTTACCGTGAACTGCGTAATCTCCGGCAGAAGAACGTCGTCAAGGGTTTATTAGATAACACTTTTTCCGGATTCGGGTCGGGTTTAATTTTGACACGGAAGAGAGATTAGTTTAATTATGGACCCCGAATCTTTTAGTACTACCAAATTACCCCAGAATATCTGGGGTTTTATCAAAATACCCTTGGAGATTTTCGTATTTAATGAAAGCCTCAATATCTTTTGTTATTGACATAAATACCCCAAACCTTTGATATTTATGGAAACACCCTTGTATACATGAAGAAGGCAAGAAGCCATATTCAACTGTAATCTATCTGCTAGATATATCGATCGCTTTGATAGTAGTGTGGCACAATATGCTATGTACTGAAATCAAATCCAAAACTCAAATAAAATACTGATCTCTAAGAAACAATCAATCACATAAGAAAATGGATGCATAAAATATCTTACAATTTTGATGCTTTAACAACCTGATGGAAGAGCTGGGTCAGTCACTGTTGGATCTTGAGACTAAATTAAATGAAACCGAACTATAAAACCGGAACTGGAAACTCTTAAAAGAAAAGTAACAGAACTGTGTCCTAAAGTAAATGTTACAGAACTCATACACTATCCTTAAAGTGATCTGTATTCACAATGGCCCTATAGTTCTCTCTCTATAACTTTCTAACCTGTAAACGACGAAAACAGAGCAGCACAACAACAACAACAACAACAACAACAACAACAACAACAACAACAACAATGACAATATGAGCAGCATCACAACAACTGACCAAAGGAAGAAGAAGAAGAAGAAGAAGAAGAAGTAACAGGTGAAAAAGACTTTGAAAAGCTTTGTCTTTTTCTCTAAGCAATCTTCTTCTCTCTTGCTGAAGGCAACCGCCATTGTCTATGCCAATATACAGAAACTCTCGACCACATCGGAAACCCGAAACTATACTCAAGAGGACGATCAGCCGGTCCACCAACTATCAACGGTAACCACAAATATCTCGAATCTCGCAAATCCGCCGGATTCCACCTATCGGCCATAAATATAAACACACCAGGAACACCTGGTAACGGAATCACGAACGTGCTCTGCGCGAAAAACGTCGTCGAACGGAAAATACTGTTCCCGCCAACACATGGATTCCCTAATGTCTCCCACGGACCCATTATCGACTCAGCGGCATGAGCTAATGCTTCGTTTGGTGCCCATCCGGTGCAACCAGACGTGATCATGTAGTAAGTGTTTTGATGTTTGAAGATAGCCGGAGCTTCTCTGTGTTGTCCCACCATGATTCTCTTCATTACCGGCTTCACATCGAGGTAATTCTCGGTCAGGGGACCGATATGCAGCACGCTGTTGTCCTCTGATGAATATATCAAGTAGGCTACGTTATCATCGTCTTTGTAGACTGTCATGTCTCTACTATCAAACCCGTGTGGCGATCTGCTGTATAAGTAATCGAATGGACCTGTTGGGTTATCGCTAATGGCTACACCAACCGAAGCTTTAGTGTAGTTTGCATCGTCGATATGCATCCACATCACGTACTTACCTGTATCTGAATTGTATATCACTTTAGGACGCTCAAGAACATTGGATTTGTGTAAGTCATGTGTCTCATCTGTTTCTTCGGCTGCTAATACAACACCTTCGTTTTTCCATGTCCATAAATCTTTCGACGAGTAACATCCAACACCGATTATATCAACCTGAAACAAATCCAAGAAGCTGTTTTCACATTCTAATTCTAAAGTCCAAGAGTGAGACATTAATGGAAAGCAAGAAACGGTTAAAACTTACTCTAGCAGCACCTTTCTTGTGAGAAAGATAAGTTGGTCCATCTTTATATTCACCATACCAATAGTAAACCTTTGATATGTCATCAAACAAAATGCCACCACCGTGTGCTTGAATCGGATTCCCTTCCGTGTCTGTCCAAATTCTCCCCGGGAAGTAGTAATGCGATGTGTCATTAGTATCTTCCTTGGTAGGACCAAAAGCTGATTTCATATCAGGGAAAAAAAGATGTCGAATCTGTGAATTCTCGTCGAGAAACTCTTCGACTAAAGTGGTTGGTGTTTTTGGTTTCCGTTTGATAGCGCGAGGAGAACGCTTCCTAGGAGGCGGCATATGGATATTCTCTTCTTCAACGCGTTCGAGCTCACGGACAATCGGATGATGGATAAGTAACTGAGGTGAAAGATCAAGATCTACACTATAACTTCTGCTATATAACATGGTTAAATGAATCATGAAAACACATCCCACAACTGTAGATACTAAACCAAACGGTGAACAACGCAAAAACGTTGCTTTCTTGTTGTGTTTGTTCTTCATCACCCTCATCTTTGTTTCCAAAGATTTATCTCCACAATACACAACCTATGTAGATCCATCCACACAAAAAAAAAAAAAAAA
>Ga0041059_1001206_pt1 | contig 20678 bp, 18 predicted proteins | sample AraColnosormetaG_FD_56232 | JGI IMG/M metagenome (GOLD analysis project Ga0041059, IMG submission 56232) | Arabidopsis roots microbial communities from North Carolina, USA - Col MF nosort | ecosystem: Host-associated > Plants > Roots > Unclassified | place: USA: North Carolina | collected... | reverse complement strand
TTCTGCGTATATATATTACTCATTTTCAGCTTTAAAAAAAAAAAAAAACTTTTCTTAAAAATTCGACTTTTAAATTCCAGATCATGTTAAATCGGAGATTAATTAATCCTTGTGTAAAAAGTTGAAAATTGAATTACACTCGTATAATAATATTTACACAAATGATATTCGTATAGAAAAAAATGAACAACCATTAATTGTTGCTTCTTTTTCTTTCTTTCTAATCGGAAAAATGCTTTCTAATCGGAAGCACAAAGAGAATCATCATCTTCTTCTTCTTCATGGAAAAAGATCGATCTCGATCAAACCATCTTCCTCTGCATGAAAATCAATCTCTGTTTTACTCATCATCTTCCTATTATGGCTATAATGATCGAGCTTTATCTCAATCAAACCTTCACATCCTATTCCACCCTCGTCTTCTTCCCATCTGAATCCCATATTTTCCGGCGAGTTCCAGTCACCGATTTCCGGGAAATTGAATTCTGACGAGGAAGCAGAATCCGATTCCGAATCTGATTCTGGGTAACAGAGTGACAACGATGGGAATCTCTCCATTTTTCTAAACCGGGTCGGATCTTCTTCTTCTTCTTCCTCTTCTTCATCTTCGTAAGCTTCGTGAATCACTTCCAATGGTGCTCTCAAGTTCCATTCCACAAAACCACCCATCAAATCGGATTCACGAACCAGAAAAACCTTAGGTTCTTCAGACTCCTCGTAGCTTTTATCGGGTTGGGTGTTAGGTTCTCGGGTCGATCCGAGACGGAGAAGAGAGAGAAGGAGAGCTCCGGAGATGAGAAGAACAGGGGAGAGAAAGATTCGAAGCAAATCATTGGGGAAATAGATGAGGATTAGACTGTAGAGAGTTATGAAAATGGAGAAGAGAGGATGAGAGAAGAAGAAGACTTGTAGAGTTTCTTCTTCCATGGCGTGACGGTGTTTCGAAGCTGAGAGAAAGAGAAAGACTTTGGTGGTCGTTGCATTTAAAAGCCCCGACGAGGGTTTTGGTTTTGTCTTTTTTTTTTAAAACAGTTTAGTAGTCAACAGATATTAAATTCTTCATTAAATTCCATTTGTTTCAAACATTGAATTTTTGTTTATAAAAAAGAATATTTTAGAGGGTGTATTCAAGATAGAGGATGTATTCAATCTTGTATGTTGAATGATTTGAGTTAATTAAGTTTTTTCTATGATTTTGGGTGGATTTAAGGAAATTGTTATGATTTATTGTAAAATTCTCCCAAATTCCACCTAAAACCATGCAATTTAAAATTATGTATTTCTTAACTAAGGAAATATACTTAAATCTCTTAATGTCATTAAAATTTCAATCCTTAAAATCTATAAGTATATTTTCAAATCATTATTTCAATAACATTAGATTTTATTAAAACTTTTAAAATATATGATTGAATAACATTGAATTTGTTACTTTAACACAAATCACTCAAATCTTATCTTTGCTTTTTAAGAGTAAATAAATTAGCTAGCACCATTGAAAAAGCAGTTAAGGTCATTTGGGTTAGGATACGAAGTGGTCTTCCGAACCCTCCAACATTTAGACAAAACAGTGATGACATTCATATTATTATGGATGTTGCGCATTCAAAAATGCATATAACTTTCCATGACGCATAAACTAGTTTCCAGGTACGTATGACGGTTTGAAGTTTTCCAAGTGAGATTTACGCATAAGGGTTTTGGGAGGTGCACGTATTGCGCGTCCTATGCACATCAGCTTTCCTCTACGTGGTGTGGAGCGTTAATATACTTTCATGTTTGTTGGTTTGAGAATTTCTCATAAGAGCTATTTGCCGATATTCACCGGAGGTCTCTTAATGATAATGCAAGAAATACATGGTTTAAATGATAGTAACGGAAGAATATTTTTCAATTTAACCCATACAGACATAGTGACGTATTGTTCTTGATTCTGACAAAGGAATTGAGAATTGATTTTCTTGCTTTGCTTTGATTCTTGGGGTGTTGGTTCGGGAAATGTGAAAGCTTTAAAGTGCGTATGACAAAGGCAACGAATATTTAAATACAAATTTAGCGTCTCATGAAAACTATTAATGGACAAAAGTGAAAATAAAGTTAAGACAAAAAGTGGAAATATTTCTGAAATGTTATTACAAGTTATACTGTACAATATATATATATTCTCTTGGAGATCAAAAGTTTACCATCAGATGATAACGCTCTATGTTCTTTCCATTTATGTCAGTTCTAACGTTTTTTTCTGTTTCAAAATAAGATATTGTACTGTATTATTTTTGGTTTCAATGTAACCTTTGACATAACATATTGAACTTAACTTTGTGTTCAACTGATTATCTCTAGTAACTAGACAGCTTAGACTAATCTAACTATGATTAACTTTTAAGAATTATTTGTAGGAGGCATAATCAGCCAATCAGGCGATGATACATGTAATTTACCCAAATAACTAGATTAACTAATTTAACTGTTTCGTTACCGAGATAACCATGTGGTCCCCCAACAAAGGCTACAAGAAACAGTAGTATCAATTTCAAATTACATTCAAAGTGTCCGTAACTTCGTAAATTGAGCTAAAATTTCATCAAATTTCACCAAGTCTAATGGTTGAATCTAATGACTCGCGAGAACAAAATAGTAAAAAACAATGACTCACTCACTAAACGGTAATAAAGAAAATATATTGGTATAACCAATAATTAAGTATTAACTAGAAATACAAACTAAATATATAGATTGATATATAAAAATGTTCCTCCGCATATGAAATATAGTTGCATGCATGGTGTCATTCCTTGGCGTTCATTTTCATCACACAACATGTCTTTTCCATCTTTTGCATTCAATTATTTTCTCTTCACATCTAATTTTTTATCTTGTGTTTTTTCTCTATAAAGTTTTGAGTAATAATGAATGATCAAACAAAGCAAAGTAGTTACGCTTTATGTTTGTTGAGAAAGAGAAAGGTGAAAGGCCTGAAAGGTGGTAGTTGTGTGGCAGTGGGAGTGGTTCTTTTGCAAATGTCTTCCTTTTTTTTAATTGAACCAAAATAAAAGGTCTTCCTTTTTTATTTATTTTATTAATAAGAGTATTTCTTTCTTTTGTGTGTTATATACATTTTTAATATTTTTGGAGATTATGAACATGTGAATTGATCAAAATGTGGTATAGAGTAGTAGAGATTTGGCATGGATGTTTCACTTTTAGTTAGGTTTGGTTTCCAAATAGTATATATATTTTTTCTTTTCGATTTGTTTGGTTTGGAATGAATATCTTTGCCAACTAAACTGTTTTGGTTTTGAATTCGACAAATTTTTATTTTAGTCCAGCTCAATATTTAATTTGCACCTATTTTCGGGTCATGTTTATTTTTCAATCCGAAAAAGTTTTGTTCTTAACATATTATCTTATTTAGAAAGAACTTCAAACGGGATTAATAATGTTACATCGCAGAAAAGTTAATAGAAAGAAAAAAAAAAGCAAATCGCAAATGTGTGCTGAGCCAATTAGTACGCCAACTTAAGCATTACATAATCTACGGATTAAACTTAAAGAAAAGAACTGGATCAAACATATATACTGTTGAAAAACTCGTATATTTCCGCTGAGAAATAGAATAAAATGAAGCAAGGCAATCATATTAACCTACGATAAATAAAGTCACACAAAGCATATCCAAACATAATTACTCAATTATTAGCCGCAAGTAGAACTATATGACGATAAAATATGTTTACCTTAACCTAAAAAGGTCTATACTGAAAATTTGTCGAGGGTTAAGTTACAAAATTGAATATAATTAAAGATTTTGGTTATGATGAAGAAACTGCTGATTGGACTTAAAGCTTTTGGTTTCTAGATTATTTGACCTATATTTATAAATAAATATAGGGTTATTGACGCAAGAAGCAGTGACTTTATATAAAGTCGACAAAATTAATCAAAGTTTTGATGATTAGGGAGAATGGACCCAAAGGACATAAACCACGTGACTTGGAACTGTTTTGGACCGACCAAACCCATCATCTAGGCTTGACTTCCACGGAATCGTTTTCAAAATTGGATGTCCAAAAGTTTTTAAAGCAAATGAACGATTAGTTTTTGGATTGTGATATAATATATAAAGAGAAACTAAGACATCACTTTCTTCTTCATTTTTCCTCCTTGGGTCTCTTTCAATGTATGGGTTAAAGTGGAAACAAAGCTATTCCATTTAGATAAATGATAATGAGAGGTAGAGATGCATATGGGAATGTTGACGTATTGATAAAATGTAAATCTTGATAAAGTTGGAGTTAATCATATATTATTCAAATCGTTTAGTGGAAATACATATATCTAGTAGAGATAATAGGATCTATCCAACAAGTAACATGCATCGGAATCATAGATAGCTACATAAAAAATAGTTATCAATGTTAAGTTGAAAAATAGGCTAGAAAAATGAATTAGAACTCCATTATAGGTGATATTAACATAAACTCAAAAACAATTTTAGTTTTTCTTGTTGGTTTTCTAGTTTTCCGGCAAAAACATGAATAGTGGGTAATATAGTAGAAGACAACGACCTTTCATTAATTTTGATGCCAGTGACACCGTCAGAATCTCATCTCCAATGTCCAGAGACAGAGAAAGAGAGTCACAATCGAAAAAGAGCTTTGTTGTATAACAATAACATGATAAGTGTAAACTGTTAAGTTGCCTAACTTTTAAATATCGTATGTTATTTTAAAGAAATTGTTTTGGTCAAAGTTGCTGTGCATGCACCATCGTATTAAACGTCTGATTACTCATTTCATTTTCTTTGATAATTGGGCTTTCACCGAAGTAAAACTAATCATAAATTATGATTCATGAATATGAAGGGGTCTTTAAGAGTGCAACGGATTAATATCTACCTGTGACCTTGAATCAGTAACATGCAACCACTGGACTTCTTAATATGGAGTTGTCACTTTGTATGATCGATAATCAAATTTTGTCTCTGGAGGAATTTTGCTGAGTACACAATCGCAATGCATACAAGTTTCGGTGATATAATTTAATATACTTGTCAGAATTGGTTTATTTATGAAAAATTTTAGATTCATTAAATGTGTTGACATAAGAATTGATAATCTTTATTGCAATGCACCCTAAGACAAAATCAAAACCAAAACCTTGGATACTCTGACTCTGACTAAATCCCAAAAGACTAAAATACATGTATAGGAAAAGACCATTTCAGTTTCCAATGTCTGCAAAATGAATTTATATACAAAAATCATCAGTAACCCTAACTTTTTCTGAATCAAATGCAAACTAATCTAAAGAATAACCATCATAGAGAATTTCACAGTGGTAATCAAAGTGAAGTGTGTGAAAACACTTAGCCACTAGAATCAAAGCATTTACACATATCATTTTTTCATGTAAACAAAGCCGCAGAGACGCTAGAGAGTTGCTCTTTCCTCTTAGCCTTGGTCCATCGATAGTGCCTCGGTGCATTAGGAGGCTCTATGTCGTCCTCTTGATGCCTGGAATCCGAAACCTCCTCGAGATCGATCGAGTTTCGAAAAGCTCGAGTCTTTTTAGGTGTGGTGTACGCAAAATGTAACGTTTTTGCTACCAAACTCTGTTATAGTTCAAAATTGCTATGAGAACATTGCATCAATCAAAACTCAAATGATGAGAAAAAATGGAACTTACAGCTTCTCTAATCGATTTAGATACAAGTTTTAGACTCTTGAGATCCTCATGATCAACACCACAAATGACTCGAATCTGTAAAAAAAATAGATCATTAGACCATAATCAAATCGAATTCATCAGATTAAGAAACTTAAACCAAACTAAAATTTTTACCAAGAGATCTTGAGGGAGACACTCAAGTCGAGATTTCTCAGAGGATGAAGAAGAAACAATTGTTATTCTGCTTCGTTGTCTCTTCAACGAACTCTTCACCGGCGGCGATTCAGATACTACCGGAATCTCAACGGCCGATCTAGATAGAGATTCACGCACACAACTCGAAATCAAAATCCTTTTCCTCCCTAATCCTCGCGTGAACCTCACTGATCCTAATCCTAACTCTAATTCCTCTTCCTCGCCGTGAAATCTAGCATTAGAGGTCATCACGAACCCTCTCTTCGATAACGCCATTGTGCTTCTTTTGAGAAACAGATTCTCCGAGAACCACTCAACTACTTTAACAGCACTGGAGAAACAAAATTCACCGATGAAATGGAGATAATGGATCATTTAGAACGCCAAAAACAGAGCAAAGTAGAGAAAAAGAGAGAGAGAGATTTGCTGAAGAATATAAGCTCCGATTCGACACGTGGTGATTTGTTATTGGACAGCCGTCATTGGCGTTTTGTGTTTCGATCAGTCCAAGTTGAGTTAAGCTTCTTCGGTATCAGTCAGTTAGTACAAGATAAACCCACTTTATTCGGGAGGAAATATCATGAGTGTGCGGGTTCATAATGAGTGTTTTGTCCATTGATTGTTGTGACGTGTATGCTTAGGTAGCTTGAACGGTGTGAATTTAATGAGCAGAGGAAGGGTTGTGGTTTTTAAAATAGAAGAGTCCCACTTGAGCTCATCGGATTCTGAAACATCTGGAGATAAGTATGGGAATTTGTTTTTTTTTTGTTTTTTGTTTTTGTTAAGAATATGCTTTGGATAAGACTAATAAAATAATATTGTTTCGATTCTTTTTTTCTAACGTAGCTTTTAAAAATTAAAATTTATGTTAAAACTATTTCTTCGGTGACATTTTGGAGATGAGACTCGCTTGCAACGCCATTGTTTTCATCATAAGTATTGTCCTCTACGTAGAAACTCCAGAGAGATACACAGTTCTCATCAGCTGTGTGAGCAAAAAGAGAAAGGAACGATTAGATTGTGTGTCTTTAACATTGATGGGAGAGGAACTAATTAGCGTTTTAGTGTAATGTACCTTTCAATTGAAGCTCGTTCTTATCTTCACCATCGTCATCATCTGGAATTGCGAAACGTCTGTGACCAGAGGATGTAGCAGCCATTGGAAGGTAAGGGTGGAAAGAGAAAGCATTGACGGTATCTGCATTAATCGAATGGAGTATATATGCCAAAGTCAGGATCTCATCAACAATTGCAGAAGCTACTGAAGAACTAAGTGTTAGCTACCTGAAGCAGCTTGATATCCAGAAACCCAGTTTCCGGTTTGTAAATCGTACATGTGAACAAGCCCATCCTGGAATACAAGACAAAGAGGAATGAGAAAATGGTTACATGATCTAACCATAAGAGTGTTAACAGAGGAAAAAAGATTGCTTGCAGTTTTATAGTTAATGAAAAACAAAAGCTCAGGCATTAGAAAGGATAGGAAGATCAAAAGTACCTGACCACCGGTACCTAAATGTCGACCACATGGCTCAATATCAAAGAATACACGCTGGTTTGTGTTCTCAGTTGCTCTGTACAATCTGATCACACATATAAATGATCCATTTCAAACACATGTCAACATTATAAGAGCTTCAACATCTACCATTTCTCAAGCTAAGACTTCTATTAACTTGAACATTGATGTAACGTTAATCTTAAGCTGCTCATGGCTCATTAAGCATTAATCTTGTTTACAGCACTTGTTCTTGCTTCTAGATTATATTGTAAAACAAGTATGAGCTTAGAAACCAAAGACTACCCAAACCAAAATAAAGAAGTAAATACTCACTTATAGACTATTTCAACAGATTTCCGAATATCCCAGCAAAGAATGTAAGGATCCTGAAAAAGAGCAAACAAAAAAGAAACATTTTTTTGGTGAGGTTAGGACAATTCATCATCCTATTACATATCATACTCTAATATTGGACACCAACGAGAATATCTCTGGACAGACGATACTTTCCTCCAAAAAGGGTTATCCTTAAAATGGAAGTCAAGTTGCGATATAATATGCTCAACATTCAGAGGGTAAAATGTTTATAACAGTATGTTACCTTGCGACCTCCTGTATATAAATAGTTCCCATCCTTTGAAAACTGGACCTAAAAGCACCAAAAATTCGATCAATAATTGATCATATCCCAATGGACAAAAATAAGGCACATTTAGTGGTCAATGCTTACATGTGTAACACCGCCTTCTTGACCATGTAAAACATACAATAGCTCCATGTTGTCTTCTCTATAAATCCCAGTAGTTTGCCCGTAAGACCCCACAGCCAACATTCCAGAATTAGTTGGGGAGAAAGCAAGAGTAGATAATATACCTGGAAATTATGAACCAGTTAAGGTTGTTCTTGTTTCTGTATAATCTGTAATAATATTGTTATGCAGCGTCTGAGTGGAAAAGAAAGAAAAAAACCTGCTTGGCCCTCTTTGTTTTTCTGTAGAGTTGAATACTGCCTAAAATCTCTTCCAGGACGATGAAGATCAAACACTCTGATGGAGCTGTTGTAACCAGCAAAGATCCTAAAGACATAACACAGGCAAATGAACATAGACCACTTTTAATCAATTCTTTACCGTGTGGGAAGATGGATACAACTTAGATGAAGTTTTTGCTTACTTGGTTCCATCAGGATTGAATCCAACTGAAAATGCAGCAGTTATTTCATCCATAGCATCATAGGCCCGGTATGTGCATCGAAGCTGACATTGTGTTATTCACATGTAAATAAACAAAAAAGGATGGTAGAAAAAATCTCCAGTAAACATGTTAAGTTTCATGGAAAAAATCAGCACCTCACCAGAAGTACTATCCCAAAGATGTATCGGATGGTCTCTAGTGGAGGTAGCGAAGACGCATGTTAAAGGGTCTGATATCAATCAGTGAACAGCCAAAATCAGTAATTCAACTGATGAAATCATTAAGCCAAAAAATTGAACCCCTTATGATGAGCTTATCTATTACCTGAAACTGACATGTATGGATACCAACAGAAATCATAGACAGATTCACCCTCATTCACTAGAAGACTCGCACCATACGAATCTACAATTCCAATAAACACACCATGAATCACAAAATTACTTCACACATATTTTACAGCATTTGCCACAACATACAAATGCTAGATGGAAAAGCTAACCTTCTTCAGGGACTGGCACTCCATAGCCATTAGAATCCCCTCCATCTTGTGGCCTGATGGGGCAAATTTGCAAAACTAAAGATTCAACAGAGAACTAAAACTACACAAACATACAAAATTATTGATACTTAAGCTACAAAAATATTTCAATTGAAATTATTCAACTTACAGATGAAACAGACTAAGTGTATTATCTTCAGAGCTTGCAAGGAAACATGAACCATCAGGTGACCTATATAAGAAACAGTAACAAAATCAGTACCTCAAAAGTTAGGCAAAAAGAAAAAACCAAACTTTGAGAAAGAACAAAACTCTACTCAAGAGATTGATTTGAAACAAGAAGAAAAGGGTACCACTTAAGACCCTTGAGGAAATTATTAGGGTTTCGAGCTGTCCTGAACTGCTTAGAGAAATGGTGCGTTCTATAAGGAGAGACATCAAATCTCATAGTAGGCCAGGATGATTTTTGTTCTCCTGATTCTACCTTAAGTCCACCATTTTCTTCTGCTACTGCTTCTTCTTCACCCATCTTCTTCGTCAGAGCTTCTGGAAAAAAGCAGCAGAGAGAGGTTTACTTTCGTTCTAAACCCCAGTCAAAATCTCCAAAACCTGAACCAGGTTTTCAATCTCAGACCGACAAATTGAACCGAACTTAAACCAAAAACCGGATTAGGGATTTTGATTGGAATTTGGAAGAAAAGCCCGCCAGGTTTGTCATTAGTGCGTCTCTCTCTTCTCCCGGCGGATCGGCGAATCCCGGCGACCACCGTCTTCTTTCCTTTATCCACTCTCTACAGCTTTCTTCTCAAGTGTTTCTCTCTAGTTACTTCCTTCCTACAGCTTTGCTAGATATTGAAAATTAGAATATTAACCCCTAATCCCAAAAACCTCGGAATGTCGGAAATGGCGAGTGACGAGGAAGAAAATATCATTCCTTTCCAGCTCCAGTTCGACAAGCCCATACCTTTTCAGGTTTTGGTTCTACTCCTGCTCAAAGTTCGTGTCTTTTTTATGCTTTTAAGGATTTAGATGTTTATATATGTTCAATTTCATTAGATTAAGATAGCTGAGTGGAACCCGGAGAAGGATTTACTGGCAATGGTTACTGAGGACTCCAAGATTTTGCTGCATCGGTTCAATTGGCAGAGATTATGGACTATTTCGCCTGGTAAAGTTTCTCTCTTTTGTTCACTTTGTTTGATTTAAAGTAGACAATTTTGATTACAAGATGGTTTGTGATTATTGTATTCCTTAACTTTCAGGCTTGATGAAAATTCGTTTGTGGAACTTAGTTATTTGCTGAAATTGAAAGTGGAATGCAATTTGAAGTAGGTTGTCAATAGTTCTGGTACTAAGTGTATTTCCTTTCTTTTGGTTTATAGGAAAGCCTGTTACTTCTTTATGTTGGCGTCCTGATGGCAAAGCCATAGCTGTTGGGCTCGAGGATGGAACCATTTCACTTCACGATGTTGAGGCAAGTATAGATTGAAACTAATCCATGTTTTACATGATGACGTTGTTGATAGCCTAAATATTCCTTTTTAAACTTTGCTGTATAGAAACTAGTATTATGTTTTATTTATAAAGGATCATGCTGATCAAAAAGTTGGTAATACTCTTTTCATGCAGAATGGGAAGCTATTAAGGAACTTGAAGCCCCATGATGTAGCTGTCGTGTGTCTTAACTGGGAGGAGGATGGACAATCCAATACTGTATGTTTTCTCCTCTGACTAGTTGTACAAGAACTCATGTTTGGTTGCGGTATCTATATTTGTGTTGACAAACTGAGAAAGTTTCTTTTACCAATCCCAGTTGAAGCATCTATTCTCTTAGTTTTTTTTTTCACACCCAACTCTTATAGTTATTTGAGCTTGTGCTTACTTTTTCTTAGAGTTTGGTTTACAGGATGAAAGTGGTAATTTCTCAGTTTATGAGGACCGGACCTCCCGTTTTTTTCCTCCTGCTCCAAGACCTCCAAAGATGCCTGGACTGGTAGCTGGTGACTCCAGTTTCATGGATGACGGTGAAGACTCTTTGGCAGAGCTATCCAATACCTCATTCCGGAAGTTTAACATTCTTTGCACTGGTGATCGTGATGGGAACATATGCTTCAGTATATTTGGAATATTTCAGATAGGAAAGATTGTAAGTCGCTCTTTTGACTGTAAGTAATTAGTAAGCCGTAATTATCCATTCATGTATTATGGTTGATGATGCTTCATCATCTTTCCATTCCGCTTGCATATAGAATTGCAGGATGCTTAATGAATTTCAACACTATTTCTACATGGAAATTATTTTCTGAGATCCTTAATTGTTCGTTTATAACAAGTAATTAATATTGTTAGGAGTAAAGTTTACGGTTTGTAAGTTTCTTATTTCTTTTCTAGCTATGAGCAATATTCTCTTAGTATAATTTTAATTTAAGTCTTCATTTCTCTTGTTTCATGTGTTTGCTCTGCTGCTCTTGCATTACCATGATCAGAACATACACGAGCTGTCTCTTCCTGTGCCTCATCTCGATGAGCATGCCTCTTGCAAACTATTTAATGCTTCCATTTACAAGGTACTTGGATCCTTTCAAGAGCCACGCTTTCCAAATGATATAAATGGCCTCTCGTTATTTCTCATGTCTCAGACTGTTAATGTCTGTTGTGGAAACAAAGAAAGGAGAGCTTGGTAGATGATAAGGAGTCTTTAGATTCAAATTAATTATTTGTATATTTCATTTCTTAGGTTGCTCTGTCAAAAGACCTTTGCCGTCTGGTAGTAATGTGCACAGGAGAGCTTAAGGATTGTGATATCAAGCCAAGAGAGGAAAAAATAAATGTTCAAGATCTGCCTGGTTTACATTGCCTTGCAATGGACACATCTATATTTTGGAAAAGGTAATACACCAAACCTAGCTATACTTTGCCGCTGCTTCTTTCTTTTGTTCCTTCTCATTGTTTTAAATCTTGATTTTAATAACCTTTAATAATTGGCACTGTTTTTCTGCCTTACATCTGTCATATTCGTTATCTCTTCTAATTTTTATCTCAGGAAATATGAGCTTCATCAGGTTGCTCAACAAGCTTCTAACATTGAAGATTTGACCGAGGTTATTCGAGCATCCCTGTCAGTTATGAACAAACAATGGGCGGATGCAATGAAAACTTTTCATGAAAAGTTTCATTCTCTTTCCACCTTGATCATTGATAATGGTATTTGTCACTATCAGTTTGTTGGTTGAGGTTTTTCTCTTATGCTTAATTGCTTATAGATTTACAGGGCTTTGTTGCTTTTCTACTAGGACTGGAATCATCTCCTCAAGAAGAATTTCTTAGCCTTTTGGGTGGTGCACGAATAAGCCCAGCGCTTAATCAGTTTTTAGTTAACTCTCTTGGCGAAGTGGTAAGCTTTACTTGTTTGATCTTCTTCAGGGTACTAGTTTTATCATATTCCACTAAGTAGTTCTCTTGTTCAGTAGGGTGTGAAGCGTGTTTTAAAGTCAGTATGTGGTACAGGAAAAGAGCTTCAGCAGGTTGTCCTTGACCATCTTCAGGTACAGTATTCTTTACATTCCTGAAAATGGAGTTATAGTTTTTAGACTAAGTAGCGTTTATTTATACAGCTAATACTTTTTAGATAGAGTTTTGTCACGAATTAAGCTTTCTTTTTCAGCCTGCAGCAGAAATTATCGGATTCAGGATAGGTGAATTAAGAGGTCTATCGAGGTGGCGTGCACGGTACCAAGGCATTGGTTTGGATGAGATGCTCCTTAATGAAGCCACTGAAAATACTGGTCTGCTACTTGTACAAGTGCAACGGTTTATGATGGTACTATCTTCTGTTGTCCAACAGGTACAGAGGCGTGCAGTTCTTTTGACACTGAAAATCATAGTTATTTAGTATGTTGGCTGTCCCATGTTTCCCACGCAATGGTCATTTCAATAGAATTATAAACTTTTTGTTTCAGTTCTCAAATTTCTTCAACTGGCTCGTCAGAAGTATAAAGTATCTTATGCAAGAACCGAATGATCAGCTTTTGTCATACAACAGGTATGCACATGTGTTTTATGTTGTTAAAGGTGTTAAAGCCAAATCTTTGCAGTTACATGGTTTGTTTCTGTGGCAGTGAACTCCTTGTGGTATTCTTGAAGTTCTTATATGACCAAGATCCTGTGAAAGACCTCTTGGAGCTATCTGAAGCTGGTGATGACATTGAAATTGATCTGTAGGTCAACTCTTTCTATGTCTGTGCTTTTACCTACCTTTTCTGATCACTTATCTTGTAGTCGAGCAGAATCTCTGTCAGGTTACCTAAAATTTTTTAAGCCATTTATAACCACATACAATAGGGGTAGTCCAATGTGATAATACGAATGAAATCCGAGCAGGTTTCTCTAACCACACTAAAACGAAATTCAGATATGGGTAATGTGTGTGCGTTTGTGAAGCATGAAGTCCATTGTATCATCCCTAGCTGTTCATTCACTTTGTTTTACTTCATTTCATTTAAACTCTTAATGTTTTAATGTCCCAGCAAAACCATCGGAAGAGTCAAAGAGTTACTTCAGTTTGGAGGGTTTTCAGAGTGTGATTTTCTGCAGAGGACATTGGCTAAGGAATTCCAACACATGGAGTCTAGGTATTTTCTTTACATCTTCACTTCTTAAAACATAAAGTTTCTTAAAAATGCTGCATCATGGAGCACAACGTTGGTAAACTGATACGTGTAAAAGGCTATGGTAGAGACAAAGGTCCGATACCATGGCTGCCTTGGCATTTTGAAATACAACATGAACAACCATATTTATGGTATTGGAGTTTACTTGCAAAACAAAGTGTGCTGAGTCTTTATAATCTGGACATACTTTCTCATGGCTTTCTCTGACTAGACGTCAAATTCTGATTTTAATGCTTTAACAATTTTAGCTTCAAGATGGCTCTTCAAATGCCCTTTACAACAATATCAAGAAAGATATCATGTATGAAGTTGTTGCCTCTTTGCCCTCTTCAGTTGTCAACAACGCAAACACCTACAACAATTCCCATGTCTCTTTCCTTCTATAAGGTACTTGCAGCAACAATCTTAATGCACTTTATTATGATCCCATAGGGCATCCTTAGGAAGAGATTGCTGATTGCTATCTCCAAAGTCTTCATTTGCTCCTGATATACTAAAGTCTCTGTTTGCTTGTGCAGAATGAACTTTCTGATGATACACCTTGTCAAAGTGGGTACACTGATTACATATCTTTTCAAGTCCCCGATGAGACCTTCCCAGAGATTTCAAACTGTATTGGCATAGCTAAGGGTTATAAGCAGAATTCCAACAATGAGAAAAATGGTTATACTTCTCTGGAAGCCGTTTTGTTATCTGTACCTAATGGCTACACTTGTGTTGATTTGTCTCTCTACAAGGTGAATACTCATTCTCTTCTGCAACAATGGTTGATTTAATTGGTATATTTTTTCTTTTGGAGTTGCCTTGTAAATCCTGTGTCTGATTTTGAAACAGGATAAAGAACTGGTTTTATTATTGAATAAGACAAATACAGATTCCGAAGGCTCGGGAGAAGCATGCATGATGGTTGTACAAACTGGTGACCTCGCATTCATTTCCATTTCAGGATCTAGTTCTCTAAACCAGTGGGAGCTAGAGGATTTGAAGGTATTGCTAATTTCAAGCATTAACATCGACGTTTGTTTTAAAATTAGTGAAGTTTATGTAAGAACTTATGCATCTCCAGGGCTCGATTGTGAACCTGGAAATGGAGAATGAAAAGGTTCGCAAAGTACCACATTCTGTCATTGCTCCTCTAGCAGTAAGCGGTAAGAGCTTAATTTTCTGTCTTTTCTTCTTCTTCAAACTAGAAATGCTTTTTCAAAATCATGAAATAATTTGCTTAATTATTTAAAATTCTTACAGCTTCAAGAGGAGTGGCTTGTGTTTTTGCTGAAAGAAGACGAGCTTTGGTGTACATATTGGAAGAAGATGAAGATGAAGAAATCTCTGATGAAAAGTAAACCTCCTCCAATGCCTGCTTTGATTGTTGTTTGTGTAGATTATTAAAGTTAAGAAACAGAAACTTGACTACTTGAAGTTGTAAACGGTGACGTTTTGTTAGTTAATGACTTCTTCTAATGTCTGTATCAGTCTCTTCTTTTCACACTTGCGTCATAATTAAAGAGGGTTACGCCACGTCAGCTCAGCCACTCGACAGGTTAAAGCGCGTGGTTGTCACTTCCCCTTTGATCAGACAAAGCTGACCAAAAAGGTGGGTTTTTTCAAAGTCCATTCTTTATTCTTAGCTCAACTAAGGAAGCAAGACGAAATTCTCTCTCTTTCTCTAAGCTCTACGCCACCGTCACGGAGGTTGTCTTGTTTTGTCTCATGGAGAATGATCAATTCATGTGTCCGACTGATATAATCACCGGCATAGTGTTTATTGATGGTGAATTGGCTATGTTGACTTTGACTGCCGACGGGGAGTTACGGTGGACAGAGTATGGACTCCGGCAGTATTTGTCGATGAAGAAGGATGTTCTTGGTTTCATCGTCGAAGGTAAGCAGATTAGAGTAAAAGCCGTGGTTGAGAAAGAGGCAGGAGGAATCTGCTGCGGACAATTTGGTGGAGACTTCGTGAGGAAAGATTTCGTCTTTGAGCCTCTCATCGATCAAAATGGATGGTGCTATAAGCTTCGTCAATACCTTGATTCTCTCGGTTAGTTTGTTGTTTCGAGAAAAAGTCGAAAACTTGTGTATCACTCAAATAGCTAAAACTGGAAATTTCGATTAGGTCGGCCAAAGAGATTGCTTGTGTTTGTGAACCCGTTTGGCGGGAAGAAATCGGCGAGAGAGATTTTTGTTAAGGAAGTGAAGCCTTTGTTTGAAGATGCTGATGTTCAACTTGAGATTCAAGGTTCCTTGGTTTCTATTTTTGTTTCTTTCTGGGGTCTCAAAAACTCTTTTTTTGGGAAATTAACAATGGATTACTTATGGTTGAGTCTTCAGAAACTAAGTATCAGTTGCATGCAAAGGAATTTGTTAAGTCCATGGATGTGTCAAAATATGATGGTATTGTTTGTGTCAGCGGCGACGGTATCCTTGTTGAGGTATGTAAGAAGTATACAGTTTCTCTATGTCAATTGTTTTTGGATAACTTAAATTGGAAGTGATGATGTGTGTCTTTCGTGCTATTCTCACCTGATTCAAACTAAAGGAATCTAGATTTCATGTCTAAAACGAAGTTAGAGCTTTTGAAGTATCTGCTAGAGGAAGCAATCTCTTGTTAAATTATATGTTTACTCTTTTGCTTAGGTTTGACTCTGGGGTTAAACAATCATTTTATTGTTGCTGATTCTTACACTTGGTTCCTAATTTAGTAGGTTGTAAATGGACTGCTCGAAAGAGCAGACTGGAGAAATGCCTTAAAATTGCCTATTGGAATGGTCCCTGCAGGTTTGTGAAACTTTAAATGCGATGGTTTTCGTTTTAGTAACAATGACGATATTCTAGATTTTCATACAAAAATTGATATCATGTGGATTAGAAACTTGTATAGAAATCATTTTACTTGACGGCAGGAACTGGTAATGGCATGATAAAGTCATTGTTGGACACAGTTGGGCTTCGATGCTGTGCAAATAGTGCTACCATTTCTATTATCCGAGGTTATGCTCTATCCTCCATGCCATAAAAAAAACATCATTCAGTACATTTTCCTTTTTCCTCAGTAATCAGTTCCGTAGCACATTAATTCTGTCAGGTCATAAACGTTCTGTAGATGTTGCTACAATTGCACAAGGGAATACCAAATTCTTCAGTGTCTTGATGCTTGCTTGGGGTATGCCAGTAAATTCTACTTCTTTTTGCTATGTCCAGAGTTCAGAAAGTTATTTGCAAATGAAAGTAATACATGAGCTTGCTGAACGTACTCTTTGTTGTATTGATTAGTCCATTTATTTCAGGTTTAATAGCTGATATAGACATCGAGTCAGAGAAGTTCAGATGGATGGGAAGTGCTCGTATTGACTTTTATGTATGTTTAGTTGACAAATTTGACAATTATTGCATTGCAGTTGTTAAATTGCTGGTGAGACTGTATGATTCTACCGGATGTTCTCTTATTGAACTGAAGGGATGTTTTTATCTTCTTGGATTTGCAGGCTCTTCAGAGGATAATATGTTTAAGACGATACAATGGACGAATTTTATTTCTACCGGCTCCTGGGTTTGAAGGCTATGGACAGCCAGCCAGTTGCAGTCTATACCAAGAGCCACATGTTAGTGATAAAGAGGTCGGGTACCAAGGACCTGAAACTAAATTTGAAGATCTAGAATGGAGGGAAATGAAAGGCCCATTTGTTACGATATGGCTTCACAATGTTCCCTGGGGTTCTGAGAACACTTTGACTGCTCCTGCTGCAAAGGTCAGTTACACATTTCTAACTAAAATATTGGATATTCTTTTGTTGAGCACCATCAAAGAGGCCTTCATAAGGTTCTTTTACTTGCAAAAAAACGTTAAAGCTTCTTTTGTATATGGTCTGATGAAACAGTTTTCTGATGGCTACCTGGACTTGATTGTCTTGAAAAACTGCCCTAAGCTTGTCCTGCTCTCACTTATGAGACAGACGAGTAGTGGAACACATGTTGAGTCACCATATATAGTGTATATAAAGGTTTGTCATCCAAAACCCCATATGGCTGAATTCTTTCATTTGACGGCTTCAATGTACCTTGTGACTATGCATTTGTGATTGACTAAAAAGCTTACTGTCGAAAAGGTGAAGGCATTTGTGCTGGAGCCGGGTGCACTTGTAGACGAACCAGACAAGGAAGGAATCATAGATTCAGATGGAGAGGTTTTGGCAAGAGGAAAAAGAACATATAAATGTGATCAAAAGGCCTTGATGTCTTACGACAAGCTTCAAGTAACAGTTGATCAAGGTTTAGCCACACTCTTCTCTCCTGAATATTGATAATGTTAACAATACTCGTGAGATGAAGACACATTCACATCATACTTCATAAACCTTGATTGACCTTTGATTTATCCTTTTTTGTAAATGTTATTCCCTTGTGGTTGTGTGTGTTATTTGATTGATACACATGTACAGTACATTACAGGAAATGAGAACCAGACAAATGTTTTGTGTGTTTCTTACAATTTATCCTAAGATTCTATAGAAAGATTGTTCTGTAAATTTTGTATAAGCCAGAGGGAGCTAGTACTTGCTAAGGTAAATGTTAAACTTTAACCATTTCTCATTGAAATTGTCAATGTTATTTACTATAAATCCTCACCATTTTTGACATTTTCTTGCAGGATTCCATTGTTTACCTGCAAATGAAGAATGCAAATCCAAATTTCACATCCTAACATGATTAAGAAATTAAACATCTTCCAATGGTGAGTCTGTTTTTTGTGCTTACCAGATTAATGGTTGTGAACTGTCTCAGCATATTATTCCAATTTTAGAGCTCCGAAGCAGAGAGACTACAGAAAAGTCTAGTTCACTTTCTTAAATTAGTTAATACGGTGTCGTATTGGGACACTCTTCTTTAATTTTCTCTCTGGCCTAAGAGAAATCGACACGTCATAGCTAAGAGGAGGGGTATTGCCACGTCATCTCATCCACTCGCCAGGCTAGGCGCGTGAATTGCATTTCCCTCCTGATCGGAAAAGTCTTACCAAAGATTAGCTTTCAGGTCAATTTTTAAATCTTAGCTCTCACCAACGACGAAACTCGTCTCCCTCCATCTTGCTATGGATCGTCAGCCGGAGAGGGAGAATGATGAACTACCATCTCCGGCGATAATTTCCGACCGAGTTCTGGTAAATGGTGTTGTCACGCCGTTAACGTTGACCGCCGAGGGAGAGCTACGATCGACGGAATCTGGACGGCGGAAATCGACGTTGGCAAAAGAAATCCTGAGTTTCGTCGTGGAAGGTAACAAGGTTAGAGTAAAGACCTTGGTTGAGAAAGGAGGAGGAATTTGCTGTAGAGGAAGTGCTGGAGATTATGCGAGGAACGATTTCGTTTTCGAGCCTCTCTCTGATGAATCTAGAAAGCTTTGGTCCGATAAGTTCCATCAACACCTCGTCTCTCTCGGTTAGTTGAATTATCGAAAATTGGGTATCACCAGAGCTAAAATTTCGAAATGCCTTTCTCAAATCTCGATGCTGATTGGTGATTCTTTAGGTCGGCCAAAGAAATTGCTTGTGTTTGTGAATCCGTTTGGCGGGAAGAAAACAGCGAGAAAGATATTTCAAGAGGAAGTAAAGCCATTGTTTGAAGATGCAAATATTCAACTTGAGATTCAAGGTTTCTAATTTCTATTATCTTCTTCCAATTCTACTGAGGGAAATTAACAATCGGATTACTTTTGATATTTGCTTCAGAAACCAAGTATCAGTTGCATGCAAAGGAAATTGTTAGGTCCATGGATGTATCAAAATACGATGGTATTGTTTGTGTTAGCGGTGACGGTATCCTTGTTGAGGTAAGTAAGAAATTTTCTTTATGTTGTGGAAGTATCATTTTCTCTATGTATATTTTATTGGATATCTTAATTTGGAAGTGATGATGCGTGTCTTTCGTGCTGTTCTCACATGATACTTACTAAAGCAATTTAGAATTGATATCTTAGACAAAGTAAGAGGAATTGCTTTTGGGAGTATCTGTAGAGGAAGCAATCTCTTGTTTAATTATATGTTTACTGTTTTGCTTATGTTTGACTCTGGGATTAGAAAATTATTGTATTGGTAGTGATTCTTAAAATTGGTTCCTAATTTAGTAGGTTGTAAATGGACTGCTTGAAAGAGAAGACTGGAAGACTGCCATAAAATTGCCGATCGGAATGGTCCCTGCAGGTTCGTTCTGCCTCATACTTCTCTTGTCTTGTGTGTCCATGTGAAAGTTTAGATGTAAAGGTTATCCTTAAGTAAGATTGAAACAGTTTTCTGTTTATCATACCAAATTGATATCTTGTGTATGAGAAACTTTAGGTAAACATTTTTACTTTGCGGTTCTTTGTGTGCACTAACATTCCTAATGGCAGGAAGTGGTAATGGCATGATTAAATCATTGTTGGAACCGGTAGGGCTTCCTTGTAGTGCAACAAGTGCTACTATTTCGATAATCCGAGGTCCTGCTCCATGCCATACGATATTCAATCTTTCAAAAACATTTCGACTTTCCTAATGAATCAACTCACTGTCACACTATTTCTGTATTGGCAGGTCGTACACGTTCTCTAGATGTAGCAACTATCTCACAAGGGACTACCAAATTCTTCAGTGTCTTGATGCTTGCTTGGGGTATGCAAGGACTTCTACTTCTTTGTAGTGTAGTACTCTAGAATGTAGAACTTGATTTGCAAATGCAAGTAGTGGCTGAGCTTACTGAATTATTCTGTTGGTTGTACTGAGAGAAATTCATTTTATTTCAGGTTTAGTGGCTGATATAGACATCGAGTCAGAGAAATTCAGATGGATGGGTAGTGCTCGCTTTGATATCTATGTATGTTTAGTTGAACATTTGAAAATTTTCTGCAATGCATGTTTTAATATGCGTTACTCAACTAAGTTACTGGTGGAGGTTGAACAAAAAAAAAAAAAAAAA
>Ga0041059_1001205_pt1 | contig 20710 bp, 13 predicted proteins | sample AraColnosormetaG_FD_56232 | JGI IMG/M metagenome (GOLD analysis project Ga0041059, IMG submission 56232) | Arabidopsis roots microbial communities from North Carolina, USA - Col MF nosort | ecosystem: Host-associated > Plants > Roots > Unclassified | place: USA: North Carolina | collected... | reverse complement strand
ATTAGTTTAGTAATTTAATTTTGATTCTTTGATAACATTGACATTCATGTTTTTTCAAATAATAAACCTTCAAAATATTAGACCTACCAAATAATGTAATATAGATCATTTCTTTTATATTAATATATGCAATGACAGAAGATCTAAAAGTATTGACTTTAATGATACTTTAATTTTTGCATTCTTTTTATTCTTTTCATATGAATACTCTTGAAATCTTGTTTAGTTTATATCAATTCTATATATTTAATCATGAGCCTATAACATAATTGTTGGAGTATTATATCTGGAGAATAAATAAAACCATAAATAGTTTATTTATAATTAAGTTGAACAATTTTCAAATCATCCAAGACACGATAATTTCTCTAATATTGATATATGCAATGACAAAATATCCAAAAGTGTTGACTTCAATGACATTCAATTTTTGCTATCTTTTTATTTTTTTGTACGAATACTCTTCAGATCTTTTTCAGTTCATGTAAATCGAAACTTTAATCATGAGTCTATTACAATGTTGTTGAAGTACATAAAACAAGGAATTGATTTATGTATAATCGAGTTAGGAAAATTTTAAACCACAAAAATAAAATAGTTACATAGAATTGTATCAAAATATCATTATTATTGTTATATGTATTCATGAAGTGAAAAAATATTAAAATCTTATAAATAATCAGCTTTATACACAAAAATATATAAATTGATATTTCAAGTCACAAATGAATCTAAACCATAAAATTGTAACTACATATTATGAATCTAATTTTATTAACAATACTAGAATAAACAAATAGTAAATATAAATTAGCATAAAGAACAATCAATGTAATTTTTTTTTAACAATTTTCAAAACAAACTCACGCGTAGCGTGGGTACTCATCTAGTAAAATTAAAGCAGAAAGAGACTCATGCTGTCAAGAGTCGAGACATAGTACGACACAATGGTCACAATGGTGTGGTGAAGGAGGACGAAAAATTCAGAGCTAGCACAGAGATTCAACTTTTCTCAGAGGGACAGCTGGATAAGGTTCCAGATTGTTCTGCTCGTTTTATAAAAGGACTCGTTTTTGTAGTATCAAAAACATGTAAAAAAAATAAAGCTTGAGAGACTTTCTTTCATTCACAGAGAGCTAGAGTTGCAAAATGAAGTTTAAATTAACCATATGGCTTAACTGCTACACTGATGGTGAGTACACCATTGTCTCCACCATTCTCAAAGAACTTGCTTTTAGGGTTCTTGCCATTCTCCTGCTGTATTTCAATCTTGGTGTATAAGATTACATCACTGCTCACCACCACGAGCCTGCTCGACGTGCTGCTGGTTGGGCAGGTATGATATTCACTTCTTTCTCTGCCCTTGATGCTGCTTTGAGGGCCAAACACAAGAAGCTCAGGTTATTTGATGAAATCTCTATAGTCTCCATCTATGTGGCTCTATGGGCTATGCTTTTCTCAATGTTTCAGCAGATAAGCATCTTGTTCATGTGCATTTGCGGGGTCTCTGCTTTTATGGGATTATTCAATTATATCCACCGGCTCTCTGTTGGGGTCTTGAATGAGCCGCCCAAGCCCAACGAAGCTATGACATCCTTGCTCAATGCAATGAAGAATGAGCAAGAAAGTACACAATCTCTTCTTGCTGCAGCAATGATTTTGGCTGTGACTGAGCCTGAGAATCCAAGCATCCTCACGTTGGTTAACGCATTGAAAGAACGTTATGCTACCGCTCCTTCCATTTAACACTTGAAACACCCAATGTTTGCTTCTGTTTATGTATTTTCTTCTATCTAGTTGACTTTTTGGATTTTTGTTTCTTAGGATTATTGTGTTTCAATCCTTTGACTCTTTTCGGATTTGTGGTTTTATTTATGAATTTGTGTTTCTTAGGAGTCTCTTGCGTTTAACCTATGTATGTCTCTGCATTTACATTAATGATTAATAAAAAACTTTGGGTTTAACCCTATGTTCGTGTCTCTGTCTTTACGTGGATCGGTACATATCTTTCAGTACCAAACAAACCATACTGAAACCAAATTTTATAAATTGAGCCAAGAATGAAACTTTGGTCCATTACACAACACATTTTACAAACAGCATACAACAGACAAAGACAAAAGATAACTATTACAGTGATTCCTATCTTACACGAGGAGAGTGATTGTGAGTAGGCAAAGGAGAAGCACCAGGAGTTATGTGTAAGAGAGGCCGATCATAACTATACCTCCTTGGAGATTTCTGTACAATAGATCCATTACTACCTCTTGGGGAATCAATCTGTGCTTGTCTGTTTCCAACTCCAGTTCCAGGTTTCGTTGATTCAAGCTGATCTAATTTGGCCAAAACTTCCGACATTTTCGGTCTCAGTTTTGCGTCAGGGTTTAAGCATTGCAATGCAAGACTAGCTGCTGTGTATGCTCCTTTTTGAGGATACTGACCGCCTAATCTCGTGTCCATTATTCTAAAGAGCTTCCGCTTGTCGCCGAGATACGGTGTTGCCCAGTCCACTAGACTCTGTTCCATTCCCACTTTTGATTTGTCCACCGCTCTTCGTCCTGAGAGTAATTCCAGTAGTACCACACCGAAACTGTATACATCGCTCTTAGCAGTTAATCGACCTGTAGATGAAAATCAGATATGAGCTAAAGAGTTCTAAGAAGATAGAAGTGAAGTGTATAAGCTGCAAAGAAGAAAGCTTTTGAAGCAAAGTACTAAGAACGCTTTGAAACAAAGTGCTTAAATCCTTTTGAAGCGAAGCTAAGGGTATTGAGGAAAAGGTCTAAAGCTCTTAAAGCAATGGGATAAAGCTTTTTAGAAGCAAAGGCCAAAGCTTTTGAAGTAAAGGCCAAGGCTTTTGAAGCAAAGAGAGACTAATGTTTTTGTAGCGAACAGGGTTTAAAAGCTAAATCCAAAGTTTCTCACCTGTTGCTACATATTCCGGGGCAGCATATCCGTGAGTACCCATGACTTGTGTGGACACATGAGTCTTGTCACCGGTAGGACCTGCTTTAGCTAGACCGAAGTCTGAAAGTTTACTGTTGAATTCCTGTGATTAAGATCGATATAGAAGCTAGTTAGAAAATAGAATCAAATCATCACGAATAAGGGGTTAAAGAGAGGCTACTCGTCAGGTTTCTCAGGTTTATTACCGCATCAAGTAGAATGTTAGCAGCTTTAAAGTCTCTGTATATCACTTGCGATTTCGCATCATGGAGAAAAGTAAGTCCTTTGGCAGCCCCTATTGCAACTTTCATCCTTATAGCCCACGTAAGTGGCTGAGCGCCACCTGGAAGATCAAAAAAGCATTTGACAAGGATTACAAAACAAGAGTATAAAGAAGAAGATAAGATTTGCTGATTCTGAAAAGGATTGCTTTGGTAATCACAGGTTTTACATACGTCTAAAAAGATGATTCTCCAAGCTTCCTTTTGGCATGAACTCGTATACCAGTAACCGGTTTTCTCCCTCTACACAATACCCAACAAGTTTGACGAGATTTGGGTGACTAAGCTGACCAAGATAGTTCACTTCAGTCTAAAACCAAACAAATCCAAAAAAAAAGTATGTCAGCAAACAATGTTAACACCATTCATGATCAAAATCAATAAGAGAATGAAGGAAACAAAGACGTACCAACCACTCTTTATGACCTTGATAACCTTCAGTTTTAAGCTTCTTAACCGCAACAACAATTCCAGAACCCGGTTTTGAAGCAGTTAAAGTAGTTCCATCAATCCACCCTTTAAACACATAGCCAAAACCTCCTTCACCTAAAAGACTATCGGGTCGAAAGTTCCTCGTAGCGTTCTTGAGCTCGTTAAAGGTGAAAGCTTTAAGATTTGGTGATGACAAAATCTCTCCTTCTGTTCTTGGTGTAGGTAAAGACTCAACACTGCTGTAAGAATTTATGCTTAAGCTTGAAGGAACTGTGGAACGACTTGTCTTGCTAGAAACTCTTGAGCTCAATGAAGCTAAAAGAGATCCCAAATAAAAATATCTATGTCAGATTGATTTCTAACTTAACAATTCTATAAAAATTGATTACTAACTTAAAGCATGATCATAACTTGATTTCGAATTTCAATCCTCAACGTTAACCAATTCAACAATCTAAAACCAAATTTAAGATAACTATTGAAGATTTAACAATCCAAACAGTCAAATAGTGAGATAATGGAGTAACATATAGATTCAAACACCAAATGTTTCCATATCTAACCCCAAAATTACTAAGAGAAATCAGACATAAGCAGAAATTGGTATTTCGAAAGGTTTGATTTTGAAGATGTCAGACAAAGAACAAAAGCCTAAAAGTCGAATCTTAACCATCTTAGAGAATAAGGAGAAATTTTCAAAAACAGAAACTTACGCAGCAACGAAATTTGGATAAAGGAAGAAACTTTAGAGGTATGGAGAAAATTAAAAGAAAGTTACCAGAATTAGCATGAGGACTGTGGCTGCTACTATCCACTTTAGCTGATGAATCTAAGCAATTACCCATTTCTCACTCGATAAAACAATCAACAGATTCAAAGGAACAAAGCCAACGAGCTTTTTTTTTGTTTACTCTGCGGCGCAAAAGCTGATTGTAATAATTATAATCACTAAATTATCCAACTAAAGAAAAGAAAAAGAAGATTTTTGAAACCAGAATTAGAGAAGAAGAAGAAGAAGAAGGAAGGAAGAAGGAACACAGAGAATCACAGCACAACCATACATACAAAAAGTCGTGGTGTTGGTGGTGGGGTTTTGAGAAAATTACGATTCTGCCCTTTGTTTGCTTTTGTTCGCCGTGGTCCGTGGCTTTTTCTCTTAAATGACTATACTACCCTTCCTTTCGGCGAATATTTTTGGTTTAACGCGGGTATCAAATAAGGGGAATCAGGGATAGTTTGGTAAAATACTGTGTTAGTAGATCTGGACCACCTGGCAACGTCTTTGCTTGCGTAAGCAGATCCACGTCAGATTTTTTCTTCAAAGCTTTTTTACATTCACCTTTAAGCAAAAGCAAAACTCCTAAAAGATGCATCAAATCTAAAGATTAATTTTTGGTAAAAGATTCCATTAAATTTTTGTCATTTTTAGATAATGTAAAATTTTTTATTAATTAATTCGAATTGGAGTACAGATGGTTTAGTACTGTTTAATTATAGAAAGAGATTAGTTAACACGCTTTTGGAATATTTTAATTTCAAGTGTATCAAAACTTTATTCATATTAACCAAAAAAAACTTTATTTCATGCATTGACCCCAAAAAGAATTCCTCTATCATTCACATTATGTTTGACCGACAAATCCAAGAGCTTTTTTTGGACACTACACATTGACACGTGGAAATGATATTCGAATAATGATTTTTTTTTGCAAATTACTATTTCCTCAGTTTCTTTTTAAGTGATGTTTAAGGTTATTACACACAGATTAAAAAAATATATAATTTTTCTCTTTTCTATACAAATATTATTAAATAGAATGAATTTAACCAATAAAAATAATTGTTCAAAAATTATTAAATATATTTAATATTTGCATAAAAAGTTAAAAACATCACTTAAAATGAAACAATTTTTTTTGAACTAAAACATCATTTAAAAATAAAGAAAGAGAGTATCATAAAGCATTGTTTACCAGAACAATCACTAAAAATAGATTATCAAATGAGTAAAATGTGTTATTTATTCGTCCATTTTATGGAATTGTAAAATTTGTTAACACAAATCATGATTCCACTAAAAGTTGTCATAGAAGAAAGGCAAAAAAAAAAAAAATTATAATTGTAAACATGTAATATACGGGGTAGTGTTGAAATCATCCATTATGAGTTGATGAAGTTAAAATACATATCATGGTCATCAGTCATCACTCATCACAATTTAAGTTTACATTTTACTTTTTCAGTGAGACAAGTTACGGTTGTGCCGCTCAGATTACTAAAATTGTACTATAACAATTCTTTTGTCGGCAATTGAATAGCATTAAAAGTTTAATGTCCGTATTTTGCAACTTGATACATATATATCTCCAAGTGATTTATATAAATATCCTAAGGTTTTAACACGAAGCATGTGAATAGTATAAACACGACAAAAAGAAGCATTCAATAGTAATCTTTTGACTATTTCAAACTCTTCTTATATATAGATTTGTCAACCATATTATCTATCCATGCCATCGATGCATTATGATATTTATGGATAAAAAAGATCATGGACTAAAAAAGTAGTAAACGTAGTTTATAGATTATGTTTGAGTGCATATTATTTTATTTGCTATCATATTTATACTTTCAATCTTTTCTTTGTCAACAATTCTATCTTTGCTTTACACTCTTTAGTATCTTATCATCTTTGGTTTAATATTTTATCAAAATCCATAAATTGAACATACGAGTTTTATTCAGTTTGTCGCTTTGAAGTTTGGATGATTCAATCAAAACACTTAAGTAGAGATTAAAACTCTTAAAACTCCATCTAAATCAAAGATTAACGACCCTTAAATGATGTGACTCTACTTTTTGTCAACTTCAAAGCACCCACCGAAACTTTCCATCATTTTGCAACTTACAAAGACTAGCGTGTGGTTTTTACGATTAGAAAACGGCGTGTAGTTTATATTTATAATTCAAACACGGAAACCATTTCACGAGCTGCACTCCAAAAGTACACGCGTCATCGTTAACCAATCAGAAACGTCAAGTGAGATCATCAGTCCAGTGATTAGCTTCCACGTGGAACATCGACGTATCTATTTTCGCGCCTTTGTAACAGCTTCATCTTCCCAAATCCAAAACAAACATTTTTAGTTTGCGATTCTCGGATTCGATCAGTGAAATTCGAATCGAAGCGCCGCCGGAAGAATCATCGCCGGTGTGGGAGCGTTTCCCGGAGCGGCGATGGAGGTCCATGGCTCCGGATTCCGTCGAATTCTGTTGTTGGCGTTGTGTATCTCCGGGATCTGGTCCGCCTACATCTACCAAGGCGTTCTTCAAGAGACTCTGTAAGTAAAATTGTTAGGTCATATCGATTCTCGTCGTCTTCATTGCTCGATTCAGCTTGTTGTTGCGAAATAGTTGCTACAGAGTCATTGATTCGTTTCTATTCGCAATCTGTGGTTTGAATTTCTATAGACATAGCTGCCGGAATTTGTTCTTGGTACATGGACTAATGAAATTCGTTTATCTGATTAGGTCCACGAAGAGATTTGGTCCAGATGAGAAGAGGTTCGAGCATCTTGCATTCTTGAACTTAGCTCAAAGTGTAGTCTGCTTGATCTGGTCTTATATAAGTGAGCACTTGTGCAATTCCATCTCTACTTTGTTATCATCGAATACAGACTAATGGAGCTGAAATGTTGTATTTGTCTGTAATGTGATAATGTCCAGTGATCAAGCTCTGGTCAAATGCTGGTAACGGTGGAGCACCATGGTGGACGTATTGGAGTGCAGGCATTACTAATACAATTGGTCCTGCCATGGGAATTGAAGCCTTGAAGTATATCAGTTATCCAGCTCAGGTAACTTTATACCTCATCAGTAGTAATACTCAGATTATGGTTTATGAACTGTTTCTTAGGTAAATGATGGGTTGAATTCTGATCTTGCTTATTGCAGGTTTTGGCAAAATCGTCAAAAATGATTCCAGGTAAGGTATCTATCTATTATGATCTCGAATAGATGATGATGAAACTCTATTCTAAGAAGATCTCTCTGTTTATCTTATTCATGATTTCCTTTTTGTGATGTAGTTATGCTAATGGGAACTTTAGTTTACGGAATAAGATACACTTTCCCTGAATACATGTGCACCTTTCTTGTCGCTGGAGGAGTATCCATCTTTGCTCTTCTTAAGGTATGTAAATCTACTCATCCAAAAACTTTGATCACAGCACATTATTGATCTTTTGATTTTTTTTATTTTTTTCAGACAAGCTCTAAGACAATTAGCAAGCTAGCACATCCAAATGCTCCCCTCGGTTACGCACTTTGTTCCTTAAACCTCGCCTTTGACGGATTCACAAATGCCACACAAGACTCCATTGCCTCAAGGTATATATTGATCTGACATTGCAACAGAACATAGAACTTACAATCTTCCATCTTTTATCAAGTCACCACACAATGAATTTTTATAGGTACCCGAAAACCGAAGCGTGGGACATAATGCTGGGAATGAACTTATGGGGCACAATATACAACATGATCTACATGTTTGGCTTGCCACAAGGGATAGGATTCAAAGCAATTCAGTTCTGTAAGCTACACCCGGAAGCGGCATGGGACATTCTAAAGTATTGTATATGCGGTGCCGTGGGACAAAACTTCATCTTCATGACAATAAGTAACTTCGGGTCACTAGCTAACACGACCATAACCACGACCAGGAAGTTTGTTAGCATTGTTGTATCATCAGTAATGAGCGGAAATCCATTGTCGTTGAAGCAATGGGGATGTGTTTCGATGGTCTTTGGTGGTTTGGCATATCAAATTTATCTTAAATGGAAGAAATTGCAGAGAGTGGAGAAGAAGAAGCAAAAGAGTTGAAGTTTTTCCCTCATATCTCTAAATTACGTATCAGTTATTCTTAGTTTATTTATGTCACTAGTCAATACAAAGAAACTCAAACCAGATTAGTTAACTGTATAAGTAACATTACTAATCACTAAAATATATGATTTGAATTTTGTGGATAAAGAAGTTATTGGTATTCAAGTCAGCTCACTATTGTAGGCTTTTAGCGTATAAGAGAAATTTGGGTTGGTGTAAACCGGACCAAAGAAACGAATCTTGGTCGGATTGATACGACCGGTGTCGTTCAATTTTGAAGACAATGATTTTAATTGAAAACCGGATTAGTAGAGTACAAAAGGAAATGGAGGTTGAAATTTTCAAATTAAAACAAAAGTTAGGAAGAAAGTGATGATTACGTTTTGTCTTCCACTAACTAACACACTAACAACTTAAAAACACCTCCCATTTTATAAGAGAAGCAGATTCAGATCCAATTAAGAAAACCTCTTCTTCATTGTGCTACTGTAATCACAGAGGAAGGAGAAGATGATCTTGAAAAATCATAGGTACGTTTATAATAATAATAATGAAACACTATGATTCACACCAAAATCAATTCATTTCCACTCATAATCTCTTTACAAATCACATGATTCTTCTGAGAAGTGAACAAAGGGAAAGAATTTATGACAAACAAACATAATTTTTCTTTCCTTTTATGTTTGTTTGTCTTCTTCTTCTCAAACCTATGAGAAGTTATACACTACAACAACACTACAATGTTTTGCTACAAAAACCATATGAAAAGCTTTGTTTATCTTTTTTCTTCTGTGTATTTCATTACTGTATACAGAAAGGCGACATGCCTCTCTCTGAAGTTTCTTTCTTTCTTCTTTTTCCTTTAGTTTACACTCTGAAACAAAAACTCTATTTTTTTTTTATGTAAGAATATAGGTTCTGTACAGAGAATCAAGAAAACAACAAATCAAGAATTCATGGGTGGGGGAGACAAACCCAAGATTATGTATCTGGGTCTGACCCTTGAAGACAAACGAAAGAATTTTTCTTAGACACACAAATCATGAATGGAAGAAAAAACTCATACTTTTTTAGCCCTTTTTATGGAATGGCTTTTGAGTATGATGATGGAAAGAAAACTCTCCTAATGAGTGAGGATAAGATTAGAATCCTGAGTATCTGAGAGAGAAACTCAGCTTCTGAGATGGGTCTAGACTTTAGAAATGTTACCTTTAACATTCTAGATTCTAGAGGGAGGAAAAAATGCAGATCATGGCACGCCCGCTTCACTAAAACTTTTCAGGCCGATATGGCTGCAAACCTATGGAGAAAATCTAAGCAAAAAGAGGGAAGAAATGCAGGTTATGCCCACCTCCATGAGGACATAACCGAGGTTTTTGGGACGTTTTTTTTTGGTTTAGAGAGCTTGGTTTGGTCTGGTTTACAAGCTATCGAGAAGGACTCTTTTGCAAGGAGGTGGTTGTGAAGGATTAGCACTTGGATATGGAGATGGGGACTCGACACCAAGTGTTTTTAGCAGAAAGTTCCTCTCCTGCAAAAACAGATCAATCAGGTTTCTTTTACTATAAAACTAAACCAGAAAGTTTTCCACAATTCAATTTGTTAGGTGGATACTTACACTTTCAGAGAATTGTGGGCTTGGGATGCCTGCTGCTAGAGATCTGAACAATGGAGTGACTTGAACAGGCGAGTTAAACTCTTCTTCACCCGGGATAGGCACAGTCTCATTAGAGTTCTTTAACACATCATGACCAGTTGAGAGTAAACCCACTTGTTCCACAGTTGCATCAGACACAATCCCATTATCTTGTAGTAACTCCCCACCATTTTGCTGATGTGATGTTGTCTGAGTATCAGACATAAGTTGTTGGGTTTTATCACCAGAAGGATGCGTCATTATGGTTGATCCTGATCCTGATCCTGAGCTATATTCAGAGCTTGCTGGTGAATCATGGAGATCAGGTTGCCTGTAAGTGACAACAATGGCTATTTAGACGATCAAAAACCATAATCATTCATATATGAAAATATGTCCTTTCAGAACCTCCAAGATGATTGACTATCTTCATTACTACTCCTCAAGTCCTCAACAAGATCTTTAAATTCATCGAGTTGGAAATCAATATCTGGGATTCCATATCTAAATAGATCATTTTCTTTGCTCTTATTCAAGAAATCCTGTAGAACCTAAAAATATTAGGAACAACAAACAAAAGCTTGTTATTAGAAAGCTCATAAAGGATCGTGCAAGACTATGTTCATTTACAGAAGTTACAGAACAAAATGAGTCTAGAATCACAGCAGGGCTGCACATTGTTTACCTTCCAGGCATTCTCCATGCTTTGGTCTGTGTTGTCTGCATTAACTTTCTGGGCCAATGAACTGAGAAGTTCAGCTTGTTGCATCAAAGCTGTCACCTTTGAATCATCCTTCTTAAGAAACACCTCTTGGTTACTTTTATCCTCACCTATTTAGCAGAAACACAACTTAATAGAATAAGACTCTCTATGTTTGCAACTTAATAGAAACACAACATGAAGAAGAATTTTGCGCACCGTCACTCTCTTTCACATTGCCTATTTGTTTCTGCTCCTCTGTACCATCACTACTTGTGGCATTGTGGGCTACTACAGAAAATGGATGTCTTCTCTGTTGATTCATAGTCGATTCAACCTTTATATGTGATCTATCCCCATAGCTCTTAATCTCTGTAAGATTTGGAATATGACTTCTCCTGGATAATGAACATTACCATTTACAACTATAAGTCAATATAACAGTTCCAAAAGCATTCTTCTTTGGATCAATCAATGGTCCCCAGAAGATAAACAAACACAAGGTTCTCTCACCTCATTTTCTTAGTAAGAGGAGATTCACTTTCGGCTTTTAGCGGTGTACTAATACCATCTGGGAACAACAGTCTCTTGTTGTCTGAGTTAACACAACAAGCAATCCTGTTCTCTTTCGCCATAGCTTCATGCTTAGCCCTCTTCTTGCACAGTGTAGTAAACCTGTTCTTCACAGCATTATCCGTTCTACACAAACAATACAGAACAAAGAATGAATTCTCAAATTTCATTTTCATAATAACTTCATTCACCATTAAAGCTTGAATCTCTTCGTTTCAATATACCTTCCTGAGACCACTTTTGCTATCTCAGTCCACCTATTCCCAAACAATCTCTGTGCCTTCAAAACCAAACACACACAAGATCAAACACAAACTCTATAATCTCTATGTGATTAGAAAAAGAAGAAGTCTAACCTCACACAAAAGTGTATCTTCTTCAGGGGACCAACCTCCTCTCTTGAAATCAGAGTTCAAGTATGTATACCATCTGCAATAAATCAAAAACCCACATAATCAGATCAAACACACAAAAACACAACAGAAAACAATCGTCTTGATATTTAATTAACGAAACCAAACCTTCTTCTACACTGCCTTGTGCTCTTATCATTAAACTTGGATGCAATGATCGCCCAACTAAAAACCAACCACAACAAGAACAACAACAAAATCAAAACTTTTCATCAGAATCAACCAACCCAATAGAACAGAAACATAACCCAGAAATCGAAATTGAAAACTAACTTTTCAGTTCCCTGTAAACTGATTTGCTTCCTTAGTATATCATCCTCCTGAAAATCTCAAAACAGAGATTCATCAATCATCAATACTAAAAAAACAGAGATTGATCAATATTATATAGAGAGGAGAGAAGAGAAGAGAGACCTCAGGAGACCAAGTAACAATATGACGCTCCTTCTTCTTGGAATCATCGGAATGAAGAAGAATCTTCTTCTTCTTCTTCATGTTGTTCTGCTTAGTTGTCTCTTCCATTAAAAAGTTTTGGCCTTTCTCTCTCTCTGACGCTCTCTCGTCTGTAAAAAATTCTTTAGTCTAATCGTTAATTTTAGCTTCGACGCTCCTTCTCCTTTATTATAAAAAACCCAAAAACTATCTCTATCGATCCCACAAAGAAGAGAGACCCCTCCTCACACTTTTTTTCTCTTATCCGAGAAAATTAAAATAAAAATCCAAACTTTTTCCAGAAAACTAAAAAGAAATCAAAAACCCTTAAAGGATCTCGTTTTTTGCATCACTAATCGGCAAATTCTTCTGAGTTTTATAAGAGAGATTGAATTGCGACTGAGAAAACGGTAAAAGGGAAAGAGATTTCTTATAGATAGAAAGAAAACAAAAAGTTGAGATTTTTTACCCAAATAGAGAAATTAGGGATTTTGTTTTTGAGTTTGTGTTGATTAAACGATTCATGAACATTTGGTTTCGTTTAAAGAAACTTCTCGTTACCATTTGCAACTATAAGAAAATTTGTTCTCATTAGTCATTACTCTCTCTATCTCTCTCCTCCACATGATACCTTTTTTGAACTCTCTCTCTCTATCTCTAGGTTTTTTATTTTCAATCGGCCAACGTATGGATGGGTTAGTGCGCGGGTATGAAGTGAAGTTTGAAAAATAACGCTGAAATTCATGTGTCCTCTTCCTCTTCTTTAATGCCTTTTATTTTTTATGTTATTATTTCATATTTTTGTTATTATTACAACTCTATAGAAATGTATATGTTTTTGGTTTAATGTGAAAATTAGATCTGTTATAGAATACGTGAATGCAAAAAAAAGTATGATATTTTCAAAAACTTGCCTTAAGTTACACACAAACGAACGTGGTGATTTTTATTATATTACGGTTTAGAGTTTTGTGGGGAATATGATTACTTTTTATGATTCTCTAATTGCTGGCACACACAAAAAAAAATGATTCTCTTATTGAATATAATACTTTTTTTTTTTTATCACAGTCTTAAAATTTTCAAGAGATTTTTTTGAAAGTGGGATCATATATGGTTTGATCTATTAGAGTTTGGTTTATGATAAACCATAAATGATTTGGTAATTGTAATCTCGTATTAATAAACAGGATCTTGGTTCTCATTCTATGAAACGAATGTAATCAGAACAACATTCATTAATGAGAATAACAGAATTTCTTGATTCTCTCTCTAACAAACTTTCTTCTAACATGGTATCAGAGCCAAGTTAGAAGAAATTTGTTACAGAGAGAATCAAGCTTTGCTAGTTACTCCAAGTTTAAACAGATGCAGATTGGGCATCTCGTCTTGATTATAGACGATCTACATCTGGATTTTGTATGTTCTTGGGGACCTCTTTTATCTCCTAGAAATACAAAAAGCAACAAACTGCATCACATTCATCTGCAGAATCATAATACAGAGTAATGGAGTTTGTTGTTCGAGAAGTAGCTTGGCTTGTAAACTTGTTAAAGGAGTTTCATGCGCCTCAAACGAAATATGTGGCTTTCTTTTGCGACTCAACGGCTGCGATTCACATCACCAATAATGATATTTTCTATGAACGCACAAAGCACGTTGAGCTAGACCGCCACATTGTTCGTGACAAAGTAATAAGCGGTTTGATCAAGACCTTACATGTCAAGATTGATCAACAGCTTATTCATGTCTTCACAAAACTTTTATTCCCTACTCAGTTTATTAGTAAGATGTCACTTAAATCGATTTACTTGTCATCTTGAAGGAGGATATTAGAGTTTGGTTTATGATAAACCATAAATAATTTGGTAATTGTAATCTAGTATTGATAAACCAGAGTAAACCGCATCATAGAATTCTCATTGTATAAAATGAATGTAAACAACATTCATTAATGAGAATAACATATTTCTTGATTCTCTCTCTAACAAACTTTTTTCTAACATGATCTTTAAACGATATAAATATTTAAAATATTATCTTTTTTACTCTCATTAAATGTTTAGTTTGTCTTAAACTTTATCCCTCATTTGAAATTTATAAAATAGTTTGAATTAATTTGATTCAATTATAGCTTTCTTTCACAATAAACATCTATTTTAGTGATTTTTCTTTAGACATTTAAATTGTTTTCGTTTTGTCTCGATTTTTTAATGTACAACTATTCATATATATCAGTTACCACTTCAAACTAAGATAAAATTTGGGTTTGATCGAGTATCTTTTTAAAAGCCTGAAATAAATATATGAAATAAGTAATTAAAATTTGGATATGAACAATTATTGCAAAGAGATTTGACAATGTTGTTGTTGTTGTTTTGTTAAAAGAGTATACGACAATTTACGTGACTCAACCATCGACCATTCCTTTTGGTTTCAATTCTTTGGGGCCTTACTTTTTTTTCCTATATATTTTTTAGAAAATTACAACTATAATTTTGAAAGTTAAAACAATCATGCAATATGAGCTGCTTTCAGTTAAAATTTAACCAATCTATAACTTACTTTTGGCGACCATTGTTAAAACAAATCGAGAGAATAATATTTTTTTTCTTGGACTTATGTTAGTATGGGTAATCTCATGGGATAAGATAATTAGTTATTTAATTAGTCTAGTTTGGTACTTTGGTTAAAACTAAAACATAGAGTAGTAATTAAAAAATTAGTTGGGGATTAGTTCAAAGTTTGACCGGAAGGTTTGGAGTGCACGTGAGACGTGAGCGCGTGATGTAATGTTTTGAGATTCAGTCATAACGGAATTTAGACAGCGAAGGACTCTGACAAATCACAGTTCCATATTCTACTGTGTATGTATTAATAATATTTACTTCTTATCTCAAATAATAAAAATTAGTTGGGGATTAGTATCCATTTTTCCATATTATTTCTTTCTCTTTTTTTTTGTATATGTGAAATGAAAAAGGTTATCTTGCCTAGGCCTATAATTTAATTTGTAGAAATAAATTAAAATATAAAACTATAACTATTGTTGTAGAAACATATAATATAAAGTATTTTAACCAAAAATACATACAATATAAAGAAAAAATAGGTGAGATTTTCGTACATGACTAGTTGACTACATTATTTAAAATCTCTGGTATTAAAAAAATGTTTTGAAGGATATTTTAAATCATTAATTTAGTTCGAAGGCTTTTTATTTTCAACTAATTTTAAGTTTAATATAATTGTAAGTTTAATATGATATGCTACTCTATTTTGTATGCTACTTGAAAATGGTGGATACATTTGGTGGAATTTATGATGTAAGCATGCCACGTGAGACATCGTCCTACATGTATAAAGCACGCGTACATATACGATATGTGTATTTTTCTTTTTCGATCTTCTGTGTATGTATTTTTCAAGTATATATTTTTAGTTTTTTAGTGTATAGTATTTATTAAATACGATACCAATTATTCCGCATGCATTTCCACCAATTTCACTTCAACTATTAAGAACCCGCGATTAATGTCTCTTTCCTGGTCACAGTAGAATTATACAAAGAGCCTTCCGCCAAAACGTTGGACTCGTTCCACCGTAACGATATTGAAACCGTAAAGTCATTGCTCGTGTTCTTTTTTCTGGACATAAATCATATTTATTCACCAAGTTTTTGAAATATGTTAGAGAAGATAAATAGATCATCTTTTTACAAGATACAGAATATTATCGGAATGACATGTCGAGGAATGAGATAAGTGAACTATTATCGGTGATCTTTGCTTAAACAATTGATGATGATCGGTCTCTTCGATATATGAACAATAGAACTACAGAATATTATTGGAATAAATAAAATATCGAAAATATTGAAACTGCATTTCGTGATAACAAAATACTATACTAAAGATCTCGGTTATTATCATTTTTCACTTCTTTTACCTATATTTTTTAAAAATGCATCATATCTATATCGAATCAGTTTTAAGAAAACATAAATACATAAACATTTGATCAATATTGTGGATAGTAAAAAGTAGGGTAATCACTTTTTTTTTAGATGTTGTGAATGGTATATCATTAATCACTGTTGTATCTCAATGGTTTTAAGTATGCAATGGAAGTAAAAGAAGGTCGGTGAACTGATGAGAAAGGCCCACAAGCAGCCACAAAAAGGCCAACTCTATGATATAAAATGGAACCCAATGCAAAAGTTTACTCTTTTCTCTTCTCATTTTATCAAATATTTTTTTTGTTAAAGTATCAAAAAAAAGGAAATTACACTAAAGTTTACATTTTTCGTTCTTTTCTATCTGCCAACAAAGTTTTAGTCTTTACAATATTCGTTCCCCCTTTCGAAATAGAATAAATTATGAATTTGTTATCTTTTAGATGGTATTTTCGGATTTTGTTCTTTTTGAATACTTTGTGATTTTTTTTTTTAGGTTATAGAAATATGATCTAACATGCGTTTTATTTGTTATGTTTCAGTTTAGTCGATTGCAGTTGTTTTTATAGTTTAGTACATATTTTTGCCAAAAAAAATCCTAAATACGTATAGTTTTAAGAGTTGAGAAATGGCAAATCCATAAGATTTTAGTATAAGTAGCAATTTCAAAACATTTTGATGAAAAAGGAAAAATCAAAAATAATTCCTTCGAAATATACATATATTTTCTATTTTAAAACTTTTATAAAAAGTAAATGGATTTACGTGATCAAAAAATTGGAAATAAATATCTGCTGTATGTCGAAATTTCTCTCTTTTACTATGTGTAGAAGAAATTCATCAACTAATTAAGTATGATATACTATATTGTACGAAATCTCAGATTATCTAAGTTTAAATTTGTCAATTCAGTATTGAAAATAATTAATGTCTTTTCATTTTTTTTATGAAAATAAAAAATAAAGAACTAATGAAAAATAATATACAAAACCAGTTAACAATTAATAATATATTATTATTACTTAAGTATGAAATAAAAATTAAAGACAATGAACATCCAAAACAATTATTTATCACTACTTCAAATTTTCTTTATAACTACTTAAAATTTAGAACTACTTAATATTTATAACTACTTAACATCCATAACTCTATTTATAAGTACTTAAAATTTTATTTTGAAAAATTAAAAATGTTAGAAAGGAAAAAGGATTCCCTCCATAACATGGGTCGTTCTCAATTCTTTATGCCTCACAAATTTGTCATATTGTGGAATTTGGGCTCTACTTTGAAAGAGATTGAACATTTTTCTCATCATTTCTACATAATATTCTCATTGGATAAATTATTGGTAGCCTCCTATTTTCTAAACCTATAATGCAACTTTACCAACACCAACTACATATACATGTTCTTCTTTTTTCTATCAGTCAATTATATTTGACAATTTTGACATCATATACTTTGGGGTTTTCATAGCAAAGTATCTACATTCATAATATTAATAGTTTGTATGCCATAACATTAAGTCTTACTCTTACGACATGTTTTCCACCAAATAACCAAACTATAACAACCATAGCATATTAACTAATCTACTAAAAGTAAAATTAATAAGTAAAATACATGGAATTTTAAAGTATGATGCATTAAATTGGAATTCAAGCTAAGACGTTAAGAAATTAAAACAGGACTTGTACTAGATTTATCTTTTTGTCAATATATCTAAACGATTGCATAGATAGATTTACAACACATTTCATGATTATGGTGGGTTTTATATTGATGATGGAAGGAGTTGAGAGATAAAATTGGAAATTTAAACGAAATGTGTAAAGAGATTGATTGATTGATTTTTTTTCTTTCAAGGCTTGGCCAACTCTTATGGACTTTGCAGCTAATTTTTTTTGACTAAACCCCTGACACTATTGCCTTATATATATTCATCCCCCACACATTTTTAAAAACACTTTACATATATACACTAAATAGGGTCGCATATTTATTGCTGTTTTCTAAAGAGTTTCATTCTCATCCCCAAAAAAAAGAAAGCAACACTATTTATGTATGGTCTACTTAGCATGCTTATCAAAGAAAAAGGAAGAAGAAAATGAATAGTGAGTCCACATTTTATTAACATTTACAATCAAAATATTTTGCAACGTAACAAAAAGAAAGATCAGAGATAGCTAAGAGCTTATGTGTATTGTGACAAGGAAATATTTTATCAAATCATTTAAAAAGAATAACATCAGTTTTATAGATCATATGTTTTATGATCGATGATATTCGACAAAACCCACTACAAGTAATCTTTAGGTTATTACTTTCTAGAAAAATATAGAAATACTTATCTGCATTAATATGATACAGCTAGTCCCATTGTTTTTATTTCTTAAGTTCCTCTAACTAAAAATCATTATATTTTAGATAATCACTTTCAACTATTCTATTGGTTTGATGAGGTAGTGGTCCAGTGAAGATGGTGGCAAAATTAGTGAGTAAAACGACTACTTAAAGTCTTAAACGACTATTAAAAAAGCTTAATCCATATATATTGAATGATTGGTTATGTAACAGAACTAATGTTAAGTGGGAAGTGGGAACTGTGGGTTTTGTTGTTGGAGGAATGGCCCAATTTCCAAAAGAGATTTATTGTTTTTTAATTCACTATTGTATTATATTAATGCTCAATAGAATGAAATATGTGTATGTGCTCTCTTTTCCTACATTCATCTTCTTTAACATGATCTCATCATGCCAAGCAGAGCGGCCTCTACTCCAATCAAGTAAAACCACGTGTCATCATGTTCCATTGTAGTCTCCACTTTAGCACAACCGAATTTAGAGAAATGTAAACAAGAAATTAAAAAGGTATTACGATTTTGATTAAATGGATTGGAATGGCCGTAAAATAGTGATAAAAAAAAACGTTTTTATGGCTTTTGAATACGTGTTCCTCTGATGATATAATGAAAATTAATCACAGTAAGTTAGATATTTTCTTAATTATATATAAACATAATTTGAATGGTTATGGTATTGGATGATTATGAAGCTCCACTAGCTCTTATTATTATGTATCTCAAATAATCAACTATTTCGTGAGAAACGTGAAACTTTATAAGAAGTTCAAAAGGATACAGTAATACGGTGGCTAAGTAATGATGATCATAGCCCATTAATCACTCTATACTAGGATTTCTATGTTCAAAATACGTATTAGTAAACTTGACATTATAATTAATTCGATAAGAATGTTGACAACAAAGAAAAGAAAAAAAATATATATGGATGCAACCAAAACTGGCCAAACATATGGTCATGTAAAATTGTTTATATCTTTAAAGTCTACATATACTTTTTACTTGGGAAAATATATCATTTATCAGAAAGTACGTATAAGGGTCACTTGAAAAACCAAGATTTAAACCCGGTGTTGGTGATTAGATTCGGAAACAAGGAGTTTACTTACACGCACATATTAAAAACTGGTACATGTAAATTTCATAGAGTCTTCAGGTCACCGATTCGGAAGACCTCACACATGCATAATGGCCTTCACCAAAATAATGAACATAAACATCGTCGCTCAAAGTCCCTATAAGTTCAATATGTTTATCAATACTTTCCAAATTTTCATGAAGACCTCACACATAATGGCCTTGTAGGTCATCGTCAAGATTTTTTCAATATGTTTGTCATTTAAGATCCTTCCCAGATGCATGTAACGAGAGGTGTTTCTAAGATTTTTGCACCTATAAGTTCCTCTCAAGCAGCCCCTTCTCAAACATTCCAACATTTTTTTTTGGCCTTTAGTTATTGACCACCTCTCTATCGATCCTATAAAGCTATATATCACAAAACGGTAAATCCTAAAAAACATTATGAACAATACTAGACCTCATACTTTAACTAGTGGAGTATATATGAACTCATATAGTTACATTGTTATTGTTTTACGTGTTTAATTCTGAATGGTAACAATAGTAACAACACAAATTACTATGTTACAAATCTGGATATGCTATGTAATACATATAGAGTGGAAAATAGAGTTGTGTTGTACTTGATATGTAAACAATTTAATAGTTATATATGAATATTTATGGATATACTGTATGTTAAAGTATAAAGGTGTTCTAGAAGAAAATAACTCAACCAATGTTTGTTTTCGGTCTTACTTTCTAATCAAATTTGATATCTTTTGACCAAAATATTAAATGGAATTTTTTATACACTCTAATCTACTACAGAAGGTTATATTTCTCTTGAATTTAGGTATTAGGCCGCTCCCTTATCATCATGAGTATGTCTTTTATTTTTTTCTACCCCATTCATTGACAAAGAAAAAACCGTTATTAAAAATCTACATATTAGAAAGATAACACTTCTTTTATTTAAATTTAAAATATAGTAATAACTCTTCAAAAAGCCAAAAAAAAAAAAAAA
>Ga0041059_1001204_pt1 | contig 20740 bp, 13 predicted proteins | sample AraColnosormetaG_FD_56232 | JGI IMG/M metagenome (GOLD analysis project Ga0041059, IMG submission 56232) | Arabidopsis roots microbial communities from North Carolina, USA - Col MF nosort | ecosystem: Host-associated > Plants > Roots > Unclassified | place: USA: North Carolina | collected... | reverse complement strand
AAAAAAAAANAAAAAAAAAAAAAAAAAGACATGTTACAAGATTATAATTTGTGAGGGCCAAAACCGAAATTATACCAAACCAAATCAAATGGTATATATTTTTTATATAATTAAACATCTCTGGAAAAAATACCACTACTTGAGCACTTTATGTTAATTTATATACAAAATCTAGACAAAATTAAGAAGATTTAAAGATATTTACAATAAAGTTTAGTTTCTAATTTTCGGATTTAGGATTGCTTGTCTATCAGATTTTTTGACTTCTTAGTTAGATTTATTAAATAAATATAAAACAATAACTTTGTGTTAATTACATGTGTCTATAATTCTGAATATACTTGCTATATGTCTATTTTTATTTTTGTAAATTAGGTGATAGATGTAGTAGCTATGTCTAAATTTATTTTAAGTTTTTAACTAATAAAACTAAACTTTAATTGAACTGAATTTGTTGTTTTTACTTTTTAGCTAATTACATGTTTCTTTGCTAAGTACCTAAGATAGCCTAATTTGGGACAATCTTTGCAAAAAAAGACGCATTGGTATCTTCGTAGAAAAGTGTTGTATTTTATCGCACTTGTTAAATAAAAATCTCGTGATTTTTTAATCATTTTTGAAAATACATAACTTATTTCCAAAATTGTCACTATATCAAAAATATTTGCAAATAATGAGTAAAGTCATTCACTATGTCTAATTCTCTTTTCAGTATTAAAACTTAACCCTCATTGAACAGTGTTTGTTCATAAGTTCATTTCAACTAGTTAATGGTGTTGGCTAACTAGGGTTTCTTTGCTTAAGAGCCCAAAGTAACCTAAACGAAGTAAAGGAATAAAAAAACAGATTAATAGAACATTTTTTTACATTGAGAAAAATGATAACTAGAAAAGGACTTTTGATTTGAGTCAAAGGGCGGGAAAATGAAACTGGTGATCCTAAAAGATCGGTCCCTCTCGACGGTAAAACTCTCCGGCCGACAAGCCTTGAGAGCAAAAACAAAAAACCAACAACAACAAAAATAATACATAAAAACAGAGAGAGAGGAAGACCCCAAAAAGCGAAGCAGATTCACCACAGAAGAACCAAAAACATTGCTTCTTCTGCGAAAACACGCCTAAAAACAACTTCTGAACACCGGAGAAACTCGCCGGAAAAATATAAGATAAACGAGACTTTTGTATCATTTGTTCATGATCACTTGGATTTCTTGAGATTAACGGTGGTTCTGAAAACTGCGTCATCGCAGACGAAACTCCACCAAAGGTAAGAAAGAGGAATCCCTGCACCGCGCCAAAGAGCATGAGCATCGATGTAGCCTTTGTACGGAGGGAAGTCGAACATTCTAAGACACAATGTGAGTATGCTCGAGATCAAGAAAGCTCTTAGCTTCCACTTTGATGGATGTGACGTTAAAGCCGCCCATAATCCCCATACTACTAGCTCTATTCCTCCAATCCCGAATATAACTTTCCAGTGAAGCCCTGCAATATAGCTCATATGCATTTCAAGAAACCCGTGTTTTCGTTTCGTAATGTAAAGTATATCCCTAAAGAACCATACCTTCATCGAGGTTGTAGAAATTAAGGTAGAGAATATGAGTTGCAACAACCGCAAGAATAGGTGCAGTAACCATGATTTTGACAGATTGATCTTGAATACTGAAGGACCGGAGTATTGCTAGAATAAGCGAAAATCCGGCTAATACAGTAGCTGAAGAGTAATCTAGCCTCTCCGTCAATTCAACATCTCTATATAACATAGTTCAAAGCAAAAAAGGAAAACATATAAGTGAGAATTATTTGACGAACAATCTTGGTATAGAAATAGGAATGTTACCTGCTATGACAAATACTACTCCAGAAGAGTGAATTCATTACAATGATGGCGTAGATATGCACTATTCCATTGTACTCGTAGTACGTTTTCCGATTTGGCTGGAGAGGCAATTTATAGTAAACGAGGATGAAATATGAGACCCATCCTTGAAACTGCATTGCAAGATCCAGAGCAGAGAAAGCAACAGAGACAGGTTCCTGAAAATATACAAATAGATGAGGAACAATACTTAAAGCTGAGACTTGTAGAGAGAATTGCAAAGAGAAGATTACCTGAATTCCGTAGACATGTTTGAGTGGCCATTTACCGAAATACTTGGTAGGTCTCTCTCCGTTTCTTTTTCTTTCTTCTTCTCTTGTCATCATGCATTCGTACTGACAATCACTTTGGCAATCCCATTGTTTCCATCTCAGGTAAAGTGGCTCTTGCATGTACCATGGACCGTCAATGGCTTTTCCATCAGCTGAAAATTTACAGTGTTGGAAGCAAGTATCCCCCACGCATCCAGTTTTCTGACATTGATCAACACATGACCTGGAAACCAATTAGCACATTAACACTAGTCTCTTCTTAAACTCAGCAAAAGCCAAAAGTATAAAGCAACCGAGGATACTCTAACAACAAAACTTTAACCATAGCCACTCTATGACACTAACATCCAACTAATTTCTCGAACTAAACCTTTGCCACGCTATGTAGCATTACACTAACACACACCCATAAGACCTTATTACAACAAACCCTGTCTCTAATGCAACATCAACCGGTCTAGCTAAATCGTAGTAAGCTGCCTTGAAACAAATTTCTGAGCTTTTTCATTTCTAATTAGGCTCAAGATAGATTAAGCTGTTTAGATGGCCTACAAAGCAAACAACAGAGAGACAGAGAGAAAGACAAGCTTCCACCCAACAAAAAAGAAACACCTAACTCCTCAAAAGCCACTTGCAGCATAAGTCCCTATCTAGTTTTTTGCCTTTATAATCTTTCCAACAAAAGCAATGACCCTACTACAGTGAAAATGAAGGGCTTGTGGAAACACACAAAGATCTCATCTCTAACGTGTCCCAACTCTCACCACACACAAGACTAAAGAAATTCATTTGGAAAAGTCAACCACATAGTTCTAATAAGCTCCTCCTACTTGAGTCACTCCTTTGTTAGTGGCTCTAAATTTCCACCAAACCTGTGAAACTCAATCCATACCTTACAAGTAAAAAAATCTGAACTTGTATCCTAAAACAGAAAGATCATTAAAGCTAAACCGAGAATTTGAGAATCAACTGCCAGAGTTATGCAATCAATGAATCTAACGGTCGACTCTGACAGTTAAATCAAAACATAGCTCAGCATTTATAATGTCAGTAAGCAATAACAGAAAGCTAATTAAGAAATAAAGTTTGTATTTTTACTTCTCCAAAGATATGAATAAAGCAGAGAAGAGCCGTGAATTGAAAGAAGCGATCTTAGAAAAGGAGAAAGGAGAAGACTTTTTACTTGTAAAGAGAATCAGAATCTCCTTCACTAGCTTCAAGTGTTGAAACAAGACACGATACCACAATAATAAGCAGAACCCATGGCAGATTTCGCGCCATCCGATTACCAAAAACAGAAGAAAGTAGAGAGTAGAGAGAAGAAATAGAAGAGAAGAAGAAAGGAGAAGCAAAAAGACAAAAGGAAGAAGCTTTCTCGTAGGGAAATTTCTAGAGAGCAGAGTAAGTCGGTGGGTGATCGGAGGAATTGAATGGGTTAGGGTGTGGCAGTTTCTTCTTGTCCATCAAATTACGGAGACAGGTGGATGCATAGAGCCAGAGAGAGAGAGAAGAAGAGAGAGATCTCGCTGCGGCAAAAGAGAGAGAGAGAGAGAGAGAGAAATCCCGTGAGGGTGAGAGAAGGAGGAAGTGAAGAAACAAGCGCGTGACGAAAGAGAGAGTGACGCGTGGGAGTTGTAGTGGTCACAGACGTCGACTTCTTCTTCAGACCATCCATTTCTTAATTTTTTATTTCTATCTAATTTTGAAGCTAATTTTTTATTTATTTAATCTATTTAACATACTCAATGACAAAAGAAGTTTATCTTCCACCAAAAGTCTTAGGAAGTATTCTGACTTTTTGGTTAAGAATCTATGACAAATAAGAGAAAAAGAAAACAAATGTATAATAGTTTAGATAACGTGAAAACAAATAAAAACGATGACAAATATTGTAATACATGACAACACGATGATTCCACAGCCTCACGTTCAAGACCTGCGCGTGTAGAAGAAAACGAACTTGTCCCCGAATTTTTGGGAGGAAATTTTCCTTAGTTTTGATTTAAACTGGTTTTATTTTTGTTACTATTAATGTTATAGTTAATCTCTCCTTTAAACTACACACGAGTCCCCGCCAAAATAAACAAAGAATAAAAAGTCAAAAAACGAATCAGTAGATTTGTAGTTGCGATCAATCAATAATCTTTAAGCATCATCGAGTGATACGACACACACACAAAAAATCATTATTATCATTGTTATTAGTTACAATCATAGAACTAAAAGAGAAGAAATATTTGTTTTGAAACGTTAGTAAAAAGAAGATCAAACATGATATTATGTTGCACGTGGTAATTAGTGTTTGCCAGAGTTTTGTAGGACTTGTGAGGTACGAGGAAGATTTTATTCCATTTTCCCAAACTCGTATCTTCTTCTTCTCTTAACAAATTTACATGTAACTTCTTTTTCCATTTTTCCAACCAATTAAATTATTTGAACAAGTGTAACGTAACCCTTTTATGTGCATAAAACACGGCAAACACATTGGAACCTTGGCTTATACTACTATTAAGAGAAATAGACAAATAAGCTGAAATTTGGAGATAAGTAATTTTTACAGTTTAGACTTTAGAGTTTATATATTAAAAAAGTCTCTTTCGTCACAAGTAGTCATCTACAGTATTCAATCAATTCTCCAACAACAACAAAAATCATCAAATTACAACGTCGGTCAAATAAACTATATAAATTTCGTAATCACAATGCACAAACAAACAAGTGTTAAGATATGTGTCAATTCGCATTTACTTCTTCAAGCTGTAATTTGTTGTGTTCCATGCTCATCATCACCCATTATCTCATCTTTTATTTTCCATGGCCACCCATTACATATTCTTTATTCAAATCCTAAGTGTAAGACTTTTTTTTAAGTAAACAAATAATTAATCAACTTCAACTCAAATATTTATGGTTTATCATTAAGATTCAAGATTGATTATCAGAGACTGAAATAATAGCTTGTAGATCGGCGAGACACTCCGCCGGAAGAGAGAGGAACGTGTTCATAAACAAATCGTCGATGGTCTCAACTTTCGCGACGCCGACGAGTCTACACTTTCCTTCTTCGTCCAGTCTCTCTCCTTTCCCTCTCTTGTTCTCTCCTATCGATTCCTCCGTCGTCAACACAGTTCTCACCACCAACGCCGGAGCTCTGTATATCCCTCCTCCCGCCGTGAAAAAGAACTTCGCCATAAACTCCAATTCCACCTGTAAAAGAAATCGAACAAAAACAGAGGATTATGGAAACAGAGGATTTCTTGACTAACAAAAAACAGAGGATTTAGGAAATATTCACCTTCCCGGATTCTTGGTTGATAGTTCCTTGGAAAATCTCCGGTGAGATATCGATTTTTAGAAACGGTGGCAATGGAAAGCCGAGAAACTTCGTGGTTTGGCTAGTGAGAGAAGGAATATAAAGAGTGGCCACATTGAAACAAACAGACAATTCAGAGTTTGATGCTCTGTTTTTGTCGTCGATTTTCTTGGCGGTTCCGGCACCAGAGCCACCTAGAGGAGAGTATTCGAAATCGGGATATCTGGAGATGCCAAGCTTACCTGTTCCAATAGTCTTGAAGCTGACACTGTAGAGAGTGTTGGGAAGCTGTGTTGTGTTGGGTTTTGGGTTTAGGGAATTTGAAATTAGTTTGATTTGGTTTTGGGATTTGTGGTTAATGTATCTTCTTGGGGATTTGTAATTGTAGATTGTTGTTGTTAAAGAGTTTATTTTTGTTGAAGCCATGTTTCTCTCACTATTAACAATTGTTATGATGTTTTTGGTTTGTTTTGAATCATTTTGATTGAAGAAAGCATAAATCTTATCGTCACAATTTTTATGTGGCTAGTTTCTAATGTTCATTCACCTTGAGATTCTACATTTCTTGGAATATCAATGTATTTGTGTACATGGGCTCAATAGGGTCAATTAACGTCAAAAAGAAGAAGAAGAAGAGATTATGGGTCAACTACATTTTACTCATTTTTGGGCTAAATATCTCACATGCTGGTGGGCCGTGGACTCGTGGGTTGGTTGGACAAAAGTCATAAAATAAAACTTCTCTAAAACTAGCTACAGTACTACATTTACAAAGTTTTTGAACCCCCACCTCAATAAATTTTTATTTCCTCCATTTATTACCCATGTAACCTTCATCCACAAAGTCAAACTCATAAATTTATCCGGGTAAAATTATACTTTTGAGAGTGATATGTTAGAATTTGGTAGTGAATTATAAGGTTAAGTTTTTTACCCATTAACCAAATTCGAATCTTGTTTAGGAGGGGGTATTTTATCCAGTCCGGTTCTTGGACTACGAGACATAGTTCGAATATCGTGGATAACAGTAACAGAAACAAAAATATTGACTTGTATGATATATATTTTGTCAAACTGACTTGTATGATTGATTGTATAATTCAAATTTCCATCGCTTAAACAAATTATCAAATTGTATAGTAATGAAAGGCAATGTAAAGAATGGTTGGTAATATATAAACTTCTCTAAAACTCTAAAAAAAGGAACAACAGCCATCTAAAAAAACATTAAAGACAACTATTGATACTTGTGTAACGTTTCGTGCTCAAATATGTGCATATGAAACACTTAATGGATGCTTATAATAAGAAGTAAGACTTTCCGCCGCTGTGGAAAATATAAACCCATAGAATTGGGACTGCTTTTGTAGAATGTGGACCGATCGGACTTTGTCAAATTTCGTTTTAACCGTTGGTCCTCCTTTCGCTTACTCATTTTCCGCACGCCATTAACGATAAAGATTCCCATTATTTTTCGTCGTCAAATTTGTCTAATCTCAACCATATTCTTTCACTAACATCATTTTTTTCTTTCTTACACTTACATCATATTCCCCAATCCAATTGGAAATCAGCACGATGTACTAGTCTAGTATCTTCTAAAAGAAAAGGATTAAATTTGAATTTAATGTGGTGATGTTCTTTCACGCCACGTTTTTGTAAGTTTGCAACACCATTTTGGGGTTTTAACACCTTATCACCTTATGACGACCAAAAAAAAAGTTTTTATATGCTAAACTCAAAACGTTTCAAAAGTCGTTTTTTCTAAAAGTGAAGTACATTTCGTCGGTTAGATGAACCAGATCCACCACCTGCTACGTATATATTTGGCTAGATGTTTCTTTTTCACTTTTATTTTCTAAGGTTTTTGTAACGTACTTCTTACGTTATTACTGAAATAGGATCGAGATTAGGAATAAAAGACTTTGCTACGCATTTATCACTATGTGGAAATTTAATTAGACGGTTATAGGAGAAATCCACTTCTTTCTTCAAACTTGTCGAAACGTATAGTAGCCTACTTGGTTTTCTCACCCATTATCATTTATCAATGATTCATAATAAATTTTTAAATTTAATATACAAAACAAAAATAGCTAGTTGAACAATTTCAATCAATTATATAAATTCTCAACTCATCGACTTGCATCAAATGTTATGACTGGTTTGGTATATGCACGACAGGACAACCGATACAATGACAGTTGGTTCCAAAAAAAAAGTTTAATCCTAAATATATGAATAATCGAATCGATCAATAACACGTTGACAAAAAACGAACAAATAATCACACTGATGAACCACTTTATAATGAACAGAGAATTTTGTAATCTGAAAATTTTGAAAGTCAAGAGGTTAATCAAGTAATTATAGAAAGGTAGTTGTAACGTTGGCTTTTGTGGAACTAATAACTTACGTGTCTTTAAACGGCGGCTACTTTGGAAGGCTACGTTTCTTAATTTGAACCTCATTTTCTCCATTTTCCTTCGTTTATACGATATCTTTTTCAAAAAAGTGACCCAATAACCACACATATAACATATTTAGTATAACTTTGAATATAAACGAATCAATGATATCTGAATTTTATTTTGATTTTGATCTTGATTTTTGTTGTTTTTTGTCGAGGCTATTGCCTTGCCACTTTGGATGAAGGAACCCGGCTAAGGTAAGACCCCCTGCCTAATATTAGCCTCCGGCGAATTTTGCACTCAGAAATTACATTATGTTATAGTTTTGGAATTTTAGTTTAAATTTGTAAAAGTATTAAAACAATTGGTCAACTATTATATTAATTAGCTCAAGAGTGCTTTCAAAAACATATCTTAAATTTAATAAAGAAATATTCCAATATCTTAACCAGTACTAAAAGAGAAGATCAGAAAATTTCTTATAAAACTTTAATCTAATAAAATCATCTACGACTCTACCATTCAATATTTTTTTGTTATTGTTTTATTTACATATTTCTTTTAATATTTACATATCTCTTTTCCTTTTTGCTAAAAAAAAGTTGGCATAAAAATTACTAAATTTTAAGCGTAAAAAAATAAAATTAATTATTGTCTATTGCCATTTTTGGAGGATGGATATGATTTGGAGGAATAGTTAAAGAAAGTGCTAAAATCTCCTTTAGTGAGTCACAACCGTTGACCTTCACCGCAAGGCACAAGAGACCAAGTCTCTAACCCAACACAACACAAAACCCATAAACTGAAAAGACTAACCTACCCTATCTTGCCATATAAATCCCTCTCGAGCAACGCATGTTAAATAAACCTAATTTATACATTCATTCTCAAAGTCAAAAGGAGACAGGGAGAGAGAGAGAGAGAGAGAGAATTCAAAGCGTTTTTTTTTTATAAATTAAAGGCATGAGAGGTTCAAGAACAGGTTCTTCAGACATGAGTGCTTGGTGTTCTGCTGTTGTGTTATTGTCTTTAATACTTTTGTTATCTGTTCGTGAAAACAACGCTTCTAATTCGATTAGAGGTTCTCAATTCTCAACGAAACCTTGTGAGGAGATTTACATCGTCGGAGAAGGAGAGACACTTCACACCATCGGCGATAAATGCGGCGACCCGTTTATCGTGGAGCGAAACCCGCATATCCATGATCCCGATGATGTCTTTCCAGGTCTTGTTCTCAAGATCGCACCTTTTTACTTCAACAGGAAATTGTAAGACATATAACAAATACGTTTCTTTTTTCTTTCTCTTTTCTCTTCTTTTAAAATTTTGTTTGAAGCATACTTTACCTTAAGTATGTATGTATATATTACTAAAGGATTCAAAAATAAATACAGAGATTTGAAAGAAACAGAGCAAAAACAGAGTTGTGTACCGTGAGTTGATTATTCATGTTTTGTGGGTTTACAAGTTCATTTAGATTTAGGTGTATATGGTAATTATCGATGATTTTTGGTCTTTGGGGTGGAAAATTTGATTAAACAAAATTAGTAGCTGATGAATGCAATAACGAAACGCCAAGTTAGAAAAAGGTCAACGACTTTACAGTCTTTACTAGTGGCAAAATATCAATAAAGGAGTTATGTTATTCTACAAATAAAAAGCTTCATCGTTTAATAATTCTTCCACTTATAGAATTCTCGTATCCAAAGAGGACAGATTATTTGATGAATAGGTGTGCTATATTCAATGATGTGTGAATTTATGCTTAGAAACTCGTGGATGAAAATATGAATTTTATTGATATATACGAATTTCAAAGAACAATAGCCGCATGGTTTGTGTCTCTTGCTATAATCCAAATAAGGATTTTGTTTTGGCAAAAACCTTAAGAAATTTTTACAAATACATGGTCAAGTTGCCCATTCCCAATCCATATCAGTTCTTCAACTTTCGAGCCCTAAGCCATCGTTTCATTGACTTGTAATGTGGGTCGGACCTGATTATGTTGGAAACCCAAACTTGAAATTTTTGCAAGTGGGCTTAAAGTTTTGAAGTTTTTTAGCGATATGGGTAAGTAGGGATTTTATGGATCGCATAGTGGATATCTTTAAAGTTAGAATTGGTCGCATGATGCCCAATGAGTGAATTATGTCATTATGTTACCTTGATTTCTCCCTGGTCGAAGAGAACTTATTCGTAGGTTTATCGAATTTGACATAATATCATATGTTCCGAGAATGCTTTAAAACTTCATATTCTGTTGCTTGTTAATGTAATATGATGTATTATTATCACAACAATAAAGTATTATCTGAACGTTGCCTCATTCGTCCCGTTACAAATAATTATGTTTGAAATATATATATGCAAGTCAAAAATATCTCATTCTCAATTAATTACATAACTATTCAAAATTATCACCAACTCTAGTTCTAGACTTCCTTTTTTGTATGCAATATTCCAAAAACTAATAAACTACACACCTAGACTAATTATGTCGTCATCTCCTAACACTATAGCTTCTAATTTCAAAAACAAAATTCCCAAAGTAAAAGTAAAATGAACATTATTACCGTGCATGTCGACATTACTCCCAAAGAATTGCACAAAATCTCCAAAACCTCTGTAAACAAGAATCTCTTATATATAAGAAACGTGAGTTGTTCGCTGTTACAAACCCACAATCAAAGCCACAAAGGAAGAAGAAGAAAAAAAACAAACCCTAACTTTTGTCAAAAGTAAACGATGAGTAGATTCCGTAAAACCCTAGTTTCTGCTTTCGTTCTCTGCTTGGTTATTTTTCCTCTTCTAGTCTCAGCGGCAGAGGAAGAAAACCAATGCGGCGGATCCAAAGGTGGCTCTGCTGCGGAGAAAGCATCGGCTCTTAAATACAAGATCATAGCTTTCTTTTCCATCTTAATCGCCGGAGTATTTGGCGTCTGTTTACCTATTTTTGGCCTCAAGACGGAGAGCAATTTCTTCATGTACGTGAAGGCATTCGCTGCCGGCGTAATTCTAGCCACCGGCTTTGTCCACATTCTTCCCGATGCTACCGAGAGTCTCACGAGTTCGTGCCTTGGAGAAGAACCACCGTGGGGAGATTTTCCGATGACGGGACTCGTTGCCATGGCTGCATCGATCTTGACAATGTTGATTGAATCCTTTGCTTCAGGGTATTTGAACAGATCTCGCTTGGCGAAAGAGGGTAAGACTCTGCCGGTGAGTACAGGCGGAGAGGAGGAACATGCTCACACTGGCTCTGCTCATACTCATGCCTCACAAGGACATTCTCATGGCTCTCTTCTTATTCCCCAAGATGATGATCACATTGATATGAGGAAAAAGATTGTAACTCAGGTACGTTAAAGTTTTTGGAAATTCTTGATTTAGATAAAGACAAACCCGTATTATTAGTCACATGTTGTCTATTTTTCTTATGGTGTTAGATATTGGAATTGGGGATTGTGGTTCATTCAGTGATAATAGGAATATCTCTAGGAGCATCTCCAAGTGTGAGCACAATAAAGCCTCTCATAGCTGCAATTACTTTCCATCAATTGTTTGAAGGTTTTGGCCTTGGTGGTTGCATCTCTGAGGCAAAGTTTAGAGTAAAGAAAATTTGGGTTATGTTGATGTTCTTTGCACTCACGGCACCAATAGGGATAGGAATTGGTATTGGAGTGGCGGAGATTTACAACGAGAATAGCCCAATGGCCCTAAAAGTTTCCGGTTTTCTTAATGCCACGGCCTCTGGAATCTTGATTTACATGGCGCTTGTTGATTTGGTAGCTCCACTTTTTATGAACCAAAAAACTCAGAGTAGTATGAAGATACAAGTAGCTTGTAGTGTATCTCTTGTTGTTGGTGCTGGTTTGATGTCTCTTTTAGCTATTTGGGCTTGAAAGTTTTAGTTATTCTTGCTTGTTTTTTGAGATTTTTTTTAGAACAGTGAAATTACATTTCAATTCGGATTTTGATACTAAGACAAACCAGTCAATTCCATTCATGAATGCTGTTATATGGGAAAGAGAATGTAAATCAGTCTGTAAGTGACACACGTAACTCTCCATGACTCCATCTCTGATGAAGAAATACAAAACCATCTAACTTACCTGCAAATCATTCGAATGCACGCTTTGTATTTACTATGATATTGTATTTGCTTGAACGCTCTTTAATTACCTCTCCTATGATGCATGTATTACCACAGTAGAACCCCTACCAACAAAATAAAAAAGGTAAAATCAGTTACTAAAAAGATTCTACAATAGCTATGAAATTGTAGTATGGAAATCTTGTAAAGCAATTACTATATGAGAAAGAGAATGTAAATAAAAAAACACTAAGCTATGAAGATGTCTATCTCATGACGTAGAACTCAAGGAAGTGAACAAAAACTACTTGGAGGACAGAGTAAATCACTCCACAACCAGCTAAACAGAGTAAGAAATGAGATTTGGCAGCAGTTGAGAATTGGATGATTTTGTAATGAGTCAAATGATGACTTTCAACTTTGGCTCTTCATAAAAGCATAAATCAAGAGAGATCATATTCTTGTCAAAACGATCCGTTTTCAACTTCTGGATATTCATGGAATAACCCCTTCAAATAGGATATGCCAATTTATCAGTTTATATTCCAATTCTTCCACTTCCATAATAACCAGTCTACATTTTAATTATCTTGAAACCAAAAGAAAAAAAGCCAAGATTAATTTCCTTTTTCTTGAAAAAACAAAGCATTCAAGTACTCAGGCGCATATGAAACATATGAAAAGTAAAATGCTTCAATAGTAGAGACAGACATGCCTTGGAACCTTGGTGGGTAAAAAAAACATACTTGAATGGCTTCATAATGAAGCAAAATAATGAGAGAACATGAGAAGCATCATCATCAAAAGCCAACACTTCAAAAAGAAAAAAATGGATATGGATATCCATGGGAATAACCCCATCAAAGCATCTTCTCCTTTTTCTTCAAGCACTCAAATGTCAAAAAGGTCACCACTTTTATTAAAACTCATATATATACACTGAGCCATTAGTCCATGAATAACCAACCAGCCTTCTCTCAAAGCAAACCAAAAAGAAAAACCAACATTGAAAGAGGAAGTTACGATAAGCGGAGCAGTAATAGGGCATCTTTCTATTGGCAGGCGACTTGGCTATTTGTATCTTTTGTGTTCTTGACTATTGGCTATGTCACTTGCCAAAGGAGAGTTGCCCTGTCACTGCTTCCGCTTAAACACAGTCTATAACCGGTTCTGCTAATATCAATCCTTCTTTTGGACATGTCCAAAGCCGAGATTGATTGATAGAGAATTGGTCTCTCTGGCTACAAAACTAGTGCGGTTCTCTCGATTTAAGTTTTAATAGCATTCACTTTGCACATTGCATCTTTCACATCAAATTTCCATTTCATCAACCATCTAAACCTCTTTGTTAGCTTTGATATAAGCAACGATCTAAAGTCTAAAAACCATTAATCCTCTGAAAAAAAAGACAATTTCGATGGTTCTATTATGTTTCTCCAATGCAGAAATTGTATCGTCTGAATTATAGTAGATTTTTTCTAGACTAAAGTGTAAACCAAGACGAATCTGCACTAACAAGACACACCAATAGACTTTACAGAGAAAGGTTACGAGTTTTGAAAATATTAACGGACCATAGTCATCGCGAAGACAGTTGAAACGGCTGAATCTCTCCGATTTGCAGTATTTCGCTTCGGGAGTCAGAAAGCAGAGGTTGAAGGCAAACGCCGCTAACGTAAACCTTCTCTTTCAGGTGGAATCTCTATTAAAAGGCTTTTGGGCCTTATTTATAGTCTTGTATCTCAATAGGCCTTTGGAGTTTGGGCTTAATTATCTAAATCGGCCTTTGGACTTATCCAAAATATTTTATTCAACTGCTTGAACGTCTCCCTTACATATCGACCATTTCATTTTTTAAAAAGATCCAACATTTGGTGAGGAAATCCAAAAATCGAATATCCAATCAGTATTAAACTAAGACTTATTGCCCAAATTGTATACTAATTCAGTTGGAACGGTAATCGAACAAGTGAAACGAATCAGTGCGAGACACGTGACAAAGCACTGACATAGTACGATGATGTCGATGCCAATTTTCAACACTGTTTTCTTTTTGGCGTGGGCCTTTTCGATACTGTTTCATCTCCTCTCGTTTTCTCCTAAGATTAAAAATAATAGAAAGAGGACAATGTATTATTATTCTCTTAACTCATAGACATAATGACACGTAGTAGGTTCTCTAGTTCCTATCTTTTGATTTCTGTTAACGACTATGTTCATTAGGAGCTACTAGTCACAATGCCTTCAATTAATTTTAACAACATATTTTAGCTACGAGCTTGTCGAGAAATCAGTTTGTTAATACTATTAAAAAAATAGTATTCACGAAAATTTTGAAATTCTCTACTAAATTTTTATTAAATCACAAAACTTTTAAAATTGACCCCATTTAAATTGACTCCCACTAATCCTATAATTAAGTGTTATGTTCTCTAGTAATGACGACATCGTTAGAAATTCAAACACTAATAAATGATTTTATTAATATTGCTCAAAGCCTCAAAGTCGTCCATCGATCTTCTCTCCCCCAAAATTTCCTATTTTAGCGGAGACTTTCCAAAATCCCTTGTTCTTTCTTTCCTCGTTAAGTTTGCCAAAATAGGGTAAAGAATATGTTTATCTCGTAGACCAAATGGATCTTCCTAATGCTTAATAGCTTTTTTATATATATATTTTAAGTTATATTTCGTACGGCTATTATTTTAATGCAACATTTGAACCTGCCACGATTGTCTTTTTTCTCAATTATATAAATAAAGGTTGAAATACTATAATTGGTGCACAGCTACAATAATTATGATATTTACTTCCGTAACGTGAAGGAGAAATATCTAATAAATTACATTTTTATATAAAAACTGTACTAACTTACTTAAAATGAGAGTGAAAATACTAAATCGTATGAATATTACAGTAGTATTTAATTACCATTTTATTGAAATTTGATATATATATATATATATATATAACCATATATTGGTATATACACACATTTTTGTTGACAAATAAATCAATTCTTATAACCAAGTTTGGTTGTTTTCCAGATAAATAAAATAAAAACAAGAATTATCCTGTTTCTTGTTTTGGCATCTAATTATCCTTTTGTATGTGGGGAGGAGAAGATATGGACACAAATTTAAAATACTCTATACATAATTTTTATTATTATCAAGAACAGAAATGAAAATAAGAATGGCATCATTTTATTGTGACCCATAAAACAAAAAAGAAAAGTGATAAAACATAAAAAAAAACTTTCTATAAAAAAAAAAAACATTAAGAAACTTGCCCCTTCCTTCTCTCACAGATCATTCTAGGGCTCCTGACAGAAAAACCAAATACCTTTTCCTCTTTCCATTTTTGTAGAATTTCAAATCTTTCTTTCCTCAATCTTTCACAATGATCTTTTCCTGTGAAGTTCTTGATTTTAAATCACCCTTTCTTCACTACTAGCTTATCTCTTCTTCAATTTTCTCTACCGACATTCAATTACTCTCCCTATTCGGTGAGATCTCTCTCTCTCTTTTATGACTTTGGTTATGATGACTGGTCACTGGCTTGTTTAGGGTTTCAATCTTTACAGATCTTGTGGCAGAAAAAATCAAGTCAAAGCAAGAAAAATGGTTAGAGGAAAGATAGAGATGAAGAAAATAGAAAACGCAACGAGTAGACAAGTGACTTTCTCAAAAAGAAGAAATGGTTTGTTGAAGAAAGCTTATGAGCTCTCAGTACTCTGCGATGCTCAACTCTCTCTCATCATCTTCTCCCAGAGAGGAAGGCTTTATGAATTCTCTAGCTCTGAGTATGTTTTCTTCAATTTCTTCTTGATTCTTTTAATTCATCTTCTTTTACTTTTCCGATCGTACTTTTTTTGGGGGGTTAATTAGGCTTTTAGGTCATGTGTTTGTGTCTGTTCTGATTTATTTTCTGAATCGTTATTGACTAAAGCAACCTTCTCAGATTTTGGTACTTGAGAGATTCGATCCTTGTCTGAATCCTAAAGATTTCTTTCTTCTCTTCCCCTATCAGTCTAATTTCATTTTTCTATTTTTATAATAGTCATTTGGTTAGAAATCTAGACAAACTCCTTTTTTCTGATCTACCAAAACTTTACATCCAAACTAAATTGTGTGCGTATATATTGATATATGTGTGTGTATGTTTCTAGGGTTTCCAAATTCTTGAAAGTATATATGAACAGAAAACAACATCGGAAGTAGATCTAAATGGGATTTATTCTATAATTTGATGATTATTTATTGTGATCCGTACCAAGTTGCACATATTTTTACCCATTTCTTTGGTGATAATATAAAATAAGTTTACTTTTTCTTGCCCCTAGTTAATTAGGTTGTGTACTATCGTTTTTGGTTTTCGTTATGTCTTTATTTGGGCTCTACTTTTGCAGCCATGTAGTAATAATGCTTGCTCTTCCTCGTTTGATTCAGGTGTCCAGTGCATACATAGTTCCCTATATATATATATGTTTAACACATTCACATCCTTAAGTTTTTGCTATAATCAATGTTAGAACCAAGTAGCTAAAGTTGTGATTTGTTATTCTCTATAGTAATATATATTGTTGATTAGAGGTTTCCTAATGGGTTAATGGATCTAGATTCAATTATTTGATGTGAGAAAAAAAAGAGTTCAATAAATGGACAAAAAAGGGCCCGGTGAATCATAGGGCATGGATTTGAATAGTTACCTAGCTATAGAGATATTAACCAACAGCAAAGAAGATATTGTAGTACAATCTAAGAATCATACTACAGTCAAACAAAATTTTCATATCTCGTTGCGATAAGATGTTATTTCAAATATAGTAGAGCTATAGATAAAACAAATACGAAGATAAGTACGTTAGTTCATATTTCTGAAAATATATGTCTATTTTTGATCATCAGTATGCAGAAGACGATCGAACGCTACCGCAAGTACACAAAAGATCATGAAACCAGCAATCACGACTCACAAATTCACTTGCAGGTTTGTTAGCAAACTCTTTTTTTTTCACTTGATGACTTTCACGGTTTTATCCTTGGTAAAAATAATCAAACTTAAACTTTACATGATTTCCATGCTATTGATATTAGACTGTGGGCTTCCAACTTAAAACCAATTGGCAATAGGTGGAGAGACCCATATCTTATATATACCACTTAAGATCCTACTCAACTTCCGATGTGGGACATTGTCCCTAATAATTGATTCTTTGACTTTCAATGGCCAACAAAACCAAATCTTATGAGATCAATTACTACATCACAAAACAACTGATGGATCGATGGTCACAAAGATTACATACTGATCTGTTTTACTTCTTTTGCATCCTATGATTTTATTTTGTGGGCGTATTGTAGCAATTGAAACAAGAAGCAAGCCACATGATAACAAAGATTGAACTCCTTGAGTTTCACAAGCGGTATAATGTCTTAGACTTTTTGTTTCTTTTTCTTTTCGTTGCTACTTCTCTTAGATCACAATCTTGATTATTATTCCTTTAATTTCATTTACGGTATTTTGTTTCGTTTTATATATAAAACCATATAAGCTTAGACTTTTTAACCAAACTTTCTTTATTAATTGTAGATCCATATCCTTAAGACTTCATTAACCATTTTTTATTTATTTCAATACTATAATTTTTAACCTTTTTGTTAGTATTTCAAGAATTTTTTTTATAAAATTTGAAACCTTTAGTCGTTTAGATTTAAAAGTCCTTTTAGTTGTTTCCGTATGTAAAGGTACGCATGTAATCAAAGACCATACTATAGTAATATCATTAATGTATTTGTTAGTGATCTCAAATAGGAGAACTACTTTGGAGATTTACAAAATTTGTTCATGAACCCTCCTCTGCGTGTGTATAGGAAGCTATTGGGACAAGGAATTGCTTCTTGTTCTCTAGAAGAGCTTCAAGAAATCGATAGTCAACTCCAAAGAAGTCTGGGAAAGGTCCGAGAAAGAAAGGTACATATACTTCATCACTATCTAATTGGTATATGATGATGATCTAATGTAACTATACAACACATATTGACTTGAATAATCTCCATCTCAGTCATCAAGTTATAGTCCTCATTTAGATATGAACTTGAACACAGATCTTTGCAACCATTTAGCGTCATATCTCAACCAATATACTAACATTGATCAAGAGTCAAGTCACATGTGTGTTTGTATATTAGTGTTGTTATCATGGAAATGAAAAAAAAAGTTGGACAAAATGTTTTATAGGCTCAATTGTTCAAGGAGCAGTTGGAGAAACTAAAAGCAAAGGTTTGATACATTATGTTATAATATAAGATATGTATATCATACATGCAATTTTTTAACTAGCTTTTTTATATGAAATTGGTGAAAGAGTGTCGGTTGTGTTTCAGGAGAAACAATTGTTAGAAGAGAACGTCAAGTTACATCAAAAGGTGACCCATCTCTCTTTACAATTCACATATTTAGAATTGTATATACCAATACTAATTCAACTGAAATTTACATATATATCATATATGTTATGAATTGCTAATGCTTTAGTATGCTGAAAATATTACCCAAAGAACTCTGATTGTTTTTCGTCGGTTGATTTTTTACATTTTTAGATTTTTTTTCTCCGGCAAAATCATTGTTAGAGATTATACGGTGCTATTCGGTAAAATTTGGTTCTCGTTCCAAGTTTTTTTTTTTTGATAAAGTATTTGATTAGTTTTAAGGATTTCAAAATTTAAGTTTGAGTTTGACTTTTTCAGTTGGTTTTGTTTACAACTTTTGGATATCATTTTTAACATTTTCTCCTAGAGATAAAATTATAAAATGATATGTTTTATGGTTGATGAAATTGCAATCTATGTCATGGACAGAATGTTATTAATCCATGGAGAGGATCATCGACTGATCAGCAGCAAGAGAAATACAAAGTTATAGATTTGAATTTGGAAGTTGAAACTGACTTATTCATCGGTTTGCCAAATAGAAACTGCTAGTAACATTATATAATATGTTTATTTATTTATCATGAAATATTCAAAATCATTCAATAAATTGTGAGGTAATGATTTGGGATAGTATTTTCTGAGTTGTTATAATTCTAGTCCTTATACAATTAAAGAGATATATATATACAGTATATTCAAAATCCTTCAACTAATTGTGGGGTATGATGTTCTTACACTATTCACACTGTATTTGGAAGCTCATGTTAAGAAACATTCTTGGGTTCATACTTGGAATGTCCAGTCATCATCCAAAATCTAAAACAAATCTTCGGCCTAAGTTATGGGCTCCAATCGGCCCAATAAGGATCCAATGGATTATATTAATATACAGCCAACTACCCACCCATGGCCCACCAGTCTTTGTTGCAGTTTACTCGTTTGCAAGTACTGTATATTATAATCAGATACACAGAAGTTAGATACTACTAATTACTTGATAGGATAATATTAATACTCTAGTGTATAGGAGATAAATGCATCAGCTCACGGTTAGCTGCTTAATTCTGCTGTATTTGAATTTTGAAATTCACTAACCTCGACCGTTGCTTTTGTAATAATAATCTATTCATTAGATAATTGTAATAATTGAGTATGGAGAACATATACATTATCAACATGTAACCAGGAGTTTTAGAGAAAATAATCTTTTTTTTCTTCTCAGTAGCGGTAAATTTACCTTCAAGACAAAATATTTATCGATTGTAAAATTATATATTAATCAACTCATCAAGTTATACTTCCAGTTGATGAAATTACTTGTATATTATATATCGAAATATTCAATACATTTACATTCTCGTACACGTACATAGATTAGAGGAGCCATGCATATGGCTGATTCGTTTTATAGTCTTTCTAAGACTTTACATAGTATGCTTTTTAACTTTTACACTTTTTCCTGATTTTCTGTAAGTCCCTTTTGGCTTTCTATTGTAACCCAACATATAATAAGAAAGAAAAAAAAAAAGAAGAAGAGTAAATTAGAAGTGGAACCAAAGATAAATTATTCTCTTTTCTTAAAAGGGTCGCCTAACTGCATTTCCCTTGCATTTAACTTATTGTAAATTCATCTAAAATCTTTTCCATAAACTTATTGTAATTTTACAACTAGAATTAGAATATTGCTAGTTTGTTACGGGCCATGATTTCAGTTTTAGCCAATTTATGGTTGAGCATTCCTTCGATTAAAGGAAGAATGTCTTTATTTGCTAGCTATACGCACAGTGTACTTAAACATTCTCATGTTGAAATATGTGTAGTATCGAAACTAATTAGCTTTAAAAATCTCAATGTCTAAATCTTCAACTTCATATATTATGTATAAAATATACTCCTTAGGGAAAATATTTCTTCACGTTTTCTTGATTTCGTTTTTCATTTAACTGTATCCGATCCAAGGTTACCGTACGCTCAAAGAGTACTCTCGGACACTTAGAATTTACACTATACATTTTAGAAAATAATATGCATACTCCCAAAAGTGGACTGTACATGTTTTCAGTTACTTATTTAATATAACTCGACTATATATATGTTCATAGATTTGCCAACAAAACATTTAATTCCAACAAACTGGGTAGTCAATTAATATTTGCTAGAAAAGATGCAAAGAGATTAGTTTATAAGAACATCATTTAATAGATTTTGGTCAACCTTTATCAACATCTTGATATCATATAGTAACGATTAGTAAAAGAAAATGAAATTATTAAAAAAACATAAACGCCCATGTGACTTCGCTTAGTTTTTTTTTTTTTTTTTTTTTTTTTTTTTTTTTT
>Ga0041059_1001202_pt1 | contig 20750 bp, 22 predicted proteins | sample AraColnosormetaG_FD_56232 | JGI IMG/M metagenome (GOLD analysis project Ga0041059, IMG submission 56232) | Arabidopsis roots microbial communities from North Carolina, USA - Col MF nosort | ecosystem: Host-associated > Plants > Roots > Unclassified | place: USA: North Carolina | collected... | reverse complement strand
TTTTTTTTTTTTTTTTTGGCAATTTACAGTTCAAATCCGTGGCGGTATTCAGTTCTGGAGAGCTACCGGACAAGCTATTCATCTCCTAACCGATATGACACACGAATCTGTAGTAACATTTTTCTGATGGTCCACATTCATCTGTCTGTCAAATAAAACAGTGTCTTCCCACGGTCTCTCATCATTACCAAGTAACCGGATTCGGTGTTAGTTCGGTTTAGTTGTAGACAGGTTTGGTTCTTTCAAACCGGACTTGTTCTTGTCGGTAACACGAGTTAATTGTAGTGGAATGTACATTTTTCCCCCGGTTTATTCAAGGCAATATCTGGTCTGCTTCGAATATTTTATCTTTTTATTACAGTTGACAGAGAGACAAAGCATTAATTACACATTATCCAACGGAGAAATTGTGACTCACATAGTATGTGGCAAGAATTGCTTTTTCGTTTTACGAAAAACCAATAATAAAAAATTATCAAGTTGGTCTTCTTCTTCCTCGTTGCTGATGTGTCGCTCTGCTTGAGAGAGTCAGAGAGTCAAGAGAGAAAAGGGGTCGAGAATGGCGGTCGCAATATCTGGGAGTAGTTTGATATCGTCGACTCTTCAGCATTATAATAATCGGATTTATATCCGAGATTATCCGATTCCGTGTCACTCTTCTAATCCAATTTGCAATTCTTTTAATTTCAAAAGACGTTCGTTCTCTCCTTCTTCCCCCAAATTTAACGACCATGTCGTTAACCCTTCCTCTTCTTATTTATCCTCCAAGCTTTCTCCAATTCGAACCCATTCCTCTTTCGCTGGTAAACGCCTCCAAATATAATCTCTTTTCTTTTCCTCGCTTCCTTCTAATTTTTGAGGTTTGCTTTTCTTTTCTTTTGATGATTGTTTGGCTATTTCGTAAATTTTATGCAAAATTGCTTTAGAATTTCCTCATGAGATTGTTTTATTACTCTCCTCGACGTTCTCTGGTTGTTTTGTTCTCTTGTTGTTGTTGTTGTTAAGGGTTTGATTGTTTCCATTGTGTTGGTTTGGCTCTGCAACTTCAGGTTTTCAGATTGTGACCTTCTTTTTTTAATTACGTGTGTAGCGTGTGGCTGCTCCTGGATTCAAGACAATTCAATGGTTCATGATTATGCTACAACAACTAATGGGACGTCCAAGCGTTGCTCGGCGTTACCAACAACAAACACAGTGGATGTCTCTTCGGTGTCAGATCTTTTTGAATTCATATGCTCGGGTCCTCTCGTAAACAAGATTGGTATCACTCCTCAAAGAGTTGGCCAGTCTATTGACAAATGGTTACTCTACGGCTCACAACTTTGTAGACTGTTTCAGCTTAATGAGCTTAAGCTTACAATTCCTCAGAAAGCTAGGCTATACCACTACTACATACCCGTTTTTATTTGGTGCGAAGATCAGATTGCTTTGCATAATTCCAAGTTTAAAGATGGAGATGATGTACCTCCTTTAGTGGTACTAAATATTGTTTTTTTTCTTCCCTTATGATAATCTCAAATCACTGATGGGTGGATCAATCTGATACATGTGTTTTGACGATGCAGATTGGATTTAGCGCTCCTCAAGGATGTGGCAAGACTACACTTGTGTTTGCACTTGATTATCTTTTCAAGACAACAAAAAAGTACATTGCTCTGCTGCATCTTATATCTCATGTAACTATAGTGATTCTTATACTAACATTGCAAGAATATCTCAGGAAGTCAGCGACGATATCCGTAGACGATTTTTACTTGACTGCAGAAGGCCAGGTAAGAGATATATTAAGATTATACTTGTAGTAACCTCTGTTGTCTAGACGTTCTCTCGTCTCCGTTTCTTAGCTTCCATTTGTTTTTGCAGGCTGAATTGAGAAAAAAGAATCCAGGAAATGCACTTCTAGAGGTAAATGCTCAACATTTTTATTTTCTGTATCTTTTCTTTAGTTTGAATCTATGGTCATGGTTACTTGTTTGTATTCAGTATCGTGGAAATGCAGGAAGTCATGATCTGAAACTTTCTGTTGAAACACTAGAAGCCCTGTCGAAACTGACCAAAGAAGGTTTGTTTCATCAATAAAGTTTTATTCTTAGGTTACTATTTTCTTATTTACCATCTAAGTTTTTGGTCATTAACTGCAGGCTTAAAGATGAAGGTACCTAGGTACAATAAGGTGAGTCACAGCTTGATATAATCTTCTCTGCTTCATCACTTTGTATCATAAATGTCGAACGAAAACAGAGGAACCTGTTCTTAACTCCTCGATATATATTCTTATTTGGCTGCAGTCTGCCTATAGTGGGAGAGGTGACAGAGCCGATTCATCAACATGGCCTGAAGTTGAAGGACCTCTATCGGTTATTCTCTTTGAGGGATGGATGCTTGGTTTTAAGCCTCTTCCAGCTGACGTTGTTAAAGCAGTTGACCCACAGGTTATCTCAACTCCCGTAAAACCATTGAGTAGCAATACACAACCGATGTAACATCTTCTAATGAATTAAGTCTGATCTTCTTTCTACAGCTGGAGGTTGTGAATAAGAACCTTGAAGCGTATTACGACGCATGGGACAAGTACATCGATGCTTGGGTCGTCATCAAAATCCAGGACCCAAGTTATGTATACCGGTGGCGTCTTCAGGTTTGTTTATCACATAACAAAACTAAACAGTTTTTAATGCGTTTCTTCTATACAAACACGGTTTTGTTTTTGGTATGAACAGGCGGAAATCGCCATGAGGCAGGATGGCCAAGCTGGGATGTCGGATGAGGAGGTATTGATACGTTTTGACTAATCAGTTGTCTTTTCTTGTGGTTAAAGAAACAATCACTGTTTTTTCTTAATGTTAAAAATATCTGTGTTTTTTTTAGGTGAATGACTTTGTGTCGCGGTATTTGCCGGCGTATAAGGCCTATCTTCCAACTCTTTACGCGGAAGGGCCAAGCGGCTCAGACCCAGACCGTGTCCTTGCGATAGATATCGATGAAGAAAGGAACCCGATACTCGCAAACTAATGCGATGCTGTCTCCATTGCCTTTATAGTATATCATCATTGTATGTAAAAGAGAGTAACATTACGTTCTTCTTCCTTCTATTTGACATTCTTTTTCCTACACTATACTTTCACATAAATACATATTCTTTTCTTGAATATTATTTTATTATTTTAATTGTGGTCAGTTGTATTTGTGTGAGATTTAATGAAACAAGAAAATTTTGAGGATCGGATCATCAACATCATCGACTCAGGCAATTAAACACATTACAGAAAAAAAAAAAAGGAAATCTTTATGTGACCGTTCATGTGGAAAAAAAAAACAAGCTTATAAATAGTTACTCTCTCTCTCGCTTCTTCTAATTGCTTTCCTTATGAGAGAAATAAAACCTCTCTAATGATCCAAGTCGTGAAGAAGACGAAACTTTTGACCAATGACAAAAAAACAAGCTTCTCAGATCTCTGAAACGAGAACAAAATCGCGCTTTGATCATCGGCAATCACACTACACTGAAGATGAACTGTGATGATATTGATAGGAGACGACAAGTCGAACGCAGTGTCGACAATGAATGAAGAAGACGACCAATTTCAGACGAGTTTCCAACAAAGACGCAAGCAACAATGGGCTTCCAATGGGCTTTTGATGAAAGGAAGAAGAAAGAAGCTTCTCAAATTTTCCAAGTGGGCTCACGGTGGGCTTCCAATGGGCTTTCTTTGCTACCAAATCCAACAAGGTATTACTTTCTTCATTCTTTTCTTTTGCTTCTTTTTTTTTTTTGCTAAGAATTGTTTTNTTTTCTTTATAACTTATTTTAAGTAAAACCAAAACTAATTAGTACAAAACCTTCACTAAAACATTACTATTTTAACACTTATTTTTATTTTATTTAAAAATGTTTTTAAAATTATATTTTTATATTACTATTAAAACTATAAGGTTTATTTTTTACAAGTGTTGAATTTTTAAATTTTGTGTAAATATTTGGACACAACATCCAAACCCTTAAGAGGTGTCATAGGTTCAATATGGTTTACACACTATTTAAATTTTTAACATTTTTTTTCTTTTATTTACAAATGTTTTTAAACTTGTATTTTTATATTACTACTAAAACTATAAGGGTTTGTTTTTTATAAGTGTTAAATTTTTAAATTTTGTATATATATTTGGACACAACATGCAAACCCCTAAAAAGTGTCCTAGATTTAAAATGGTTTACACACTATTTAAACTTTTAACACTTGTTTTTTTTTTTAACAAATGTTTTTAAAATTCTATTTTTACATTACTACTAAAACTATAAGTTTATTTTTGGATAAATGTTAAAATTTTAAATTTTCAAATGGCACTTCGTTTATTGATAATAGATGTTTCCGCCATGTAATCAATAACAATAAGATATATACAGAGTGCTAGAGAAAAATGTTACAAGAAAGAAATCCGCTTTTATATTACGATCTCTAGGATAATTTAATGTCAATCTCAAGTATTCAATTCCATTTTTAGTTCTTCGTTTATTGATATTCCTGCATGTAATCAATAACAGTAAGGTCTACGAGTGCTAGAGAAAAATGTTACAAGACCTAGCATTCTTACAAAAAAAAAAATCCGCTTTTATATTACGATCTCTAGGATCATTTAATGCACAAATTCGAATGCATAAAAATGAAACGTGTAATTTTTTTAAAAAAAACATATTAAAACTTTGAGCATCCCGTCTTGTCGAGTGTCGATGTCGTCATGCCCGGATCGTGGTGGTCGGCACTGATGCTTAAAAGTGGTTTGTAATTATTGAATTAAAAAAAAAAAAAGTAAAATCATTTAAACAATAGTAGTACATTACATACAAAATCCACGGCCAAAAAAGGTTTGAAATTACATATATAGCATATTGCAATTCAAAAATGCAATTGTATACATCTCTACAGTATTTAATGCATTTGTGATCATAATCTTATATAGCCTTTCGAAGATCCGATGCGTTTACGTTGTGGGAAGCAGAATAGAGACCTATAATCCAATAGCATCTCCGGTTTTCATTAACCTCATACGTTTGCAAGATTCCACAAACATCCTACACAAATTAAATATCATCAATCCCAAGAAAATTTAGTTTCCTTCACAGCAGAATAATACAGTAATTCTAGTTTTGATATGAATGTAAGTAACAAAATAGTACAGAAATTCTAGTTTTGAATAAAAAAGGAAAAGTACGTAAAAGCAACACAAAGGGTAATTCCGAGAACTCACATCCACGGCACATCTCCGACTAACATCAAGTCACCGTCCTTATCCTCGTAAGTAGCAACAAACTCTCCCTTCCTCTCCAACTCTGTCACTCTACCTACCACCATCCAAAACCCCAAGTGTAAGTAAATTTACCATAATATCCTTCACTTCGTCAGTCCATCCAAACACATCAAAATCTTTATTTTTTCCTACTTATCTCGATCACTTACATATTGTTATTATCCCCTGAAACATGTTTTCTAGAGCGGTGAAAAGCTGTCCATAGCAATCGTACATCCCAAGATCAACCTTTCTGAGATAGGCCGCACCATCCAACGCCACTTTCACGTATTTCCGCCTCACTGTTTTCCTCGCTGTCGCTACCGGCGGCCAGCCCACCAACTGGTCACTAAAACCACAATAAATTAAGAAGATCAATCAAACATGCATATGACCTATATGAACGATAAATGAAATTAATATAATATATATATGCCGTACTTAGTGACCATGCTTGAGATATAATTGTTCTCGTGTGCTTCCCCGAGTTTTAAATCAACGGTCTCGAGGAATCTACGTTTGTTCCCGAACTTTTTTGGACCTTCCGATGCATTTGTCGGAGTGCCAGGCAAAGCTAGGGTCAGCTCAGTTCCTCCAAGATCACCGGAATCCGGCCAAACCCTAACGTATTCCTCCGGTGACATTAATATCTTAATCTATTTATGAAAGTTAGTTAACAACAAAAGTGCGGAAAGTGATGAGACAATGTGGCACTAACTTTTGGCTTGAGTGTGTGAGACTCTCGAGGTTTCCAACTTTGTATTTATAGTCGATCTATACTTGTCAGCTAAAAAACTAGTGAACCCTACCTATAATGACACGTTTTCCTGTAACTGGCGGTTTTTATATCTCCACGAAAGCAAGTGAACAGTTTGGTGATTAGCTTCTACTTCGTGTGGTGTGGGCTCATTTATAGTTATAGCCACTTAGCATCTTCTAAACTGTCATTAGTGGATGTAATTGCATGTGTACGGATATCTTTTCAGTTTTAATTTCTATTAGCCTGGTATCAAAAGAAGAAGAAGAAGAAGAAATCACTGTCAACTAAAAAAGAAGAAAGAAGAAGAAGAAATCAGCCCTGATCTTTAAGCTCCCACGTCACGACTGATGGGTTCGATTAAGGAGAAAAATATATAATTTGATTATATTATCCACTAGCATTCACAAAACGAGAAAAATATATATTCTAAATACCATTATTTACTTTCTAAATAGAGTTGAAAATATCATTTTAATCGCATTCATGTTACCTTTGCTTATAATCGTTGGAAAATATAATAAACTTTATTCCCATATATATTTGTTTGTGTTTGTCAACTTCAGTCCAATAATTTAACATTAGACCAAAAAAAAAAAACTTCAGTCCAATATATTCTTCGGGAGAGATCTTCAATAGTGTTCCTTTTGTCTACACTTTGTTGTCGCTTTACTCCTTTAAATTATCATTCCAACTAACTTTTTCTTGGTAAAAAAGTTTCACCATTATATATGTACATCAACTTTCACTGTCGTCGGTCGAAAACAAATCATGGTCTAACAATATATTCCTAATTATCTATCATCGTACACTACACACTAATTAGGTACAATACTTCTTCATTAGTTTAATCTTTCACCGAATATCAGAAGAAATCCCAACTAATATGCGTGTGGATCTTGTAAACAATGAAAAGAATGTTCCCACCAAAAAAACAATGTGAACAGAACTAAATGTTGAAACTTCTACTTCAAAATTGAAATAAAATCTAAAATAAAATATATAATGAACATCAATCATTGTATAAAAGCGATTAAAAGTTTCATGATTTGGGATAAAAAAAGTTAGAGATAGATAACTATCCCTTTTTTAGTGAACAAGTATAAAGTTTTTACTGAAAAGTTTTTCAGTGTCCGGTATTAATTTCATATTAGTCATATTATTTACATGCAATATGAAATGAGATGTCAAAAAAGTTTAGACAAAGGAAAAGAGCAGAACATTAATTACAGCAGCGTAGGGTCACATGCGTAAGTCACGTGACTCTGTTTTTCGTTGGGGAACATAGAATCATAAATGATTTTTTCGATGGTTCACGACACTATTCTTAGACCAATAAGGGCAATAAGAGTTAAACCAGGGGCTAATAGGTCCTACTGGCGACACATAGACGAATTTACCGGTTTCGATTACAAACCCGTGACCGGTAATTCCGGTCAGCCATTGTTTTCTAAGTTTGTTTTCTTTCGTTATAATGCGCATGGAATGAAACAGTCGTATAATTCATTTAACTCGACTCGTAACAAAATATGTGAGATAATAATAAGAAGTACATAAATTTGGTAGCTAGTATTTTAATGTTAATTGATACTTTTTGTCTCAAATAATCGAAACTGCTTTTAGGCTCTAGAAAACTGATATTGATGTCTTGGACATTTACTTGGGTATAATAAATTGCGATAACATAATAGAGCGGTCCGAGACTTAGAGAATTACGAAACCAGTAAATTCTATACAGATTGTTTATCCAATTAAGCCCAAACCAATCCAGGTTTCCTACAGTGGGTCAAGAATACATCATGGCAGATTTGATACATCATAATGCCATTATGGTATCAAGCCCAAAATAAGCCCAGTTATTTTTTCTTTCTTTTGTTGTCATTCCATAAAAATCTACATAACGGAATCCAGAATTTGATTAAGATCTTATTCCGTTATGTTCCAGATAATTAGAGTGTCATATCTCTATAATGAACTTCATATTAAATTTCTTTGTCTTAACATGCATTAGAAAAAAGGGTTTAAAACTCTATTAAGAACTAAATATATCAATAACATTTACAGTATAATTTTAAAATTTAGAATGACAAAAGAAACATTATAGAATTTTAAGAAATGATTTGGGAATAGACAAATCAATAAACCTCAGACTATTATGAGATTTGTTTTTGTCTGGAAGGAAATTGCTTAATCAGGTAATAAACTCAACAAAGCACCTTCTAAACAAGGAGTCATCCACGACCGTCCGATCAGATTAGTACATAGAAACCCTTAAGATCCAACGGTTAAAGATTTAAGACAGAAGGACGAAATCTGTAATCATGAGTTTAGTAAAAAACTAATAAATCAATCAGTCTTCTCCCTATTTACTGCAACTCTGCGAAAGCTGCAAAAATAAAATCAGCCGATTCCTATTTTTTTATTTGTCTTCCTGTGAAGAATGAAAAAGAAGAAGAGTACAACAAGTACTAAGAAGACGAAGAAGGTTTCAACAATAGCTTATTCGCAGCTTTTCCAATTCTGGTAAAAAGGCTTCATTACCATTTTATCGTCTACTCTTCTTCTTCTTCCTGTTTTCGATCTTCTGTCTTTTTCGGTAATTTCCGAATTTGTGTTTCAAGACCGTATCATCTTATGCTACGATTGAATTTGTTGGAATTCCAGTTTTGGGTTCTTCACCAAGCTCAGAATTTCAAACTGTCAGAATTGTTTGAAAGAGTCAAACTTGAACTGGGATTTTTTTTGACTTAGGGTTCGTCAGATGTTGGATTTGTTAATCCTTGCAGAGTCGTTTAAGGGGTTTACAAAATGCTTTATTTATAATCCTAAAAGCTATCTACTTTCTGATTTTTTTCCCCCAGTTCTTGGTTTGAATTCTAAAGCTGTTTCCTGTGCTATAACAGGTGAGTGTTTCGCACTACATTGCTCTTGCTCTACTGGAGATTGCGGTTGTGTGTTACGAGAGCTAGAGTTGAATTTGCTTTGGTCAACACAATGGGGACTTGTGGTTGCTGACTTTTGTGATTTTCAGTTTTCTACTTGGATTTAGATGGATGTTTCTTCCATTGTGCGAAATACAACCCTAACTGATCAAGATCCTTTGTTAATGGACCACGGTAACCGCGAGCACATCGTTGACATTACAAGCAATGACGAGGAGGACTCTTCATCAAGATCTTCTCTCGATGAGCTTACTCCTCAAGGTAACTCACATCAAGGTGAAGAGACAGTATTATCATCATCAAATGCTACACAACAACACCCAACTCATCCATCTCCTCCTCAGCAAAGACCAACTTCTTCTAGGAGAGGAGATAACGGGAATGGTCGCCGTACTAGGAGTCCATTGAATTCTGGCCTCTGGATCTCAGTTGAGTTAGTTGTCACTGTCGCTCAGATTGTTGCAGCCATTGTAGTTATGGTTCTGGCTAAAGATGAACATCCTGAAGCGCCATTATTTACTTGGGTTATTGGATATACTTGTGGCTGTCTAGCCACTCTCCCTATTCTCTATTGGCGTTTTCGCACTTATAATCGAGCTACAGGGCAAGACTCTTCACAACGTGCTACCTCTTCTCAAGGCAATAGTGAGTCCACACCATATACAGCAGTCTCAGTTGCTCAAGCAGCAGATGAAGAAAATAGCACTGGCGTGAGTGCAGCACCTAGAAACAATCAAGTTGGGGAAAGCTTAAGAACAAGGTAAGTCTAATTACTTTGTTTGGCCTCAATTAATTTGGGTTGGTTAGTTAACAATTGTTAATGACTGGCAGGCTCAACGGGCTAGTGGACCACTTCAAGATGGCGATTGATTGTTTCTTTGCGGTGTGGTTTGTTGTGGGGAATGTATGGATATTTGGAGGTCACTCATCTCCTTCTGATTCTCCTAAACTGTACAGGTACACGCCTTCGACTTCATCCGCTATTATGTCCCAATGAGGAACTGAAATTCTAACACTCATGTTTTTCTTGCAGGTTATGCATAGCGTTCCTTACTTTCAGTTGCATTGGATATGCAATGCCATTCATACTATGTGCAACCATATGTTGTTGTTTGCCTTGCTTAATCTCGGTTCTCGGATTTCGAGAGAACTTCTCACAAACTAGAGGAGCCACTGCCGAGGCCATCAACGCATTGCCTGTCTACAGGTTCAAATCAAAAAGTAGAAATGATTTGGAGTTTTCAGAAGAAGGTGAAGGTGGATTTCTTCTCTTGGGGTCTCAGAAGAAACGTCTTATATCAGGCGAGGATGCCGTAAGTCAATACCCTTAGTTCCGCCATGAATTCATTTGAATTAGTTGGTTAATACAATTGTGTACAGAAGTTCAGTGCAACTGTTAACTATTGTCTGCATTTCTTGGATAAATATTGGTTTTGCAGAGCTGTTGCATCTGCTTGACTAGATATGGAGACGACGAACAAGTTAGAGAGCTGCCATGCTCACATGTCTTCCATGTAGACTGTGTAGACAAATGGCTTAAAATCAATGCGACTTGCCCTCTCTGCAAAAATGAGGTTGGAGAAAGCAGCAGTGCTTCCTCATAGACAAAAGCTGAGTTGATCGCAACTGTTTGGAATTTGGGATCCATAGTCTGTGACGTGTATAGACTTAAGACTTGTATAGTTGAGATGTTGTTTATTCATTTTGTCTTTCCAAATCAATAAATTTCGAAATAAAGTTGTTATGTATATGAGAGAACTATATAAGAAAAAGATGTAACGTCTCACTCAAAGGTAGGCTCGTCAAATCAAAATTTTCCAGAGATGTCAAGAAGCTTAAACATTGTAATGGAGAAAATAAATAATGTGGAGAAACCGAAAAAAGAAGGAGATAAAAGGGTACAACATCAGAGAAATCCTCTTTAAAGTGTGGAGAGAACAAAACGAAAAAAAACAAGAAAAAAAAAAAGACAAGACCCCTCTCTTTTTTTGTGGCATTGTTCTTCAAACTTGAAACCCAGCCTTATATAGAAAAACAATTATACACATTTGGCATGTTACAACTCCAAAACATTTTCTGATCCACACACCTCGGGGAAAGATTCATTAAATCTCAAGTTTGATCCGGGTCTGTAGGAACAGATCTTCCATCTTCTGTAAATTATCTCCTGGGTTGATTTGCTTCTTATTGATAGCTAAGAGGGTTTTCAGGTTGCAACTGAGAGGCTCTTGAATGCTTCGAGTTGTCCGTCGCTCAATTCAGTCTGACCCATTGGATGGTTTGGCGTGTCACCGTTCTCATTGCTCTTGCGGGATGAGTTGTACACTGAATCAGGCATCAAAGAGCAATGCTTGCCTTCAAAGTGAGTTGAACAGGGAAAATACTCGGCGCAGCGTGATTTCCATCCTGCGATTGTACCAATAAGACAGCTTAATCATTTTCCAGAAACTTACTAACTGAGACCAACCGAACACAATAAATGGAAAGGCACACGCAGAGAAGTCATATTGGTGAAGAGAACTACTACTTAATGGAAACAGCACAGTGAAGATATTTAATGCTTACTGGAGGCAGCTTGTGAGTCGAGAAGAACTGTGTCTAGGAGCGTATGAACAGCTATACAGTCTTTTAGTTTCCATTCTCTTGCTTGTCCTAGAGCTTCATTTCTACATTTAGACAACCAAACGTTAAACATACCAAAAAACAGAGAACAGAGGGAGCAAGGAACCATCAGGTATGTGTTTGAGGGAGCATTACGTTTGCACTACTTTATTGGTTGAGTCTTCAATTATTTTGATTGCCTCGGTTTTCTTGCTTGGATCTAAAATATACAGCATTTCTGCATATGCAGCTCTGTGCACCAAAGAATCTGCGGAGTTGCATGCAAACGTTACCATTTTTCATTAGACACTGTAATGTCTCTGTGAGGGTACATGTAATAAATTTGATACGCACCTTCGTGTCTACCAAGAAACTCTTTGTTTGCTTCCATTAGTGATTTATTCTGCAATTGACTAGAATGCGAATGGACAATTTATATCACAACTGATATTCAAAAGTAACAGTAAGATTGGATAAAAGTTTGAGTAGCCACCTGATTGATGGGCGCTCAGCCTCTAGGACCCTCCAACGAAGTTTCTCAGCTTCAGTCGTTGGAGCACTTATCGATTCTGTCATGAGAAAGAATTTAACCTGCCACCAAGTTCAAACGTATAAGCCAGAAAATAGAAAACACGTCTAGCCACATAATACTTGAAGGGAAAAATTATTATCCCTTCTCTGCTTTACGTGATTAAACTCTTCCTTAAAACATCACAAGTTACACAGATTTCATACCAAGGAACGATGTGAATCAGGGTTCTCTGCACCCAATTTAAGCAATTGCTTGACAGCCTGAAGAGAATGAAAAATGATTGGTAAAGCCCTTAGAATACTTGACGAAGCATATTATAGAAACATGATAGAGCCAGTCTAAGCTTGAATAGGATCTAAATCAGTTACCTGGAATGCAAGCAGAAACTTCTGTTTTCTCATATTGACCTCAAAGGAAAGTAAATGAGTCTCCAAAGAATTAGGTGAATGTTTCTGGAGTAGTCTCAAGTACTTTGAAGCCTCTGCCATTGGCTCCTCAACCTGTACAGATTTGGTTCTCTAGTTAGCCTCTATTAAAACTCATAATACAGTTGTGGTGACGACCACAATACATCTTACAAATGAAGTAAACCACAACCTGAATTAACTTTTGCCCATGAGGATCTGGGTCTACAGGTTTCACATTTCGTTTGCCAGACTTAGAGGCACCACTGGCAGTTGATTCTTCACTCTTACTCTCAGCTTCCTGAAACAAAAAGAGCACTCTTAAGCCATCTTAGTGTCAATTCTCTAGTCAAATCAATGAACACACGCCTACTTTCTTAGCTCGGGCTTCTGCCTTTTTCTGCTTCTTGATTTTCTTCTTCTGAGCAGGAGCCAACTTTGACATTTCATCTTCTCCAGCAGTTGACTTGGGAGAGTCATGCAATTTCAGGTAGCACCTGAACATTCAGGCCGAGAGGCAAATGAGCTATAGTTAAATGGAACCTCTCAAGCATCGATACAGTAGATACTGTAGCTATACAGTATAAACATTTTCTAGATTACATTTATGCAACAAGAGTTCACCTGATAGCTCTGATTGCTGCTTTGTGGAAATATGGGAATGAGTGCAATCGGTCTTGGAACTTAAGCATATCAACATATGAACGCAAAGTCATTTTCCTTAAACAATACGAGTGGAAATCAAATTGATCTTCAGAAATGTCAGCATAGTGCTTCTCCACAGCCAAAAACTTCTTCAAAGCACGTCCAAGATCACCCTGACGGAAATAGCTATCTCCAGATGCAAGATCATACCTTTAACGAAATAAGATCAAAAGACAGCCATTAGAAAGATAGCTGAATGGTCAATTTTCCATTAGCAAAACTACTCAGGGTTCTATAGAGCCATACCACATGCACTGCATGTCATGAAGATTGTTGAGCTGATCCCCCTCTTTGGTAAATAAAACAGCAGTTTTCTCAGCCAAGGGCACCTTCACCAGAAAAAATTACAGAATGGAGAACTGGCGTTGAGGCTTAACATCAAAAGAAATCGACGAAAACAATATAATACGAACAAAACCGAGATGCAAACCTGATCTGCTTGTAACATACGCTTAACGCATTCACTGTTTATATAACGATCTGCTAGGTCCATGCCTCTAGCTTCATCGGCAAGTGCAGCAGCGGCAGTCAAGTCTCCTGCATGCTTCATTATTCGGCTCTGTGTTGAGAGAAACAAGTACAAGGGTTAAGAAGAAACAAGAACATCCTCACACAAACAAGATAACCTGATCCAGGGTGTGCACACAATATAGAAATTCTGTTAACACAATCGCTATAACTAAAAAAGTTCAAACCCAGCCATCCTGTCAAAAAAGTTTTCAAAATGTGTCTCCACACATAGTGCAAGCAGCAATAGTGACACCAAAAAAACTGATGGATCAAAAGCTTATACGAAGATTTTTGGCCATGATAAACAAGGATACCTTGACGGAGTACAGATCAATCACTGTTGGCGTATGAGCAATGGCCTCATCAATTTTACAGAGCGCAACATCATATTGACCACGCCTGTCATAATGCTGCATTATGAAAAATATGTATCAAAATAAAAATACACAAAACGTAAAACTGTTAAAAAATAGAGAGAATTAAGACAGCAATAGCAAAAGTGAACCTGAGCCAAGAAAAACAATGTCCACAATAGTGTAGAAGGGGGCTCTTTTACATCACTGCATCAATTAAGAATTAAACAAAAGAATCGACTGATTATCATTAACGTAGAGAACATTTCAATGTTGTTTTGTAAAAAGTAAGACCTTATATAATAGATGACAATAATTCAGTGACTACTTCAGTAATGGATTCAGTTGTATACCTTCCTGGGAAACTTCCTGTAGTCCCAATCGAATGTTTCATCTCAACAACTAGTTGCTCCAATATATCAGGCTGGGTAACAAAATAAGTATTAAAACATATTAAAAAGTAAGGTGTTGCCCAGATCAGTGAAATTGGAGACAGCAAGCTCAAGGACAAAGCAGGGAACTAACCTTGCGAGGGTGATCATACAGAGAAGAGAGATCAGAAAATAATGAAGGAACACCCTGAGACAAGTATCAAGAAATGTAAGAACATATTCAATTAGACCACTGTCTAAACAAAGAGATTCAAGGGAATGAAAAGATACCTTTGTCAAAAGAGGTTTAATGTACTTTGCTACAGCCTCCTTAAAGTTCTCATCTTGCAGAAAATCCAATGGTATCCTCTGAAATGGGGAAATAGAAAATAACTTAATACCAGTTTTAGAATTTTACGTATCAGCAGCCAAAAAAAACATCAGACGGGTAAAACATGGGTAGCCACTACTAGCTCCCTATGAAGTAGAAGGATACTAGAAAATGTATTACACTTCAGGCACTGATATGCCTTATCTCACCTTAACAGCGGATGACCGAGTGTACTGCTCACTTAGAGACTGGTACAAAGCATTTAACTTTTCAATCTGGTCGGACGAATATTGACCACTTTCTGAATACAATCCAAGGCATTTTTGGAGGCCCTCATGATATCTGAAAAAGCAAGGAATGCACTTTTTATTTGTTTACAAAAAATTGACAGTACCAAAAATATATAGAAGCCTTTGAGAGTAGCAAAGGTATAGACCGCCAATGCCAAAGATAATGAAGCAGGGCAAACAGATGTGACAATTGAGAAAAACGAAAAAATACACAGATAATTTCTTTAGAGCTACTTTGAAGTGCAAGGAAAAAACCTGTAATTGTCAGGGTTCATGGAAAGTAAAACCCTGTAGAGTTTATTGGCTTCTTCTAGACGACCAACCTTTGACAAGAGAGATACCTCTTGTTCTTTGTAAGACAACTTATCAACCTACAAACAAGCAAACGAGGAATGTTAAATCTACTATTATGTGTGCATCCTATTATCCAAATACATTCAACCATCAGTTTTGTGAACTTACTATTTTCGGCTCTTTTTTGTGCAACTCCTCAAGAGCTTTGTCAAAAGAACCACTCTCCTCAAGCAAGGAAACCTGAAACGAAAAAAAAATCCAGATGAGATTTCCTGCAGCTACAGCTATGAAAAATGTGCTAATGCCAACTGTAGGTTGCTCAAACAGGGAAGTTTCAGGGGGAAAGAGTGAACAGAACACCACCACTCCAGGTGGCTTGGAGAGACTTTCCAGGGTTCATATCCAATTATACTTGAGAGAGTTATGCTTTTGTCACAAAAGAATACAGGTGTGATTCACAAAATGTATGATACAAGCAGTAAGCCATATTTTGTATCAACCAACTTGTACTTTTGGTATTTTCGTCAATAGGAGAAAAATGTGTGAAACCCGTTTAGGCAAGCATGATTTTTCAGGGAAAAAAACTTAGAAAGACAACAGTCAATATATGATAGTTGTAAAGTTTCTGGTTGATACCTTGTATAGAATCATTTCTGTGTGTTCAATTAGCTCGTTCTCAGGAGGATAGTCATCCTCTAAGGTGCCTTCATACGCTTCCAAAATTTCAACAGCTTTAGAAGCACTGGTTTCAGGAGAAAATAGAACAAGTTAAGAGATCAAGGTTGATATACATGGCTAGCTTTTACTAGTAAAGAAAAGATGTTCACAGAAAATTCTACTGTATGTTCATTGGTATATTATTTCCTAAAAATCTGATGCAAGATTCGTACCAACATAGGCATCCACTATCTACTCCTTAAAGTGTTCAAGACTATAATTCCAAATCATATGCCATTAACCAGCTAGCCAATAGTCCAAAGAGGAAAAACTAGCATTCCATTCAAATGAGTAAAGTGGTTTAACATATTTAGATTTATGGGGTCAAGGACAATAACATACTTTGCGTTTAAATGCTGAGAGACTGCAAAGCCAATCCAGTTCATTCGGTGATTAGGCTTCAATGTCAAAAGCTGCTGCCTGGTCTCCACAAAACCGGATAAGTCCCGCATTTGTGCCTAGGAAAAAGAAAGTAACCAATATGATTAACTATTGAAAGCATCAAAAGAGATTAAAATTGGAACAAGCTTTACACAAAGTAAAGTGATAAAAAGTATGAAAAATCAGCTTTGAGAATAACTGGCACACCTAATAAATTCACCTCAATCTAGTTTTTCTCATAATTACCTGCAGAAGTGAGAGGTCTCTGAGTATTTCAAGGTTATCAGGATCTATTCTAAGAGCATTTCGGTAGCATTTGATTGCTTCTCTATACTCTCTGTCTGACCGGTACAAAAGACCAAGCACATGCCAGCAAACATGGCTTTTGATATCATTCTGCATGAAAAAATTTGAAGTATATAAATCCTATGTTACCCTGAAAACAAAATACCATTTTGGAAACTAAGGAATAAAGTTGTGATTATTGAAGAGCATATTCAAACCTTCACTCCAAGTCGAACAAGCTCATATGCTTCAGTTTTGCGGTCCATACAGTTTAGAGTCAGTCCTTTCATCGATAAAGTCTCTGAAAATCACAAACAATAAGAGCGACAAGTTTTAAAAGAAAGAAAAGAATAACGAAAAGGGTTGACAAATCAAAAAAAGCAAGAACTGCGTTTAACACGAAACAGAACTGGTCTCTACTAACAAAACTAAACAATACCAAGCATTACCCTTGTACTAAAAAGTTAATTTATTTGCTCTAATAGGAAGAAAGAAAATAAAAATTCTAACAGTGATTGATTCTTAAGACTATAGACAAGACAACGAAGCGCCTAGTAGACCTACAAGTCATGAGATCTCGGTTGATGTATGTAGTATAGAGTTGTAAGTATTTAGATAGCAGTAAAAAGATTAGCACTAAATCACAAAGGAATAGAAGGAGATATTAGATAAAAGACAAACTGACCTCCATGATCAGGAAACTTTTTTAATATGGCATCAGCTGCCTTGAGTCCCTTCTTGTACTGCTTAGTCTCATATGATTTCTGCATTATAAGATTACTCAGAATAACTATATATGATGTACTTACTTGCGAAAATTACATAAAGAAAAAGGTCAACTATTCAAAGCAGGTTGAACAATATAATGGTTAAACCCAAAATCTATGCTGAAACCATATATATATTGATAAAGCTTGGTTTTCAAGTTCTTCAAAGTAAACTACGAATCCCTGAGCGACTAAAAAAGCCCAGAAGCAATCGAGGTCTAATAATAGCCGATAGTCAAAAGTAACTGAAGCTAAGAACTTGGTACATCAAATTAACACATTAAGGAACCACAACTCCGCACAGTTTACTTCATATGTCAACGAATTTTTCTATTGACCCAACACATTGACGATTAACTTAATTTAGGGTTTAATAGAGCAGATAAAACTCATCGTATTCCAATTTCTGCTGACCAGGAACATCACATCGCATGTTTAAGACAAAGTAAAAACTGAGAAAGAAAGAGAGGGAATCGGAACATACGACGATGAGCTTGAAGAGGTTGGCCTCCTTAGGAGGAAGCGAAGCCCCCATTTTATTGCGCTACTGAGAGAGCTCGCGAAGACGAAGACGGAGAAGAAGAAGAAGAAGATGTTCTTCGCGAGTTCGATAGGGTGAGAGAGAGATAGAGGTGGCGTACTATCCGCTTCAACCCTACTGCGAAACAAAGAAAGGCACAACTCTCACAAGACAAAACCCAATAAGGGTATAAATAAATTAGGGTCTTGTCTTCAATCAATCTTCTTCGATCCTAACCATATCGGTACATGTTTCCGGTTTCAATTCGTTTGTCTGATATTACAAAACGGTTATTAAATTGGATAGAACCAAACCGGTTCAAAACTGGAGACATCTGAACCTAATTGACCAAATCAAATTTGTATTAACCGATCAAATTCATCGTCAATCGACACTAAAAAGTATCAAATCAAACCGACTTATTAATTGCAACCGATTACATCTCTCAATCGAATCCAAACCAGCATAAATAAATTCTAATTAGAAACATTCTTTCCGAACCAAGCAGACCGGATTATTTCAAATTTTTATCAGTAATAACATCCTACTCAAACCGAACAAACCGAGTATAACAAGAATTCTTGGAATTCCTTAAGAGATCATATGCAAAATGAAACAAGTTTGATCTAAAGACACTCTAAAGAAACGTTCCTATAAGCAAGTTCGATCTCTTCTTCAGTCATCTCAACGGTCATATCACTGTCATAGCCACAAGCAACCCGAGAGGTCGATTCATCTTCGCCCGGTTTTGCTAGCTCAGCTTCGTAGATCTTTTTCCACGACTTTGCTTGTTTGCAAACTTCTTCCTTTGATGCTGTTGAATTTTCCTTTTTAGAAGACGATTCCATCTTTCCAAGCTCCTTCACTACACGAGGGACAAAGCTCCATAGCTCTGTAACTGATCCAATGTCCTAAAATTAAGAACATTCGAGAATAAATTCAACCAATGATCTTCTCAAAGAAACTGATCAAAGTTTAACAAATCCAAAAATGTACACAGGCGGCAACTATTATTGTTCAGACTTCAGAGATATTAACCTGCTTCTGTTCAAGAGAATCTATGGCGTCTTGTAAGCAGGTTAAGACTCCTTCCGCAGCTATTCGCTTGATTTCGCCTGGTTCTGGCTGTTACAATGGCTTTAGAATAACGGAAACATACAATCAAGAAAACATGTCTTTTGAAAGAGCATATTAATTCCCTTACTTTTTCCTCCTGACTCTCAAGCCATGAGATGGTTTGACTTAGGTCATCCCTGGCCCATTTCTTCACCTCTGTAACAAAAAATGGCTCTTTCACAAGATTGCAAGCTGATCTATTCTGTGAACATATGGAAATAAACAGTCATAGACCATTGATTGGAGCAAAATACGGTTCGTTTTGGTTAACCAAATCATCAGATTTAAACATGCCTTGGATGAGGTAGATGGTGTTCCCCTTGTTTCTGTTTTTTTCTCTACTTGCTTCTCTGGTTTTTTAGACAGGTGTTCTCTCTTTTCTGAATACAATCAATTAAGGTTCACAGAGTCAACTAAACATCGGAGTGAAGCAGTGCAATAAGAAAAGCTTTTCTCTTGTCATAAACGTAAAAACAAGGTGATTTGATGAACCTCAGGATGGTTAAAACGGAGATTCTATCTAAAGCCTTTCCAATATAATTCTTTTTACCTCGATTAGCATCTTGGGGACTACTGCTTTTCCTCCATGGTTTTCCAGCATGCATAAGGTATTGCTCGATATCTACCAACTTCTTCTGCGCATAACACTCAGTTATCCACTCCTGGAGACAGTGAAATCATATAAAATATCAGCAAAAAGGAGAAATTCAAATCCGCACACAATCCCTTATAAGAAGAGTCAAAGAGGTAACCTTTGAGATAATTGTTCCACCATTTGTTTCAACTTGACGGAACTTTGGAGTGTTAGGAAAAGCACAAATCAACAAGGTAGAGCCAGCGTTCCAGTCAGGTTGATAGGTGGCTCCCATTGTCAAGGCTTGTGACCTCAGTGTACTCCTCTCAGGATTAACAAAGCCCGAAAGTACAAAAACAACGCCTTCCTGCATAGTTTAACCTTCAACTCAATCACAAAAGCATATAAACTAACATGACAGCTTAAGATAATTGAGTCTCAACAAGACCATGAAGACACACACAAACCATAAGTTTAGAGAATTCAGTGGTATTTGAACTTGGCTCGGCGTGTTCTGACTTGTTGGAAGGGGCATTTCTACTGTTGTGCTCTTCGGTTGGTCCTTCATCCTTAGGCTTCTTACAATGAGACTTACTCGGAGTAATCTCGGGATCCCTAGAACTCATCCAAGAAGGAAGATTTCGCTTCTGAGACATCTTGTCCTTTACAGTGGAGAGAATACTAACACAGCTTTCGTCCTACAAAGAAACACTATTATGAACCTAAGCCACTAGTTACTTGAAACTCCAGGAAAATATTGCTATTGCATCGCATCTAGCACAACACAAAGCCAGAGAGAAAACGGTGCAAATCTGCAAAAAATGTAAAACATTCCCTAAGAAAGACAAATCTTAATACAAACGAATGGTATAACCTTTTTTCAATTTCAACATAAAAAAATCAATGGACAATGGTTTTAACATAACTCAGTAGCACTGAATTTGAATTCGAGTTCAGATCAAATCACACTGGAAAATTGGAATTGAATACCAAAAAAAAAAAAAAAAAAAAAAA
>Ga0041059_1001201_pt1 | contig 20755 bp, 21 predicted proteins | sample AraColnosormetaG_FD_56232 | JGI IMG/M metagenome (GOLD analysis project Ga0041059, IMG submission 56232) | Arabidopsis roots microbial communities from North Carolina, USA - Col MF nosort | ecosystem: Host-associated > Plants > Roots > Unclassified | place: USA: North Carolina | collected... | reverse complement strand
TTTTTTTTTTTACAAATAGTGGAAATGAAATCATGATTTATAAAAAAAAAATTCCCTCAAAATTATACACTTCATATCGAGCTCTAATTAAAAGGTCGAATAAAACCAGTTATGATCAAATAAAATTCTCTAGAAATGTAAAGACAACAACAAAAAGGGTATACATAAATTGTTTGAAGAATTTTAGTCATTTATATAGTCAGTTGCTAAAAGTATTCAAAGTCAATGTAATCAGGATCATTGCAATCGCCGTTAGGTTTGTTATCACCACCGCCGGTACTGCAACCACCTCCAGCACCGTTATTGTTCTTCTTTCCGCCACCGTCAACAGCCGCCATAGACTCTTTATCCTTGCTTGCGTAACACGAAAAATCCACCGGTTCCGGTACATGCGGCGGCGTTGCACTCCGAATTAGCGCCCAATTCACACCTTCGAAAAACGGATGCTGCTTAATCTCCGTCGCTCCACGTTTGTAAGCGATTCGTTTTTGCGGCTCTTTAACTAATAATCCTTTGATGAGATCTCTCGCCGCCGAGCTCACATGAGGAACCTCAGGGAATCTTAAAGCTTGTCCTATCACGTTGTGAAGCGTTGCACGGTTTCCTTGTCCTTTAAACGGCGTCGCTCCATAGAGAAGCTCGTAAATGAAAATTCCGAATGTCCACCAATCTACGGCGCTTCCATGTCCTTCTCCACGGATAATCTCCGGTGCTAAATACTCGTGTGTTCCAACGAATGACATTGACTTAACGTTCGTTGGCTCTGCCATGAGTTCCGGCATGGATCCGTTGACGAAGAGTCCGAAATCTGATTTCGCCTTTCGATTCTTCTTGGATGACTGCAAGATGCGTGGGAAGAATGTGGACGGTTGGATACAACCTTGCACCGCCGCGTCCTCGTCGATGAGACCTACAGGTCGACTACTTCCGCTTCCGCCGCCGGCCGCATGAACAGAGGATGATTTGACGAGAGTTGGACTGACGGAGCATCGGAGGGATAAATCGAAATCGGAGAGCATAATGTGTCCGTCATCTCTGACTAGAACATTTTCTGGCTTCAAGTCACGGTATACAATTCCTAGCATGTGCAAGTACTCCAATGCCAATAGCACTTCAGAAGCAAAGAATCTGTAAGAACAAATGAAAAAAAAATTGTCAGTTGAATTCTACAAATATAATTGTCTATTGTGTTACTTAGTGCAGTAAATTTGATTTCCCTAACCTTGCCGCGTCTTCTGTGAAACACTTGTTTGGTTGCTTCTGTCGCAAGGAATAGAGATTACCACCGCCACAAAACTCCATGACCAAGCAATAAAACTTATCTGTTTCAAAGTGTGAGTATAGAGTGGGCAAGAACGGGTGATCAAGCTGAGACAAGATCTCTCTCTCTGTTTGAGCTCGCAAAAGCTTGTTCCTGCTAGCTAAGGAAGCCTTGTCCATCACTTTCATGGCGAAATAGGTGATGGTTCCTCTGAGCTCGACTAGGTAAACACTCCCAATGTCTCCATAACCGAGCCGTTTAAGAAGCCGGAAATCGCTGATACCGAGCTGGACTCCTTTGGAGGTCAACGTGTTCACAGCATCCCACCTAATGTCACCACCTGTGTGTGGCTTAGAGGGATTAGAGGACGTGCTCTCAATGCTGTTGCTTCTTGAGCTCATATTGCTATTGTTGTTACTGTTGTTGTTGTTTGGTTTGGTGTTTAAGTTTGATTGTGACTCGGTCATGTTGGAACCAGGTGAGGATGGGATTTTTGGACTAGGGTTTGGACGGTGGTGATTGGTGAACCCAGCTGGCTCCGGTTTTATAAGATTATCCATCTTCTTGGGATCGAACAATGGCTTTTGTTGCATCTCTTTGCGTGGTTGTGGAGTTTGATGAACAATATCTAATGGTGGATAGTTTGAACTCGTAGTATGATGAGTTGACTGCACAATAATAACGAAAAAAAAAAAGATATCAAACTACAAGTAGACATGCAAACTCCATATTCATTATCAAGAGTATCCTCGTATACCTCTGAAGAGTCAAGCTTCTTTCCGGGCTTCGTTAACATCGCCAGCGAGTCTCCCAAATCAGAGAAACCTGTTTCAATGTAGAAAGATTAAAGCTTTATTTTTATGTGAAAAAAGGGTCAATATGGGTTGAGTTCATTTATCATCCATATGAGGACATTACTTGGTGTCACGAATGTTAAAGCCCTTCCTCATGTCTTGTGAATAGAATCTAGCAAAAGGATTGGTCTGCACGTCGAGGTACGTACGCATGTATATTTACTGTTTTTTGGCAGAGAAAAATTAAAAGATATGGAGCAAAAGATTGCAGCATTTTTACCTTCCACGTCTGAAGTTTTCGGATGCCATAAAGGATTTTGAGCAAGAAGAGAAAACAATCTTCTATAGCTTATTGATTAGTTTTTTTTATATTAATGTGTGTGTTTCTTTTTTTTGTTCAATATTTTGTTTTTTTGGTGAACATAGGAGTTTGTCTTGAAATGAAGAAAGCAGGTGGAAAATAGAGACAAAAGGACAGTGATTAATTAAGAAAAGAGAGGAAAAGAAATGGATGGAGAAAAAGTATCTTATGAGTTCCAAAGAAAGTGGAGAAGTGGAGGGAGGAAATGGTCTGAATTTCATTCAAGACAAAGAAAATTGTGATGTCCCCTTAATTATCTCTTTTCTTTCTATGTATATTTTTCTTCACCCGACAAAAATAATTGACTATCAATACATCTTCCAAAAACTATATCAATTGGTATAATATCAATGCTTTCATAAATAGAAACCTTGAATAAAAATATATATTTTCACAACATAATACAGTATCGTTTAGATAGTAGAACATAAACATAATTACCCATAAAATACTAATCTTAGAAAACCTCTATCTGTTTTTATTTTGAGTCCACAATATATTTACTGTTTTTCAACGAATCCACTTTATGTTAAGTTCAACTTTTAAATTTGTTAGAGATCGACCATTAATTGAACATACATCGATTTATGTTTTTTTTTTATAATATAATGTAGGCCCAATGGCCCAGAACATAGCCTACTATTATTGGGCCTGTAGCCTGCTTTAGCATATTTACCAATTATCACGTGTATGTATGTATGTATCATCTGTCCAGAGAAAATTGCTAATACCGGCGATGAATCAGCTGCAGCAACTCCAAAACCCAGGGGAATCGCCGCCGGTGCACCCTTTTGTAGCGCCGTTGTCGTATCTATTAGGAACATGGAGAGGACAAGGAGAAGGTGAATATCCTACTATACCGTCTTTCCGCTACGGCGAAGAGATCCGTTTCTCACATTCCGGCAAGGTAACCATATCAGATCTCCGATTCATTTTTAACCTTAATCCAATCTGCATACCAAAATCGCGATACGCTTACTCTGTCACTTTGTGTAGCCGGTGATAGCGTATACGCAAAAGACATGGAAATTGGAATCAGGAGCTCCGATGCACGCCGAGAGTGGTTACTTTCGTCCAAGACCAGATGGTTCTATTGAAGTCGTCATTGCTCAGAGCACAGGTCTCGTCGAAGTCCAGGTTAACATAATCCAAATTTCCATTAGATCCGTGTTTACCATAAGCTTCCAAAATCATTACTTATGTTTTGCTGAATCTCTGATCACAGAAAGGAACATACAATGTAGATGAACAATCAATCAAACTCAAAAGTGATCTTGTGGGAAACGCTTCAAAGGTTTCAGATTAATTCTCTTTGTTATTATTTATTCAATGTCTCTGTCTCTACACACAACATTTTTGTGTTTCTAATTGGTGATTTATGGGGTTTTTTTTCTCCAACAGGTGAAGGAGATAAGTAGAGAATTTGAATTGGTTGATGGAAAACTATCGTATGTGGTTCGTATGAGTACAACCACTAACCCTCTTCAACCACATCTCAAAGCAATACTCGATAAGCTTTGAATCCAAGTTCCTGTGAAATCGAAACCTGACACGACCGATGTGATATTGAGATGCTTTGATTTTGATATGTAGAATCACTCTGTTTAGTAACAACATTTGATACTCTTTGTAAGATTTTGGTTACCAAAGTGTTTTGTTATGTTTTGTTCTTGTAAGCACAAGTAAGAAGAAGATGACAATTTGAGAGTTAAATGGGCTTTTATTAAAAGAGGTAAATAGGCCCATTGGCGCCTATATACGTTCAATTTTAGCATCTGACGCCTCAATATTAATGATATTCTAATTGACTACAATAGCTTTCAATAATTACAAGATTGTCCCCATATTTATTTTCTTTTTATACTATTGCATACACATTTTAGAAATTATGAGATGAGCACCGAAGTTATTATCGAAGCAAAGTCAACAAATTGAAGTAAGATTAATTCTCTACAATTATATAAGATTTGGTTTAATAATTGTAAGATGCAATCTTATAAACTTAATTAGACATACGTAATCACATATAACAACAGAAATTTTAATACAAAAAAAAAAATAAAAGACGGAAAAGAAAACAAAAGAAAGAAAATCATATAGATGTGAAGCAGACACGTTTAGGCCACGGCAATGACAAAACGTGGCACCTTGTAATTCTCTTAAGCTCCATAATTTTGGCTTATTGTATTAAATAGTTCCATATGGTGTTTCTTATTTTTTTTTGGCCTATTTGGCTTTTTATGTGGTGTTGACAATTATAACTTGATCCCTAAGCAATATCTACTTTGGATATAATACAAATGGAGCAAAAACACAACACTTTCATTTTTGAAGAAAATTATGTAAGGTGATTGTGTGTTTATTAGTAGTCCCAATCTAATAGAGAGAAATTAAATTCTAGGAGTGATCATTTTCTAGGATAGTTAAAACTTATGGATGACTTTCATATGAGTTTAGATCTGGATTTTGGTGGGGGGACATAAGAAATATAGATGCATATGTAAGTGTACACAAATGAATGGGCCACTTGACACCTAATGATACAAATTTTCAAAGAAAACTCAGATTGCAATAATGGAAGCATATCAATAGTAGTATGAGATCTCAATCTACAATCTTCAATAACATTTAAAAAATAAAATCCAACAACAACTGTAGCGTATAGGAATTGTTCATCTCTTTTCATCAAAGAATATTTAAAATTTTGTTAGACAAGAATTAATTAATGATTTATATGGTTGAGAAAACTTTTTAAAAAGTTGTAAAACTCATCGAATAATAAATCATTTTTAATGGAAAATATAGTTTTTATTTTTATTGTGTGGTATTGCTCGGACTCAAGGATACATGGAGAGAGAGGCAGAGTCAAATCCAATTTTTCAACTATCTTATATGATATTCTTCTGTGCTTTTTATAGTTTGCCCGACCATAAGAACTGGTCCTAACTTTCATTTTTTTTGTTTCCATAGAATATGTATTCCTATGATTTTTTTTTATAGAATTAATTGTGTTAGTTAATGCCAAATTAAGATTCTCTTTTTTAAAATCACTTTTTGAAGAAGCACTTACAAGAGAGTTGTGTTAAGAATAGATTCCAGATGGAAAAGTTGGCAAGAAAAGATGTTTTAAGTTTTTGCCTTGTCGTCTAATCCAACGGTCGATCTTCGTTCATATCAAGAATCCTTATGACGTGGACCATTCTCTTCCCTCCATCTGTACCTCTTCCCAACCTCTATTTTTTAATTTACATCGAAAATAAATAAGAAGGATTGCAAAAGAAAAAATAGAAAAAAAACTCTCTGTTCTTCTTTCTTCTTCTTCTTCGTCGTAAGCCATTACCATTTCTTCTCCCTCTCTCTGTTTTTCTTTGTTGCGTATCTGTACTTAGTTTTCAAACATAAAAATAAAACATATCTTTAGCTGATGTTGTCTTCTTCTTGATAAACAGATTTTCTACAGCTTTTTTTCTTTCTAATTTAATAATTCTTGAGACTTTTTAAAACCCTCTGCGAAACAGATGATTCGAGTTTTGGTTTCTTCATCTGTGTTTTGATTTTTTCGTCTTTTATTCTTAGTCAAACACATAAATTTCTTTTACTACTCTTCGTAGATGACTTCTCATGTTCCAAAACATCCTCGTAAATGTACTCTTTCTCTCTTTCTTTCCTACACACACGTGTTTAATCTGTGTTGTTCTTACACGTCTTTTTAACTTTTGCGTTTGACCTTTTATCTGAATCCTGTGTTTGTGTGTCTGTAAATATATATATGTGTGTCTATGTGTATAGTGCTCTGTTTCTTGTGATTAGACTCATATGTCTTATTTTCAATATTAACTATAAATATATAAGTCACGCCTAGTTATTAGTTTTTATCGGTACGACTAAATATTCAGACATCAGTTCACGTTTCAAACCTGTCTCTTCACATAGTTAAGAAAATAAAGGCATCAAAAAGATTACTAGTAATGTTTGTGTCTACTTTATACATACATATGTCTTGTTTCTTTGTGTTTTTCAGAATCTGATCTCTTCGGGAACGTTTGTTTAATTTGTTTCAGCCTTTGAAGATATGGTGAAGAATCTTAAAGTGGATCCTCTTGCTAAGGTCACTGCCTCCACCACTTCCATGGTAATAAAGATTCTCTCTTCTCTGTTTATTACAGATGATTCATATGTTTTGGTTCTTAGGATGATTTATCAGTTATGTGTTTTTGTGTTCCTTTTGTTTTGCAACATTAAAGGTTTCTGCAAAAGAGAATAAGAATCAGTCAGAGGCAGAGCCATCATATTATGAAACTCTTGAGACATATCAAGGCCTGCCTTGTCCTTATGGTGGCTACTATGGATACTACTATCCAGGTTTTGCTTCTTTTTACACACTGATACTATATAATATGTACTCAATTCTGCTTTTAGATGATCATAATCTGAATTAGCGTGTTTTTACAGGTCTTGATGGTTCAGTTGGAGAAGCAAAGGATAATGGATACTATGGTTATGGAACAGAAGTTCAGTACCCGGTAATCAAAACTTCCTTGTCATGAAGAGAATGAATTACTCACTCGGGTGACTCGATCTTTTTAACTGACCATTTTCTTGATCTTGATTTTAAGGTAATGCAAGGGGAAAATGGGTCTGTGATCTACTTGATGCCAGGGTTTCAGTCTTATGATGCAAGCCAAACTTATATGCCTATAAACCCGGTTGGTGTATCGAGTCAAGCACTTCATTCGCCGATGTATGCTGCTCAGGGTTATTATCAGAACCAATTTGGTTATGCAGATGTTTCATCGCCCACATATTTATGGGACCCTGTTGGAGACAGGTATGTGTATGGTGTTGCTTCATATACCCCACCCTTGAAACAGAACATATCTTCTTCAAGTCATAACCACAACAATTATTATTCAAAGAGCAAGAACTCCTTCACGGGTCACGGCATGGGAGATCGTCCTAAAACACCGCGAAAAGTAACATTTACACTCTTTAATTCTTCTCTCTTTCACATTACCTGAAGAGGTTTGACTCATCTTTTTTTCTTTGTATTGATGCTATAGGCATCACAGAACAGCTATGCCCCACCCCCACTGCTTAACCAAGAAAAAGGTCGCATTGCTTACCCGATGGACCCAGTAAAGAAAAAGTCTGGAGCTTTAAATCGGGATGAAACAGAGAAGGCGAAAGCGAGGACAAAAGAAAATGGTACAAGTATGAATGACTTAGCAAACGGTCAAGATCATATTACCAATGGAGAATGTGAGTCATGTTCGTTGGATGCTGAAGGGAATGAAAGAAGCAACGGTGTTGGTTCTGTGATCAGAAGGGATCAATATAACCTCCCTAGCTTTCAGACCAAATACGAGGAAGCAATCTTTTTTGTGATAAAATCGTATAGCGAAGACGACATACACAAGAGCATCAAGTACAATGTCTGGTCTAGTACTCTCAATGGGAACAAGAAGTTAGACAGTGCATATCAAGAATCTCAGAAGAAGGCTGCAGACAAAAGTGGAAAGTGCCCGGTTTTCCTGTTCTTCTCGGTATGCTATTAGGATTTTTCGCTATATACGTATTCAGTTTTGCGACGTCTTCATGGTCTCTGATCGATTTTATTGGATTCAGGTGAATGCAAGTGGCCAATTCTGCGGTGTAGCTGAGATGATTGGACGAGTTGATTATGAGAAAAGCATGGAGTTCTGGCAACAAGATAAGTGGACTGGCTATTTTCCGGTGAAGTGGCACATCATCAAAGATGTTCCAAATCCGCAACTACGACATATCATACTAGAGAACAATGAGAACAAGCCTGTAACCAATAGCAGAGACACACAAGAGGTAACATTAGTTCCTTAATAGGCTTAAGGAAGTGAATCATTATCAAGAGCTAATCTCATCTCATACTGTTTAAACATTGTCCTTCATATATAGGTGAGGTTGCCTCAAGGGAATGAAGTGTTGAACATCTTTAAGAACTACGCAGCTAAGACATCTATTTTAGATGATTTTGATTTTTATGAAAACAGAGAGAAGGTTATGGTACAGAAGAAGCTAAGGTTCCCTCCGGTATTAAAGGTCCTTAGTATTCTCCTCTTTATATCTCTCAATCATGCTCTTTTTGTTCTATGTATTGTATTCTAACGAGAATGATCTTATGTCTATGATAACAGAAGAAAGAAGAAGACTTGGTTGCTGATTTTAAAACAATGGAGATGTCTAATACAGTCGAAGAGGGAAACACAGAGTTAACCGGGACAGTGAGCTAACTAGAAGAACATGTAGTGTTTTTGGTTTGGTTTTTTAAGGATCAATATAAACCGTCCGATTGTTTCGGATTGCTTTGATTTTATTACAAGCGAGATGGCTTCTTCTTCTATTGTTTCGTTGTATGGTGTAATGTTGGGTTTTTTCTTCACTTTTTTTTTTTGGTTTTGTGTTGTGTTTATGATATGTTTTGCAATTTGTAATCATTGGCAAAAATGATAGGTTTGATTTTATAGTGATATAAGAAAACCGGGATACAAAAAGAAAAGAGGTTTAGACATAAAATGAGTTTCTCTACCGTTATTAATTCTCTCTTCAAGGAGCCTCCTTGGATAAGTCTAATTGTTCAACCATACCCACTAAAAATCATGGTGGGCTCGGGGATTGTCCACGTCCACCACGTGGGGCTCGACCACCACGAGGCAACAATCGGCCTCCTCCTCGAAGGTTTACAGTTCGACCACGAGCTCCTCTGGTGGCTGGATTAGGAGCTCGACTTACTACTATATTGGCTATTCTTTCTCGTCTTTTCATCTGTGCTCTATCAGCTAGTGTCACAATAGTTGAACTTCCACCACCTGGTGACGGTGCTCTTTTTGGATCTTCTGTTTCTGGAGCTCCGCTTGAAGTAATAGCAGAAGCTAGAGTAGAGGAAGTTGTTGGAGCGGTAGAAACAGGGGAGGTTGTAGCTGCTGAGGTCTCTGGCTTGATGTCAGTTTCTGGTGCTTCTTGTTGATCATTAGCATTGTTAGGTATATCAGCGGCTTCTTCAGCTGCATCACCTCCTTCGTCGGTCTTATCATCTTCAACCGGCGTCTCAATGGTTGTTTCAGCTTCCTCCATTGCTGTCTCCATCCTAGAAGGTGACTGTGTGGGTGTAGCTAGCGTCTCAGGTTGCACTTCTTCTTTCTCTGGGCTCCTCATCATGCTTGCTACATCTGTACCCTCTTCCAGATCTTCAAGTGTATCTAGATCGAGCTCTCCTTCTTCCTTATCGGATTCCATATCTGTAAGAGGCTCTTGGTTTTCTTCTTCGGTCTGATCCCTAGACTCTTCTTCGGTAGGAATGGTTTCTGTCTCAGTTGGACTTTCTTCCACTGGTTCATCAGCTTCATTGTCTTGTTGTGCTTCCACATATTCCTCTGTTTTCTCCTCTGCATTCTCGGCTTCTGTTTCTTCATTGTCACCATCAGTTGTAGTTGTAGCATCCATCAATTCGTCTATGGCTGGCTCTTTTGCAAGGTTTTCACCTTCGGAAGTATCAGGATGAGACTCAGATCCTTTTGCCTTCTTCGATGCAGGAGGTGCAATCTCAGAACTGGTTTCCCCTTGAGTCAGACTATCTTGTTGTGGCTCAGAAACCAACGAATCAGCCTGGCGTTTACGGACAAGTGTTTGAACAGGCCGTACAGATGTAGTCACTTGGCTCTCTGGTTCATGGGCTGCAGGCTGTTTTCCTTCATCACCAGTTCCCTCAGCTTCTGGCATATCAACATCAACTTTGGGAGATTCCTCAGGTTTGACAAGTTGGGGACGAACAATCCTCCTACCACTTGGTCTACGGAACTCAGTGCTTGGTTTCTGTGAAATCAATCTCTTCTCTTTGTTGTCTGACGCTACTTTGGGTAGCTGCTGGGTAGTTGCCACCGGAGATTTTATTAAAGGTGTTGAAGAAGGGACTCTCGTCATGGTTGAAGGCTCAGCTGCGCCAAAGATTAATTTGTCACTTTAGACTGGGGTAAAAAAAAATCACAATTTGGTAGGTTTTTGGGTTTGCTTTTTAGATTACCAGCAGGAATGCCAGAGGAAGGTTCAGTCACCATATCAGTAGGCTTAGTGCTGACTTGAGAATTGCTGGCAATAGAACGAGCCACACGTTCAAAGTACTCTACAGCTGACACGTAAGCAGCGGCTTGGTCATTCAGTATGCTTCCAGATAGAACCTGGACAGCTGAAGTACCCTACAAAAAACATTTAGAGTTTAGAACATACCGGTAAAATAATCATAAAATTATAGAAAACACACATTTACATCCAAATGATATAAAACTTGATACCTCAGGGAGATTGCCATCCGCGTGCTTCAATTTTTCCAGTTCTTCAGAGAGATGGGTCAATGCTGTCTGATACCTCTCGAGCTTAGCAAGCTCTTCGTCCACTTTTGTTTTCTCCTGAGAAACAGATGATAGGGAACGTATGACTATACAAGGTATAGGGTGAAGGTTTTCAAAGTGGAGATTCTGCAGTATAAAGTTTGAACCTTTTTAATTTTGGTCAAGGAGTCTCCAACTTCCTTCTCAACAGACTTGCGTTCTGATCTCTCTTTAGTTAACTCCTCATCCTTTTTCTTCAAATCTTCGGTTTTTTTCCTTACCTCGTCTTTCAGTTGATGAACATACTTATCCAAAATCTGCAGTAAAATTTCACGTATGGGTTTAAGAAACTCACAGAAAGCAGAAATGAGAGAGCCACAATTAAAAAAAGATTTTTAATACCTGAATTCTTTTTTCTTTTTCCTCTCTCTCCTTAACGGACTGCTCCACCACAGCAACTGTTGTTGTTCTCTTTCCAGCTTTTGGCAGCAATAGAAAACATGAGCAAATAGATACCAACATAACCTTATCCAACCGGATTAAAAATAAAATAGTTACCCTCTTCTTTGGCTTCTTCCAACTGTTTAGCGAGTGACTGGTTTTGTTTGCTCAATTCATCCTTCTCTTTTTCGTATTTTCTCTTCATGACATAATAAAACTCGCTATGTTAAAGGCAAAACATCTAGAAGAAGTCGTTAAACAAAAATTAATGAATTCGAACCTTGGTCATATTCAGAGTATAGTGAATTTTCTTGTTCTTCTCTAACTCTTGTTTCTGCTTATTGAACTCTGACTGCATAGTAGCCTACAATAAGTAACAGAGACAGATGAATATATCTACATAGGATAGTACTTCTTCAACATGTAAAAGCTAAAATGAACTCAGCGAGATAGTTCTCAATTCTCATTCTACCTGTGCTTGCTGAGCATCATCTAGCCTCTTCTCCCTCTCACTCAGATCTTTTTTGCAGTTAGTTAGCTCCTTCTCCAAAAGAGATATCTTATTCTGCTTCTCTAACAGAACTTTCTTACAATCTTCAGCATGAGCATCTTTTGCTTTCAGTTTCTCCTAAAAACCATATCATGGCGTCACAATTGATATAAGAACTTAGAGGAAAAGCAGGGCTAAAGACCAGTGGGACGCCCAGAATTCAAATTCAACAAATTATCGAAACCAAAATGACACAATATTAACAAATATCACTAAGACTTCACCAAAAATTCTCATCAGCAAAATTGAGAATTACCGTACACTAGAATTCTATATGCGATTAATGATCAATAATGCAACTGTGGAAATCAACATATAGTTGGGGTGTTCCAGCGAGATGGAGGAAATTTAAAGAGTAGGTTACAAGATAGGGAGTAGTCCCAAACTAGGAGACAAAGAGGCTCTCTCAAAGGGCATCCCACACATGGTTCATTGACCATCCCAATATCAAATAGATAAAGCACCTTATGTTCTTTAACCAGTAGGGATCAAGGAGCAAGAACTAACCACCTTCAGCAGACATGGTATCATCTCCATTAACATTGTAACTAATTTCACGACAACAAATATAGTGAAAGGGTAGGGATATCATATCCATGCACACCCTTGGAAAACACCCACTATTGCAGAAATTTAGACAACGTCATATTATCTTTATAAGCATACCTCTAATTGCCGCACTTCATCTTTGAGGCGGTTGTAGTCAGCAATATCAATGTTTCTGTATGTCTCCCGCAACTTCACAAAGCATCAAGTAATTGTAAGTATGAACCAGTAACAAAAAGTAATTGTAAGTATGAGCCCATACATATATGACGTACCTCATCAACCCTCTTTTTGTGAAGATCTGTCTCCATCCTTAGCTTTTCCATCTCTTTCATACACAAGTCCAACTCTGTTTGCTTTGTCTTTAATAGATTTTCGAAATTTTCAGATTCCATCCTAGCCTTTTGAGCTACCTCACGCATTTCCTGATGTTTTAAATTTTTTATCAGCTTTCTCTAAGACAGCTAACAAAATCAGGTGGTGTAATGTGGTTTGGTCATTTGAGAGACATAAAGAAAGGTTCCATACAAACCTGACACTTCTCAAAATTGTGTTTGTTTTCCTCCCTGAGTTGCATGTTGCTTTCACGGAGCAAGTTCATCTCACTAACCTGCAAGGAGAATTTAAAGTCAGCAAATGAAAATTGTTTCAACCCAACCAATACAAAGACTAATTAGATCATTAGTTCATATGTTATCAGATATCGAATCACCCAACTTTACCTGAAGCTGAAGAGATTTGATTCCATCGTCGGTCAATAATGAGGCTCTCGTACTGGCGCGCTCAGCAGTAAGTGAACCCCGGGCAGATTCTGCCATCTTCAATGCACTCTCAAGCTAGACAAACAAATTGCAAAAAAAAAAATCATACCGCAGCCACAACTCTGAATAATAGAGGAGGTTTTCGCTTTGCATGTGTGTATTGAGAAAGGTTGTCGCTTAAAAGGGATGTCGTAGCAAATTAGGCATAAGAGAGGAGACAACAACTCACTTGCGACTGCAACCGAAGTTTCTCCTGTCTCATTAGTGAGATCTCTGTTTCAGCCTGTCAAAAAGGATGCACATGACTTAGATAACCCCACAGTACAAAGAAGGGGCATAAAGAAAGGAAAAGCAATCCTGCAAAGGAAGTTCTCTTACTATTTCCTTGGTTCTGCGTAGATAATGAACTACTCTTTGCAAACCCGAATCTTCAAGGTGATCCGAGTCAGTGCTTCCAGATGATATTGTGCCAGAACGGCTGTTCTTCTCAGCCGAGTTAAGATGCTTAGCTTCAAGTCTGCTATGGAGTAATTTGTTCTGATGTAGAGATCAATTAAGATACGTGAGTACTTGTAACATGACCATGAATTAAAGTCTACACAAATTCACATGGAGGATTAAGCATTATTGACCCATAAAGAATTGGAAAAAGACTATCGTCAAAGACTATCCTGAACACACTAAATAATAAGGCTGCTCAAATAAAAGCTACAACGTAAGAGATCAGAGAGCAGTGGCCACCTGTTCATTAAGTTCATGATACTTTTTCTCAGCCAGATTCTTTTGCTGCTCTAGCATCAATTTCTCTTCACTCCACTTGGCATTAAGCTCAGACTGATAAACACCAAGAAAATAGAAATTGATGTTTCACGAATCAACTATAATTGTAGGAAGAATTGAATCACAAAAAGTTGTGTACAAGTAGAAGTTACATTTTCAATTCCCCGTGCATCAGCCAATTTACGTAGTTCAGATGCCTCCTCTTGAAGGGCTGCTAAGGCTTGTGATGTTTTCGTAAGCTCCTGAATAGTTTCAGACAGCAGAATAACCTGCACTCCAAAAAGAAGTAGGAAACAAAAAGAGTGATAGTTGTAATATCTATGGAAAGAGAGAAGAACAGAATTAGCTGATGGCAGTAAGACCTTAAGTTATGAAAAACCTAACAATGATTTAATGTAATGTAAAACACAATTCAGAAAATATTTGAAGATATCCTCGGATATATGACAAAGGTGCAGTAAAATAGAGTATTCAGAAAACAACAGTTTCATGAAATGGATCAACAGGATGGGTAATAAAATCTAGTCAGTTTCTAGCATCATATAATAAAAACCAACGTCAACGTGAATATGCATGATGGTCAAAATGTTTCTTGAAATAGAGAGCTTTAACCAACCTGTCTTTCATAATTTCTCTGAGCAACACGCCATTTCTCATGTTCAGTCTCCAGGTCATTCTTCAAAGTGGACATTTGGATATTCATTGCTTCAATTTGGGACCTGCAGTCAATTGCAAAATATCAATTAAGGGACAAACATGTGTTTGTCCACGAGAAAGAAAAAAAGATACTTCTGTTACATGATAGAACATTTACTTTTTAACTAAGTTTTCTTCTCTCAGACTTGCAATTTCAGCCGATGCTGATAGAAGAGCATCTTCTTTTCCTGCAGCAGCAGTGGCTAGTTGCTCGGATTTCTGAATACAGTCGTTTTCAAGTTCTGACACCCTCTCCCTAAGAGAAACAAGTTCTGCTTCCAATGATCGTTGTCTCTTTTCAGCCTACAAACAGCCATCAGATTTAAAATATAAACCAACAGCAGATCTAGTTCTATCACAGTGGACATAGCAGCATATCCAGATGTGATCATTGTTTCATCCAAACATAATCACAAATACCTCAAGTCTGAAGTTCTCATGAGCAGACTCCATCTGCTTTAATGCAGTTTCATTCACCTGAGCTATACTCTTGTACTGCATGATGGTTCACAAGGTCAATTAATAGTCATGTTGAAATCGAAACTAACTTAGCCAATTCAGGAAGTACCTGGAGCATGTGGCTTTTACTAGATTCTACTTCTCCCCTCAATTTTTCAATTTCTTCCTTTGCGGTACGCAGTTCGATGGACATCTAGAGTAAATAATCACCACAGCAAAAAAAAAGATTAACAGACTACCTTACACAACCAAATATTGGATTGCCATATAGCAACAAGTAAAAGGTAACTCAAACAATAGCTTATGCGAAAGCCTTAACTCTACATGATCAAATTCAACTAACTCAGTAATACGTACTGCAGATCCTATCCTAAATCCTGCCTGAATCTTATGTACAACATCCAGAATAATAACAAGAGCAGCCTTTTACAGATAGATTGCAACCAGGAAATTTCAAACAATACCATAATTACGGAACTTAAATCCCCATGTCAGAATTTAAAATTGCGGGAAAAAAAAATGAAGGACTTCACTGACCTCCTTATCCGAAAGAGAGACAATTCCACCACTATCCATATCAAGAGTCTAAAAGTGAAAAAATGAAAATCGTTACAAACTCGCAATAGCAAATTCCATCCAGGACTTTGCTGTTAGAAGTAAACACCACAATTCAATGATTAGAAAAATCAAAACATTTACCTTAGGATCTGAAGATCGTATCTTCTTCTCCAAATCAGAAAGTCTAGCCTAATTTTACACATGTAAAGTAATAGTCAATAATAGTAAACAGGCAAAAATGATCATATGCCAATATGTGAATGGACGGCAAACAGCTGAAAAATCTAGTGGATTGACGATGTAGTGATTTTCCAGAAATTGGTTTGGGCCTATTCACAAGTCGTAAAACCAATTGCCAAACCACATGCAAAGACTCACTTCGCAAAAGTAGCACCAGAAAATGGGAATTTAATGTCGACCTGGGAAAGCAATTAGGGTATGCAACCTAGGAGACGGACAGAGTAAACACTGAAAGATGCTGGTGATGCGCACCACCTCGATGCAGTATGGAATTGGTTCATGTATTCATGGTCTAAGTTATTAAGAAAGGTAAAATAGACTTGAAACAGTACCTCAGCGACAGAAGCCCTGGACTCTGCCACTGAGACAGCCTTCAAGGCATTAGCCAATTCTTTTCCCATTTCTTCTACCTGCATTACAGCATTGTTCAAAGTTTGATTCCGGTCCGAAGTAAAATCCCGTGCATTGCTCCTTTCTTCTTGCAATTCTTTTTTGGCTTCAGCCCATTCTCTCTGTGACAACCCATCCAACACATCGGTTAACTTCTACTCTTCTTACATAATAATTTTGAAAGACTTATCAAATATTATATAGACCTGAAGTTGCTTAATATGCTCCTCTTGTTTCCTTCTCTCGGCAGCTCTTGTTTCCTGAGTATTTTGATAAAGTTATAACATTTTTAATCGGTATTGCAGAATAGAATTAGTAAACTAATATCAAAGGTCGTTTTCTTACCTCACGAACTTCCTCTGTACTTTGTACAGTATCCAAGGTAGCCTGCAGAACAACAGGTCAGCAAAAAAAAAAAGAGTACGCACAGCTTAAGATCAAATTGCACTCCTCTCATGTTTCCAACCTGAAGACGGTAAACTCTTTGAGATAGAGCAGAGACTTCATCAGACGCTCTTTTTTCAGCATTTGATAACAGCTCTTTTTCTTGTTTTAGAACTGAGACCTATAGATGACTGTTAGTATTAAAGCAAAAAAAATCATAAACTTAACGGGTGATGGTATACTACCTCCATAGATAATTTTCTGGAGATCTCTTCCGCTGCGTGCAGAGACTCGGAGCTCTCGCGCAATTTCCTCTGGTGGTCAATGATTAGCTGTGAGAACTCTATGTTTCTTGCCAAAACGCTATTCATTTCTTCTCTCTAAGATAAACAGAGATAAGGTGAAAATTTTGAAGAAACCACAAGCTTCTGATGATATGAATTTGTGATAAAAATCACCTTGCGTTCAGATTCTTTCATGATGCCCTCTAATTTTTCCCTAGCAAAATTTGCCTCCATCGCCAACTTATCCCGTTCAGACCTTATTGCAATTACTTCACTCCTAAAAATCCAAAGGGGAAAGATGAAAACAACGCAGTTTATAATGTTCAGTAAAATAAATTTACAGGAAACAATGACAAAAATCAATAACTACAGTTTACGTTTCATGGATATGCTGCATAAGATACAATCCAGTTTTTCATGTTGTTTCTCTATGTATCAAGACGTACGATTATAACTTCTATAGGACATCGACACTGGGATTGCAAACACATAAGCTCAGATTAGTATTTTCAGCAATCCACCTGCATCTGCAAACACGTTTCACACTAGATACTACGCTTTCCACACTTTATTTCCTTCGCTAGTATAGTCTGGGTCCTAGCTCTCAACTTGACTATCCAACTAGAAAATGTGTTACATACCCAGAGGTACCCTAGTTTATCAAACAAAACTTTTTGCACAAAAATAATCACTTGCCCAGTAAGAAATGAAAGACAAAAGACAAGAGGATGATAAATATACCTAGCCTTCGCAAAATCTTCTTCGAGAATCCGGATGCGTTCAAAAGCTTTTTCTTGGGCTCTTTTAGTAGCTTCCTGGAACAAGCAATTCAGCCAATAAGGTGAGTTCCAAACAACAAATTTGATACCCTAGAAAAGTGGACAACAAAGAAGAGAATAGAATGATTTAGCAATCTGTCATACCTCTGAATCCTCAAGCAGATGTAAGAAGTTCTTCCTTCCTGGCACTACAGCTACAAGAATACATCTCTGTCACCCATTCGAAAAGCTAGAGTGCCACTGAGACTATGATTCAATTTTATGAGCAAAGCATGTAACAGCCTGCAAACCTCTTTACTTTAAGGAAACAAGATGAGATTTCCAGGAAAGTGGATTATGCTTGAAAAGCCAGAATACACTTCAAAATTTGTGCGTACAGCATTAATTTTCATTACTGACAATTGAGATATACGAAAATAAGACCAAACTTTGGTAGCTGTTCCAAATATAGATTTCGTTTGAATTTGAGAACAGCACTAAACCTTGATGACATTTGGGGTAAAATTTTGAAAAGAACTGGTTCTAAGATAAAACTGAAACATCATTTAATTCAATTAAACTTAGCCATGAGGTCAATAATAGAGGGTATCTAAGAACACATAGTGCAGTAAACTCGTAATAATGCATAGAAGTAGAACCTGGAGACAAATCTGAAGAACGAGAATCAGATGAATGAAGTTTCTGTTCCTCTTCATATAACCGCTTATACATTGCAACCTGAAAAGGACGAAAAATGTACAAAATAAATAAACCGTTGAAAAGAAACCCAACATCAATTTACCAAGTGCTGCGATAGAGAAAAGATTTGGAGGGTGGAAATACTTACAGATGTGTGCAGGGATTCAATCATTTGTCCCTGCTCTTCAGCTCTTTTTAGCACGGTAGCTACCTTGGCAGAAGCTTCATCAGTCTTATTCTTCAGGTCTACCTCAAACGTTTCCTGACGTTACACAAATTCTTTTAAAACTTCACACCCTACCAAAGAAACTATGCATGCAAAATCCTTCATACCTTCAGCTCTGTTTCCCTACTTTCAATCTGCTCTGAAAGACTACGAACAAGGTTTCTCAGCTTAACATTCTGCTCAACTAGTCCATTTATATCTTTGAACTTTAGCTGAAATTCATCCCAACATGAGGACAAGCATTAGTCATCCACAATTTATTTTACAAAATAAAATCTAACACAAAACATGACGTCGAGATAAAGAAACAAACTTACAAGATGCTCAGAAATGATTTTATCAGCTTCAGATTCCATTTCCATCTCCACATCAGAGAGCAGAGGATAATCATCTTCATCATCATCCCTGGCAGCTCCACATCGAAGTTGGACGTCACGACATTCCTTCAGTAGTATCGTAACCTAAATAGTAGAAACAAACACAGTATCAATCGATTGGGCAACAACCAGGCATACATTAGTGAGACAAAGTCTCAACAATTAACATTGCAAGTTAAGGTAATCAAGAAACTGAAGACCACAACAAACATGGTGAACACTGAACAGCGAAGAATAGATCATCAAATTACCTGTTTCTGTAGGTCAGATATATCTTTCTGCAATAGTGTGTTTTCACGTTCCCGTCTCCTCAAGTCAGCCTATCAATAAGATAAATGTATAAGAACAGCACAAGAACGCATCTTGAACAACCACTATAACAATATCAGGTACCTTTAGCTCCATAATGAACTTCTCCATATTTGATTGTTCAGATACAGAATCCTGGAGTTTTTGATTAACTAGACAATAAGCTTCAACCACCCTCTCATACTCCCCTGGGAACAAAAACAGATTTAAGCGTGTCTCCAACAAGATACAAATATATTACTAGTGAAAGAAATCTTTGGGAGCGTAAAACATATGGCTCCAGAAGCACAGAAGTAGATCATACCTCTTTCTTCTTGGATAAATCCGGCTTTCTCTTCTAATTCGGATAACACCTACAAAGCAGGATACCAAGAGTAAGTTAACAGGAGAAGAAAAATATTATTCTCAAGTCATTAGTGAACTGCAGTTGAAAAATCACTAGTGAAACATAGAGAATATAGACAAAACAAAAGTGGAAAAGATTGGAAATCTAAATTTTAAACAAAGACCTGGTAATAACAAGTTAAATAGATCATACCCGTTGAAGTATCATCTCAGCTTCCTTTCTACCTAATTGCTCATGCCTCATGGCATCAACAGCCTCCTGATACTTCTCATAAATTTTGGCCAGCTGCAAGATAAAAAGAGTGATATATACACCACAAACAGAGTTGAAACACTGTAAACTGGAAGTGTATACTAAGACTAAAACTCACACTCCATCCATCACGTAAGAGTGAAGCTGCTAGTGCAGTTCCTGACACACCAGCAGGAACCTTAGAAATAACTGCTTGGCTTTCCTCTATCATGTTGCTGGTCCCAGAATTGTCAACCCGTCTGGACCAAAGGTATGTCAGTAGAAAGATGTGAGAATTTTATCTGATCCATGGACACTAGGACAATCAAGATATTACAATATTTGAGTACAAGTTAAATCTACTTCGACAAATAAAATACTCTTCCAAATCACTTCACTGTACACCCCTAAAAAATCTTAAAAGTATGTAAAATATCTAGCAACAACAAGGAATTAAAAAAAATTAGTGACTGCTATTTTTTAATTGTCAAAAGAGTTACATTTTGGTATGAGATAATCAACGTAGGTTCCAAACAACAGAATTATATGTAATGTGGATCCCTTGAAGCACGCAATATTACTTATCCCCACTTTAACTCATTTTTTCTCATTTTGATAAGCAATTGTAGCAATCCGAGGGGAAAGTATACAATAAAATAAAAAATGCATTAAATATGGTTCATGTTCTCAGAAAGCTGACATACCTTGTGAAATTGCTGAAAGGTATCAGATTTAGCTCATCTGTTTTCCTAGTTTTCTCAATTTCTGCTTCACACTTCTCAAGTTTTTGTTTAAGGTCTCCGTTCTCCTGATGTTGCAAAAACTAACTATCTCAATAGAAAATAAATTTCAAAATGCGTATCCCAGAAGGTAAAATGCACTGAAACCACTTCCCACAAAAATCAAAGAAAGAATTCTCAAAAAAAAAAAAAAAAAAAAAAAAAAAA
>Ga0041059_1001200_pt1 | contig 20769 bp, 21 predicted proteins | sample AraColnosormetaG_FD_56232 | JGI IMG/M metagenome (GOLD analysis project Ga0041059, IMG submission 56232) | Arabidopsis roots microbial communities from North Carolina, USA - Col MF nosort | ecosystem: Host-associated > Plants > Roots > Unclassified | place: USA: North Carolina | collected... | reverse complement strand
ACCAAAAAGTTGACTCATGACTTTATCATTTATATTCTAAAAATTAAGAAACTTTATATCATTTTAAGGTAGATTTTCAGTGATTACAATAAATACACCATAAAAAATTAATAAAATTGACTCATGACTTTAAACATCACCACATCTTGATCTTGTGATGAAACGCGTTATTTACAAGGACTTAATTACCTATCATGAAAATTCAAAAGAACGTTATCGTGGAAATATGATTTTTATGTGAAGATACAACGTCATTATTTGAGATAAAAGATTTTTTTCTTTTTGTTTAACAAAACAATATTCTGAAAATATTAATTGACAATACAAAAGAAAATACATTTTCAACGAAATCATTTTAGGCAGGAAGAGATATAAAGGAAACCTAAGGTTACGAAACATCACAAAACGAAAAAAGGTTTTATTTTCTTAAAGAGGGGCATGTGAGAATAAAAGGTGCAAAAACAATATTAATGCCCGCTTTTGACTCGAGTCACTCGAACAATTTTCTTGCCCAAACGACTAGACTATCTAAGATGCTGTTTTGAACCTTTTATTTTCTTGTCACAACAAATAACGAGGGATAACAGGAATTATAAATTTGTAAATATGGGTCAAGTGACAACGAAGATTAATTCCTGTTACAAACAAAGAGATTCAAAAACAGTAAAATAATTAAATGACAGAGATTCAAACTTCATCACCTAACCAATTCCGCTTCAACTTCGGACCAGTAGGTCCTTCCTCTCCAAAAACTTCGTTAGGCAATCCTTTAATCGCACTCCTAAACGTAGTCTTAAGACTCTCCCCAACCATAATCTTCTCCACACCTCTAATCTCATTTTCATGACCATAATCAATCTTTGGTCCCCAATGTCTCATATAATTCAACCAAGCCGGCTCCTCCAATTCTCCTCTCATATACTCTGCTGCAACAACCCTGAACCTAACCGCCGTATCAATCACTTTTTCACTCTTTCCAGTATCGTTCCTGATCCCCACATTGTCTTTGCCTTGCAACACAAGTCCCGGTTTTGAGTACATTGCGTGTCCATTCAAAGAAGCGTAAGCCACTGGTTTGTTTCCTCCGCCTTGAAACTCGATCTCGGAAGCATCAGCCCAGCTTCCTCCGCTGTGTTGCGACAGATACATCCGATGTAGCTTGCCGCTGAAGTTACTTATTCGAAGAGTGAAATGTTCCCAGTCTCCAATGTGTTCGCCGATTCTCCCCAACGGGATTGAAGCGGCTTTGAGCTTGGCTCTTGACGGGCCGTTGAACGGATAAAACATCCACACGGCTATGTCTGTGAATGTTCCACCGAAAACAGGTTTTATGTGCAGATACACTTCCATGCTCTGCAAATCACCACACTGGACTCGTTTTCTTGCGTCAGAAGCAACAGGTAGGTCTAACCAATACAGACCGTCGTTGAATTCACCTTGGGGAAGGTTTAAACCGTTTGGTTCAACTGGAACTGGGTTTGATTCATCACCTTTCTTGTAAAGCAAGGCACCGTTGCTGAAGAACCAGTTGACAGATGATGGGAGATACTTCTCATCTTTGTGGAAATAGATCCAAGGGGCGTAAGTTTGAAACAGAGCGTCGATCTGGGGCTTGCTTGGCATACAAGAAAAATCGAAGTTGTTGTTTTTCAGACAAGGTAAGGCCGGATTTGGAGAGTTTGAGAAGAACGTGCCAACGCTGACTCCAGAGGCTTGTGTTCCTCTGTTAACAGGTTTAGAACTCGAAACGCTAAACCCATTAGTTTCCCATATCAGAGCGTCAGGCTCGGATTGATCGGTCAGGTCGGAACGGACACAACGGATCTTGTCTAGAGGAGGTTTCTCATCCGAGGTTGTCACGATTAGACCCACTGCATTGTAACCATCAGGTGGTACAGGCTGCCAAAAGTATCCTGTTTCAACCTTGTTGTTCTCTACCTTTGTAGATTTGCCGCTCCAAAGGAGAAGATAATCCACCGGCGGTCTTAAAGAGTCGCCTGAGAGGTCTTTTCCCACAAGTGTCCATCCGAAAAGCTTGCGGTTATTAGGTTGAGCGTAGAACCCGAGAATCGAAAAGCCTTCAGGTACTGAAGACGGCTCAAAGAAAGTGGCTCCGAGATTATCTTGTCCTCCTTCGTATACAGTCCATACTTTGTTAAATGTATCTACTTGGCTAACTTCAAGACCTCCCAAATCGATTCTCCCTTTCGCAAATCCTTCTCCTGTAATCGAACCAAAACTTCATAAACAGAGCAAAAGCAGAGCTGAAACAGAGGAAAACAAAGTTAAAGTCAAAACAAGAACCTGAAGGCCAAGATGGTAATGGAGAAGGAAGATTGAAGGTAGAATCAATCGGCAAAGAAGGTGTTGAGCTTTGAGCAGAGGAATTGTTACCCATTTTGATATTGACGAATTCAAAATCAAAGACAAACAGTGACGTTTTATGATTAGTGTTGTGGTGTGGTAAAGACAGAATTAAAGGGAAATGGGGACAGAATCAATATAGTTGGTCGAGTTAGATCAACCAACCACATACACAAAATTTCAAGGATTTGGTCTTATCTAAAGAGAAACTCAGCACATGTTTGGTATTTATTGTGAAACGAAAAGTCATCGCAAATCACTGTTATGTTGTGTGGCCTTTGATTCGATCAACATAGTTAATTTGTTATAGATTTTTTGCAATGTTTTGCACGTCTAACCATTTCGCATGTTACTTCCCTTGTGGATTGTTTGGTATGAATAATATAACATCATGGCAAAACATTGTGTATATATAATACACATTAAAGCTCTGCAATTATATATATCACATATTCACATCTATATAATTTGCCTTACCTGAAAACAATACATAATTCTTTATCATTCTAGTTTTGTTTTAACGGATTCATGCGTTATATATATTCCAGAGGCATAGTGACGGATTCTACCGTCCAAACGATTCCTCAACTGGTCAAAGAATAACGAATAACGAACACGGTTTAATTTACATTTGTTAAACGTGCAATGTTTTATATTTTTGCAATTTGATTTAAACCAGCTGTATTTTAGTTACCTATCAATATGTACGTATTTATTATTCTCGATATTTCAATTTCACTGTCAACAGACTGTTCATTAATAAATTAAGAAAAATGACAGATATAAACATCTCTGATGACGTGGTTTTCGCAAATGTTCTTATTCAAATATAGACATGTGTATGTGAGATTATAAAAGCTTTTGAACACACAGATCCTAATCAAGGACATTTAACGTTTCGACCAGGACCACCATAGAAGAAATGAGCCCCCCAAGAAGTTCCACCATTTCCTGTCTTAACATTGTAACAGTTATGTTTATCAGCAAAGAAGTAAAGTCCTTGTGGTTCTCTAAGAGTATTGGTTCCATCAACTATCTTAAGATTCCTGAAATAGCTTGCTTTCTTAAAACCTTCATCTGCAAAATGCCCACTTCCCATATCTGTGGTAGTGTGTCTCCCACCGGTCTTTGAGTTAATGATTTCACCTCCCCATTCAACTCTCGTAGCTTCTCTTCCTAGAGAATTGAACAACGAGCCTGGCCAGTACCCAATAACGTCTTTTTCATTGACTCTAAGCCACCAGTTTCCTGTTTTTTGGTCCTGATATCCATTTCAAGATAGATGGAGAGGTAACTTGAGCGAAAAGGTATGTAACTTGCCACTGAAGTTACGTTGAATATTTGAATCTGATGTTGTTGAGGTGAAATATAATTACGTTATTACCTTCCATATAAGTACGGAGAGATCATATTGAGTTCCACGGTAGCGTGACATGGTGGTGATTGATCCACCTACGGTGTATCGATTACTCGTTTGAACAAAACCTGAGCAGAGAAGGTTGTAGCATCCCGTTTTTCGGTACCCATCACGCTATTTCCCAAAAAAAAAAAACGATTTCATAATGGTTAATTAAATCCTTAAATACATAAATCTAGAGACTTAACTTGAATTATAGACTTCTATAGTTCTATTCCGGATCAGAAAACTAGTCAATCTTTATGTTTTTCAAATGATTAGTGTATAGTAGAAGAGATAAGTACGCCTAAATCTGCTGAAAAGGAGAACATACCGTCCAATAAACAAAGAATCTAGGATTATTATCATCATATAGTTCTGGATAAACCTATAAATTAAGACAAAAAATATTAGAGCAAGTTAAGTGTTTTGCATAAAAGCAAAGAGGATGTAGTCAAGAAGGAACCAAACCTGCCAACCAGCTTCAATGGTGTTTAGACTAGAGCCATTTCCGGACACAACCCAAGTCTGAGCCAAGCTAAACTCTTTAGGAATTTGGACATATGGTTTCCACAGATTTATTGCAACTTCTGTCCCATAAAATTTTCCATTTCTCACACCCATTAGCGCGTACTAAAGGCACTCCAAAAGAAATGAAAAGCGTAAGCCACAAGACATTAACAATGATACACATGTGTTTGTGTGTGTGTGTGCATGTAGTTGACTTGTACCTGATGACCTAATGTTGGATCAAAGGTTGTAGTTCTTGGAATGCTTTGATGAGACTTTCTCCCAAAACTCCTGATGGATTTTGGTCTCAAGAGATCTTCTTTCTTTGTTCTTCTGATTGGAACAGTGTTTTTGGGACACTCTCCAGCCTTGTGCCAAACCTGAGTTACAGCCTTTGCCTCCCTCTTGGTGTACGTAGAATCACTTACCGGGTAGAAACTCGGTCTCATCTGCATGTGTAAACTTTACGTCACAATTGATTCAAAAATCATAATGTTTTAAAACAATAGATAGACTTGGAAGTGAAACCAAACCTGGATGGTATGGTTTTTAAGTAAATGATGATCAAAAGCTGGTTGATTAGTGATAGGAACACAATCTATTACATCTCCATCTTCACTCTGCAAGAAAGATTAATGAAAGCGTATTAGAATTCATCTCTAAAAAGGTTTCTTTAATTTTTGTCATGAAATTTATATAAGATATGTACCTTAATGGATTTAAGAGCAGGCTTGTTGAACCGTTTCAAATGTCGAAGTACTTTAATTTCCCGGTGATAAAAGAACTTGTTTCCATCAACGCAAGTAGTGAATATCGCCGCTGCTATCATCATAGCTACTATGAAACCGGTCATTCTCATCATGGCTATACAGTTCTTAGCAAAACTTTTAGACAGTATTCATTGGAATTTATAGAAGTGGAATGCTACATAACTTACTATTTTTTCTCAACTCTAACCAGAATTCTTTTTTCTTTTTTTTTTGTAACCTCGTCTTCGACGTTATCTATATAAAGTATTAAACTATCTGTGACATTGACAAGAAGGATATAATTCAGTTTTAAACTTTTTTCTCTTTGAAGCAAATATAAATCAATTATCATTCTATTAAATTAAATTATCATTTGTTTGTTACTCTGCATGAACCATTCCGCGTAGAGGTCACGAACTTGTAAATTGCACCATGTTCACTTTTAAATTAAATCTCTACATGAATTTTAATATGGTCGGTACTTTATTGAACTTTCTTTTGGCACCATTGAATACTTTGTTAAATTAATTATAAGTCTCATACTATGTTAAATTGATTATGCTTTTATGATTGAGAACTCGTCAACGTGATCAAAGTCAACTCTCTTGTGGCTTATGGCCCCAAACATTTCGTTGACTATAACAGTGGACATGAGAAGATAGATCTGTCATTCACATAGATGTAATTATAAGTTTAATTTGAGATAATTATAAGAAAAAAATTTCAAGTTGTAAATTTTAACTTGCTTCTGTTTTGTTGATCAATCACAAAAACATAGTTCCAATACAATGGAAGCTTGCTGATAATTAAAAAAAAAACAAAGTTTATGTTAGTCTTAAATGAAGTATCACAAAAATAGTTAATAGATTTATACATAATAGTATTAGTGTAATGAAGATTGGCCAATAATTCTGATAGATACTGTTAAACATGAGTGATTAATGAAGATCCAAAGCCAAAAGTCCCATCTCCATGTTTTGGTACATACAGACAAAGCTATTAACACAGGTCATTGAAAACAAAGTACCACTCATATACAAAAAAAAAAATACAAATAAATTAATAATGGGATCATTTGATTTCAGTATACACATGGGACCATGTTCTTTAAAAGAAATTTATCTTCTCTTCACTCCATGGAAACAGAGAAAACACTCTCAAACACACAAACAAACAAATTCTGCAGATGAATTTGAATATACCATATACCACTCTTCAAACCTGAAATTAATAATATACTTAAGAATGTGTATATATATATATTATATGTTTTTTATACAATTGATTTGGAATGATCTGCAATGTGAGTAAGTCGACCAAATCTTTAAGGGCAATTAGGGTTTCGACCAGGACCACCATAGTAGAAGTAACTTCCCCAAGAACCTCCATTCCCACTTTTCACATTGTAACAGTTCTCTTGATCAGTAAACACTTGAAGATTCTCCGGGTTTCTCAGTTCATTCGATCCATCAACTACTTGAACGTTCTTGAAGTAACTCGCTTTTCCCCAACCTTCCTCTGCAAACCTCCCACTTCCCATCTGAGTGGTTGTGTGTTGTCCTTCCTCGGACTGCGAGTTAACCACTTCGCCTCCCCATTCGATCATCGATGCACTTTCTGATAAGTAAGAGAAGAGTGAAGCTGGCCAGTATCCTATTATGTATTTCTCTCCAAACTGTAACCACCAATGTCCTTCTTTTGGATCCTGAGAAAAAACAAAAAAACAAAACTGAAATTTCTCAAACCATAGCTAAACCACTAAATAGATGGTAACAACATGGATATTTGTTGTTGGTTTACCTTCCAGATGAGTATGGTGATGTCATATTGAGAGTTTCCATAGTTTGATAAAGGAGAGATTGATCCACCCATTGCGATTTCTCTATTGATTTGAACAAATCCTGAGCATAGAAGATTATAGCAGCCTGTGCCTTGGTATGCATCACTCTGTTTTCACAAGTGAGAGACAAAAGAATGATTCATCAAGAAAGCCAAAACACACAAAAACAAAAATCTAGATTGAATAGTCTGAAACTTACAGTCCAATAAGTGAAGAGTCTGGTCCTATTATCACCATACAATTGTGGGCTGACCTGAAAACACAAATCTTTGAATCAAAAACAGTTTCTTTTTCAGGAAAGAACTATCAAAAACCGAAAGAAGAAAAATACCTGCCAGCCAGCTTCAATACTATTAAGATCAGAGTTGAAATTTCCACCTAAAACCCAAATCTGAGCTAAGCTAAACTCATTAGGCATTTCAACATCCGGCTTCCATACATTTATCTTCGCTTTAGCCCCGTAGAAAACCCCATCTTCGACATACATTATCGCGTGCTAAATCAACAACAAAAGGTAAAGGAAGAGGTTAATAGACACAACAAAAATTGGCCAAAACTAATTCATATGTGAAGAAAAATAATTACCTGATGACCATTTTGTGTAAGGACATTAGGTGGCTCAGAAGATTTAGGTTTAGGGATACTCTTCTGATTCTTCATACCGTAATTCTCAACGGAACTCGCTCTGTAAAGATCTTGTCTTCTCGTTCTTCTGATGGGAATTGTGTTCTTTGGACATTTCCCATTCACATGCCAAAGCTGATGTATAGCATTAGACTGCTGATTCTTGGTTTTTGATGAAACTTTACTCTCACTAAATACACTTTCTGGGTTCAAACTTGGCCACATCTATAATACACCCATAAACAACAACAATGTCAGAACTATACAGAAGAAAAACAACAGAGAATCAAACAAAAGAAAGAAGAGTAAACAGAACCTGGACAGTGTGATTAATGAGCAGAGGATGAGCAAAAGCTGGTTGGTCAGTGATTGGAACACAGTCAATCATATCTCCATCTGGGCTCTGTTTAAGAAACTCAAAATTATTCCCAGAAAACAGCAAAAGAATGAAACTTTTATGGAGTTTTCTCTCTAATATCACTGTGGAATTCACCTTAATCGATTTGAGAGCTGGCTTGTTGAGTCGTTTCAAGTGAGTACGGATTTTAAGATCGGAAAACCCATTTTCTCCAGAGACGACAGAAGGAGCAAGAATCACCACCGTCATTACCAGAGCTAAGAAGAAACTAACCCTTGTCGCCATAGTTAAAAGAAACCCAGAAAGGTTTAAGCTTTCTTCAACAGAAGAGAGGGGAAGATGAGAGGTTTCTTCTTTCTTCCTGTGTGTTGGTTTTAATTTAGTATGGGATTTTGGATTGAAGTGGATTGCGTTTAATTCTGGGCACTAATGACACTTTGGCAAAACCTTCATAAAAAGGACCCATTTTTAAAAAATAGAGACAAGTGAATTTTTGGATTCTATTGCATAAGATTGGTTGCTTTCTTTTCTCTGTTCATTTTATTTTTGTCAGATTCTTTTCTGGAAAAATTCGAAGGTTTTTTTTTAAAATAAAAAAGAGTATCTTATTTTATTACTGTCACCTTTATAGAAAAAGTGAAATTTTACTGAACTGGAACATTCTACTCCTTTGTTACTACTTTAAAAGGTTTCTTGGGATTTCAAATTTTTTTTGTTCCCAAGTTCAAATCTTTTTCATTTGGAGAAATGACTACAATTCTTTTCTGGTATAGTGACAATAAAGTTAAATTTAAAATCGAAAGGTTCAAAACTAAATAGGCAAACTAAATATGATTGATAGGATTAAATGCCATTCTCTATTATTCTTTTTAAATTGCCTAATGATGCCCTATCAATTTTTGCACATATCAATTTCTTAATTAACGTCTTAATTCTTTATTAACTGATCACACTTCTCATCAACATAAACAATTGGAAGTATTTATGGTAGAGAATCCAAATCCGTATCAACGGAAATATTATTTAATCATCTAACTGTAATTTTTATCATCTCTAACCACATAAAACACTAATTGTAGAATCTTACATAATTCTATTTAAGTAGTATTCACAAATCACAAATCGATTCAAATCCACAAGAACCTACTCTATAATAATTTTTGTCTTCTTTTTTCGAATAAGTTAAAACTTTTTTTCTATCGATATTGGCAACAAAAAGAACATTGTATACATCATATAGATACTATTAAATTACTAGGTCAACTATTGAAGCAAATGTTCCACACTATGATCACTATAAGTTTTTAAAAAATATTTAATTTTATAGAGTAGTAAGATTAGAAAAGAAGGGCCGTGATTGGGTGGGAGTGAGAGAGCACCAACAAATGTGAAAAAACAGTGTATAAGTCAAAAGTCAGAGAAGAGGCCACTAATTGTCGGTTAATATTATTAGGCGACATCTTCTCAAATCAATTTCCACACCTTTCGTTTTCCATTCTGTTACATCTCCTCCTATTTCTTATTTCTTTTTATTTTCTTCTCTTTAAGCCGACTCACTCATGTCCTATATACCATTAATTTTGGTATTGGCCAAAATAAATCTTGTCTATTTCGGTAGTGAATTCGTACAACTCTTCTATTTTTAAGTTTTTAAATACATATATTTCTTTGATTTGTATTCATTGCTATAACAATATTTATGTTTTTTTGGGTACACCATTTTTTCAAAAATTATAATAATTGATGTGCACCGCTACAACTACAGTAGATATTTTTAGAAGGTAATGCAAATTGGTTGCATCTATTGTCCGTAAGAAAGTAAAATTTTATTAACAAGAATAAATATCAAAGAAGCTTACAAAACATGTTAGGTGATGTTCAAATATTTTGGCTCCGTACTATAATGGTCTTCCTGATTTTCCAAATGAATTATGCTTCGAATAAATAAATGACTAATTCGTACATTTTTTTCTTCAGTTCTAGGTCTGGCTTGCAATTGCAAAGTCAACATATTCAGGAACGGCGGCATCACAAAAGTACTATATTACACAATTCGTTATAAAATCAAACTTCTATATAATAATTAAATAAACATGCAAGATTGGTATTATTGATTAGAACATTTGCTTTATTCCTATAAATTCAAGGACGTGATAAAGTGTAGGAAGTGACATCATTGTACATTTACGCTACACGTGAACCCCCCCTTGCAAGCTTCTAACCCCATATTGCCCAATCTTTGAAAATAGGAGAGGTTAAAATCTCACACGTCAAAATGTTTCCATTACAAATCCATCTCTCTTTTTTCCTTTAAACATTTTCGAATCAAATGTTTATATTTTTCTTATCAACATGCGAACTTCGAAATTGAATCAAAATTATAACACACCAACGACCCTAGGTCAAATTTCAATTATTTTTAAAAAGATGGACAAGAAAAAGAAAGAAAATAAAACATATTAAAAAAAGACAAAAGAGAGAGTGGCTTCATCTCGTGGTTTATTTAAAAGGTGCCAAAGGGGAATCTTGGAGTATTATGGCTTAACTACATGTCACGGGTATTCATTGACTGACTCATACACCTCATTTCAACGTCCCACTCACTGAATAAGATTACACACTAACTATTCAAATCCCACGCTCGATCCGGGATAAAACACTGGACCACCCCATAATGGGCTTATGACAATGGGCCTCAGCCTCGTTGTCTTCATATATCAAAAGACCTAAAGAGCTTGATGCTCAACAATATTCTGGAATCAGAAATACAATGTCAAAAACTGAAAAAAAATATCAAAAAAGACACAAACCTTAGTATACATTGTGTTTTGTTGTAACAATATTTTTACATCATCAGCGTCGAAACGCATTGCCTTCAGCTGCAGTTCCACGTTGTGAATAATAGCTTCTGCGACGCACGCTTTCTTCAATTGTTGAGCTTCCGCCTTTCTCAACTCCATACACACTCTTATTAGCATCGTCCAAAAAGCTCTTGCCCGTGGATACTTTGTTCTTATCAGCTTCCACTGCATCGGTCTCATCGGCTTTCTTCAATCTTGTCCATCTTTGCTCCTCGTGCACCTCTGCATCCATTTGCATTTGCTTCAATCTAGCAGCTCTTTCTTCTTCTGATAGCTTAGAGCCACCTTTCCGGCGTCTATTCTGGTATTCATTCGGTTTTCCACTGTCTAAATCCTCTGCTTTCCTCTTTTTATCCTCTTGACCATAACTCTTAAGATTTTCCCTTTCCACACCGCCTTTAGGGGAGCGATTTCGATATTTCTCATTCGGTCGAGCATCTCTTCTTTTTGGTTCATCATCAATATCTGACCTTCGTCTCTTATCTTGACTTTCTCTTCTTTTGTACTCATCATCCAAATCTGACCTTTGTCTCTCAAAGTGCTTATCATGACTTTCTCTTCTTTTGGACTCATCATCCAAATCTGACCTTCGTCTCTCATAGTGATTATCCCTACTTTCTCTTCTTTTTGACTCATCATCCATTTCTGACCTTCGTCTCTCATAGTGCGTATCATGTCTCTCTCTTCTTTTGTGCCCATCATCTAGTTCTGACCTTCGTTTCTCATAGTGCCTATCACGACTCTCTCTTCCTTTTGACTCATCTTCTAAATCTGACCTTGGTCTTTCATAGTGTCTGTCATGAGTCCCTGACGTTTTCTGATGGTGAGATTTTCTTCCGTTATTCTCTTCACCAGAATCTTCTTCCGAATCAGACCGCTGTCTGGATGAAGATTGCTTCTGATGCTTTCCACTTTTACGCTTATGCTTCTTCTTGTGCTCCTTTGTGTCTCCATCTTTACCCTTTCCTTTTTCTTCTACCTGTAAAAGAAACTCTCCAACAGGGTCAGTAAATGTATAAGGAAAAGAAAGCCAATAACATATATCCAATGTAATCCCAATTCCCAAACCCTCCATGTAGAAGAACAAAAGAACTTACCGATTTACGAATAAGAGCCATTTTGACAGGATTATTCTTGATTTTGGCAAGAGCTTCCTGTTCACGCTGCCTGATGAGAAGCAAAGGATCAGAGTGAAGTTTCCTCCACGAATCATTAGCAGATTGTGCCTTCTCCTCAAACAGCGCACCAGGAGCTGACTGATCTGGCTTCTCACTGGCACTACTACCAGCTTCAGATTTGGCTAAAGGCTGCTCTTCTTTCTGAAACGAAACACCTGAACCACTCGCACTTCCCTTCCCTACAGCTAATCCAGAATCATACAGAAACTCTAATCTCTCTTGTCTCCTACAATAAGATAACAAAAAGTATAAGACTTTAGAACGACCCACAACTTCCAATCACCGAATCCATCATCAATCATTAAAAACTAATCAAACTACCAGCAGATGCATCTTATAGATTCTAATGACTCCAAATCATAAAAGTATACAACTTTACTACTTTAGAACGACCCACAACTTCAAATCACCGATTCCATCGCCAATCATTAATAAAACCAACTAACTACCAGCAGATGCATGTTATATATTCTACGCTAAAAACTCAAACCGCTAACCCTAATTCCCAAATTCGTTATCACCCAAATCAATTGGGATCGTGGGTAAGGAAAACAGAGGAACTTACGGGATGAGACCGGCTTGTTCCTGGAGAGCACGAAACTCAGAACGCTCCCTCTCCTGCAAGATCTGGAGACGAAGCTCTTCAAGCTTTTTCTGCTCAGCCTCTTGTTTCTGCTCAGCCTTCCATACAGTCTCGATGTTACGGAGACTCCCCGTATGCCAACCCTTCTTGTTCAGAAATTTCATCCCCATGATTGCTCTTCTTTTTGTTTCTCCTCCTCTCGCTTCAAAATCTGGTTACCTTCTTTTTTGTTTCGTTCAATCGAAAACTCGTCGAGGGTTCTAAATTATTTTGCTCCGTCGCCGTCGTATAAGCGAAATAATGTGAGATGGAATCAGAGCCGTCCGTGTTTAAAACGTGTGATTTAGATGTTATATTTGGGCCTCATGGGCTTGTTGTCAATGGTTGTGCTAAACCGCAAATCTAAGCTAATTGGATCCGGTTTAGATTGGCTTTAAGTCCAATGAAATTCTGACTGCTTGTTGAAATTTGTCTGTGAAACTCCCAAATACTCAGAAGTCAAAGACATTCGTTTCTTCCGGATCAAACAATGGCAAAGATTTATTGATTTTCGAGACGTTGTAGACAATTGACAAATTCAATTATTATTTTAAACCAAAAAGCTTGTGTGTTTCACCAGAGAGTAATGCTTGTATACCACCTAAAAATCATCACAACTTTATGAAGTAGAGAGCAATTAAAGATTGTCTTTGTATTAAAAAGAAAAAAAACTGTGTTTTCTATACATTCAACTCCTGAAGAAGATTCCTAATCCTACTCAAAAAAAAAACACCTGAAGAAGATAACTTGCGATGTATTTAAACAATCTACGCCGATGTTGTATCTTGTCCTCGTTCAACACTCCATCTCTATCCTCTCGCTTTTCTTTTCAACTGTTAAAGAAGAAACACAATCCACAACAGGTTAGCAGCAGAAACGAAATCCAATACAATCTAAAACCGTAACCGTTTACAGAAGAAACACAAGCAGGACACATGAATGGAGTAAAGAAATAAAGAAAGGAACTTCCAGATTTCCTGCTCTTTCTGCCTGATGAGAAGCAAAGGGTCGGAGTGGAATTTGCGCCAAGAATCATTGGCAGAGTGTCTCTTATCATCATCATCAAACAACGCACCAGGAATCGTAGCTCTCGCTCGCTGATCTTGATTCTGAAACAAAACACCATGTCTTGAACTACTAACATTCTGTTTCGCTACTGCTAGTTCTGGATCATACAAGAACTCCAATCTCTCTGGCCTCCTCCTACAAGAAGAAACAACAAAACTAAGGTTAAAACCACTCATCTTACCACAGACGCTATTTCGATAAAATATTCGAGTTTTGATCATTAGCTCAATTGCAATCATCATTCATGATTCACTTCAAAGGTTTTAAAACTAATTAACTAACGCCGCCATTAGAATATACTTCCAATCATCAAACTCTGTTGCTAACCCTAATTTCAAATATATGTACCAATCAAAATCTAATTTAGGAGAGGGCTATAGGTATAGAATTAGAAAACTTACGGAACAAGACCGGCCTGTTCTTGGATAGCGCGAAATTCAGAACGCTCCTCAATCTTTTCCTGCTCGGCTTCGTGCTTCTGTTCAGCTTTCCATACTTTCTCAACGTTGCGGATACTTCCCGTATGCCACCCCTTCTTGTTCAGAAACTTCAACGCCATTCTTTCTTCTTAGAGTTTCTGCTTTCCTCCTCTTCGTTCAAAAACTCGTCAAGGGTTTTTATAATAAGAAAGTTTCACCTTCTTATAATCTCAGCGCCGCCTTAATGGACATCTGGGCTTAATAATGGCCATTAACGGGCCTGTTTTGGATATCTCGCGGTAGAGTCCCGGTTTACTTTGGTTTAACCCAGTGAAGTGGTCGATGAATTCAACATCCAACACTTGAAAAGGAGTCTTCTTTGTTCTCTTACTAAAAGATACGGTAATACAATGCTCAGACAAAAGCTAATGGATCATTGAATAGACTCAGATATTACAAGACAACTGATAGTATTTACAAATTCTTTTGTTATTTGAGGTATGTAAGAAGATAGATTATGCCAAACCGAAGAGCTTCAGTGTTGCTGCACTAGCGAGTATGCCATGTATGGCTGGCTGTTTTTACTGTGTGGTAAAGTAACCTTAAAAAATCATCAAACAGAAGTTGTGCACTCTTGCTGATGGCACTTCTTCTGGTGTTGAATAAGCTGACTTCTAAGATAGCATTCTTCCATCTGCAGAATAGAAGAAAAAACACTTTAGGATTTCAGAAACTGAAAAGAAACAAATGGTTATGTCCCCCAAACAGTACAAGTTTTAATACCTGTGATGAATGTGTCTTAAGCAGTGCAACTCTGCAATCTTCTACTGATGCTTTCTCTATGCCGCTTACTCTAGCTAATTCCGACATCAAAGTCTCCATCTCTTGTGTCTGCAAAAGGAACCAAGGAAGATGTTTCAGTTTCAACATAGGCGTGTGTAGGAACTTTGTTTTTGTTCATGTTTAATGTGAAGCACATTGACTGTATTTTGCTAACCTTAGGCACAAGATTTCCAATGTTTTGCACAATGCCTTCCATAGATTTTGAAGCGACAACAAGTGCTTCTGCTAACTCTTTAGTCTCAACCTGGTTTTGAGAAGCAAAATCTAAATGTTTTAGTACAAAAGGTATAAAGGAGCAGAATTTTTCCTAGTTGATTCGACCAACACAACATATACCTTGATTTTTGAATCGAGAGGCAACCGCAATGAAGCATTCAACAAAGCTTCAGTTGTTTCCAATAGTGAAGTTGAGAATTCATCTTCAAGAACAGCCCATTGCTCCAAAGAAGGAGTCTGCATAGAGTTAAAAGTAGTTTAACACCAATTTTTACAAGGAAACTACACAATTGCTCTAAACGTTCATAAATGTAAAAATAGTGTGAAATCTACGATATTTAAGATCTTTACTTACTTGTGACTCTACAATCTCCGTAACAGCTTTAACTCTCTGTAAATGTTGGAGTTCTATGCGTTTCCTCTGTACAGAATCAGACAACTCCGACATTTTCAAACCAAGTGAATAAAACATTCTCTGCAAGAAAAACAATTTACAGCATCCATAAGATCACCATCATCAAACAGAATCTAACCTAAACAACATTCATCACTAATACTGAAGTTATGTGTCAAACATTGATCTATATGTAAAAGCTATCAAATTTCTGATTCTCAGAGCTATAGAAACTGACCTCAGCTTGTGCTTTCTGAGATTGTGTTTTGACCTCAGCATTTGCATTTGCAAATCGCCATTGCAAGTAACGGTTATGGAGCAGTTTCAGAGAATGCACATCCGCTTGTTGTCCTAAAGCTTTCTTCTGCTTCTTTGTATCGGCTTGAATCTTCGAATTAGGAGCCACCGGAGGCAATGACAAACCAACACCATTTTTAAGCGACAATGAAGCTCTAACATCTCGAAACATCGACGCATCATCGGAACTCAGGGATCGAGAAAGTGGTGAGGCGGTGGGAGTGTTAAAGGCCTTTGCTTGGGTTCTAATTGTTGGCAACAGATCTGGGCCGTTGGATTTGAAAATCTCTCTATTGTTGTTATCTTCTTCACCGTCTGTAGAAGATGATAACGAGATCCCGCTTGATCGGAGAAGCCTAGTCGCAGCGGAGGCAGTGAGTAAACGCTGTTGGTTCAGCCGCGATCTAGACGGTGGCGGCAACATAGCCGTCGTTGGTGTGTCGAGACGGTGACCGTTCTCTTTCAACGGCTTAGATCGAATATGCTGCTTAGGGTTTTTACCTCCGTCGACTTGTTGAAGAGGAAAAGGCGAGTCTAAGCTACGCGCCGTCTCGGAAGGACGATTCTCGTCTCCCTCTTGCATTTTCAATTGCCGTCTCATCCTCTGAGCCGAAGTCGATCTCTGATTCTGATGTTGGTGATGATGTCTAGGAGAATTTGAAGTCAATTGATGGAGATCTCCGGCGGAAGAAGAGGAAGACGACGATGACGAAGAAGAAATGGGAGACATGAATCTCGAGCTCACTTCTCTTACTCTCGGCCGCCTCGTAGAAGGAGGAGGAACCGGCGCCGGAGCATTAATCGCAGGTGTAGATGGGTGTTCCATGGATCGGCCGATTCTCGCCTCCATTTCAATCAAATTTCTTCGAAATTGACAAAATCACCGGAGATTCCAGATGCCGGAGATTTTTTTGTTCCGATAAGAAAACAGAAATTATTCAAATCGGATTGAAATTTTCGAAACCCTAGGCGAAGAGGAAGAGAAAAGGGGAAGAAGAAGGAAACTAGCCGTTGAGTAAATGCTTCACAAAGCGCAACGGTTCTCTTCTTGTCCGTGAAACGATAGGTTTTTTTTTTGTCTTGCTTTCTCGATTAAATTAAATTAATCAGATAAGATAAGCAAGATTAATGTTTTGAAAAAAAAGATAAGCAGGATTAATGTTGGTGGGCCTATTAATATTGGGCCCAATAAGGAGCGTTTGTGTTCTTTAAAGTAATGGGTTATAAATGTATAAATGAAAGTTTTGTTGGATCATTTTGCAATTGTTTTAACCTTCCGACATTTTCCTGGATAGACTGAAGAAAAAAGTTGGGAGTGAAAAAGAGGTGAAAAGAGGAGACTTTGACTTCTTCTGATGAACTTTCTTCTGCACTTCTTCTCATTAAGCCTCCTTGTTAAAATAATTTGAGATGGCGATAGGAAACCCAGAAGTAGCAACTATGGGGAAGGAGAACACTGAAGCCGAGTCCTCTAATGGAAACGAGTCTCAGTTAAGTTCTGACTTAACGAAGAGTCTTGATCTGGCTGAAGTGAAGGAAGACGAAAAGGATAATAACCAAGAAGAAGAAGATGGACTGAAAGGTAAATCATTTCGTGTTTTTGATAGATCTTGTAGTTGAAGTATGTAATTATGACGGGAAAAAGATGGAACTTTGGTCTCTTTCGTGTGTTCTTGTTTATTACTAGTTTAGATTAATCAATCTGGTTATGTCATCAGAGATTGTAACTTTCTAGGAACTAGTGTATGTGAAGTTGGTTTAGAGTTTCTCTAGCTTTATTGTTGTTGAGACTTTTAGTCTTTTCATTTTAGCTGAGGCTTCAACGAAGAAGAAGAAGAAGAAAAGTAAAAGCAAGTGAGAAGTTGTTTCTTTTTTCTGTTAATCTTCAGTGTTTGCTTTGATGATCTTGCTCAAAAATCTGATGATTGTTTTTAGGAAGAAGAAGAGTTCTCTTCAACAGACTGATCCTCCTTCAATTCCTGTTCTTGAGCTCTTCCCTTCTGGAGATTTTCCTCAAGGTGAAATCCAACAGTACAATGATGAGTAAGTCTAGACTAGATTTTCTATAAGGACATTTTGTTTTGCTAGCTAAGTCTATGTTGTGATGTAGTAATTTGTGGAGAACAACATCTGAAGAGAAGAGAGAGATGGAGAGGCTGCAAAAGCCGATATATAACTCTCTTCGCCAAGCAGCGGAAGTTCATCGTCAAGTTAGGAAGTATATGAGAAGTATATTGAAGCCTGGAATGTTGATGATTGATCTCTGTGAGACTTTAGAGAACACTGTTCGTAAGTTGATATCAGAGAATGGTCTTCAAGCTGGTATCGCCTTTCCTACAGGATGTTCACTGAATAAGTTAGTTCAACCTTTTTCATTCTTTCTGCATTTCTTTGATCTTTGGCTCTATCAATGCGTCTCAAATTTACTTGAACCTTCAGTGTTGCTGCTCATTGGACACCAAACTCTGGAGATAAGACTGTCCTTCAGTATGATGATGTGATGAAGCTGGATTTTGGAACACATATTGATGGTATGGTAAAAACAAAAACTTATCATCTGTTTGTTGTATTTTCTCAACGTAGATGTCTCATAAGAACAATTATTATGTTGTTTTGGCAGGGCACATTGTTGATTCTGCTTTTACAGTTGCGTTCAATCCTATGTTTGATCCTCTTTTAGCAGCCTCGCGTGACGCAACATATACTGGTATCAAGGTGCTCATTCTGTTTCTGTTGCTACTTGTGGGATTCTTCTGTTCTTGGATATGGTGAATGCAGCCATTCATTCTGTAGTGACTTCTTCTTTGAAGTTTGCATTGTTTTCTTATAACCATATTGAGCTTCTTTTTTGGATCTTTATCGTTCAATCCAACTGAATAAGTCCATTGTGTTATTAATTTTGTTGGTTTAGGAAGCCGGGGTAGATGTCCGGCTCTGTGATGTTGGTGCTGCAGTTCAGGAGGTCATGGAGTCTTATGAGGTTGAAATCAATGGAAAAGTCTACCAAGGTAATTGATTACGTTTGTGGCAGCATTTTTTGGTGGTTTCTATTTGGATTATTAGAAAACTAAAACAATGTTGTGTCTTTTGGGGGCAGTCAAAAGTATCAGAAACCTGAATGGGCACAGCATTGGACGCTATCAGATACACGCTGAAAAATCAGTTCCTAATGTTAGAGGAGGCGAGCAGACGAAAATGGAAGAGGGTGAATTATATGCCATTGAAACTTTTGGATCAACAGGTAACAACAACATTTCTCACATGAAACTATACAAGAAATGTGGATTTTTACGAATTCAGAGTAAAATTGGTTTTTCACTTGTGTCATTTTGCAGGGAAAGGATATGTAAGAGAAGACTTAGAATGTAGCCATTACATGAAAAACTATGATGTGGGTCATGTACCTTTGAGGTTACCAAGGGCAAAACAACTCCTTGCCACTATTAACAAGAACTTCTCCACGCTAGCCTTCTGCAGACGTTATTTGGACCGCCTTGGTGAAACAAAATACTTGATGGCTTTAAAGAATCTTTGTGATTCTGGCATAATTGAGGTAAACTCCTTAAAACTATATATATACTCTGATGACTTATGTTCAAGAACATTTTGATGAAAGTAAGTTTCTTTGGGTTAACTTTTGTAGCCATGTCCTCCAGTGTGTGATGTCAAAGGAAGCTATATTTCTCAGTTTGAGCATACAATCCTGTTGCGACCAACTTGCAAAGAGATTATTTCCAAAGGAGACGATTATTGAAATAGTGATTTTCACAGAACTTGAAGCAGTTGTTCTTCTTGAGTTTGTATAATAGTTTTGGAAGGCTTTTTAAGTCTTGTGCTCAAATATTTGTATGTTCTTCGAAGATGATTCTAAGTATAAGAGCTTAGGGGATCCTTCATCAATTATAGCTACATGTTAGCTTATTTTTTATTCTGTTATAGAATTTTGATTTTTTTATATATGACACAACACAAGTAACAAAATCACACTTCCTAATAATTCAAAAGTAAAAAAATCGCATGGGAAAAGTAGTTCATATAGAGAAGAAGCAAAATAATAATAAAACCAAACGAATGTATCATCTAGCGCAAGTTGTTGAAGAGCATCCTTGAACTTTTGTCCGTCAACAAGATATTGTTCCTTGAGAAATTTGCACACCTCTGAACACATATCATCAGTGTTCAAGTCGCATGTGATCCATTCATAACCACAAGGAAGTTTTTCTGGTTCTTGCTTGATCTCAGATAACGGATTTGCCGGCTCAACTGGACTTTCAGGCAAACTAGTGTTTCCGACATCCTTATGGGCCTTTGCTTTGACGATTTGATCTGTTTTCTCTTTTTGAGACTGGATTTTTGAGCTTTCGCCGTCCTCAGCTCTATCATAGGCATTGACATCAGACGGCTTCATCCCCAAGAAACAAAGAGGCATAATGGATGACGTCCATTGTTTTTGTTTGTCTACTATCCTCTCTTTTTCGTCATCTTTAAATAACTCCAAAAACTGATGAGTGAAGCAACATATTCCTCGTTGTATCAAGGTGCTAAAACCCCCAACACAATGTCACATATGAACAATATAACTTTAGCTCCATACTGGGTCCATTATATTGTTTTTGTTGCTAATAAATCATTTGGGCTTCTTCTGCGTCGAAGAATTCATGTCGGCCACAACAAAACCTCTATAAATTAATAATATTAGGACCAAGAAATTTATTAATTTAGAGAGATATTAATTTATTGATAAACTAATAAAATTGTACAAATTTTGTATACAAAAATTCGATATAAAATTTAGTTTGTTCTTTAAAATCAATAGTATTTCTGAAACCAATTACAAGTAGAAATTAGTTATTAAGTTTAAAAAACAATATAATTTTTTTCCATGTTGTAAAATATTAGAATTGAATACTACAAAGAATTAATAAAAATTGAAGAAAAACATAACTAGAGTCATATTTTTATATAAGATATTTATAATATATATTGGTAAATATATATAATTATTAATGTATACTCCCTCTGTTCCTTTT
>Ga0041059_1001199_pt1 | contig 20773 bp, 12 predicted proteins | sample AraColnosormetaG_FD_56232 | JGI IMG/M metagenome (GOLD analysis project Ga0041059, IMG submission 56232) | Arabidopsis roots microbial communities from North Carolina, USA - Col MF nosort | ecosystem: Host-associated > Plants > Roots > Unclassified | place: USA: North Carolina | collected... | reverse complement strand
ACACAACCTCACATCTCTGACAACAGATTACTGAGTTTCCGAAGCTCCTTAAGTGCTGTTGTAGCAGTGACTTGTCCCTTTTCGATCAAATTGGTTTTAGCTAAGTTCCCTATCAATCCTGCCGGAACCAGACAAGGTTCTTGTTGGAAAACCAACTCAATTGCCTGAAAATAAAATAGACTAAAATCATCAGAACATTTGAGCTTGTAAGGCGGTAAAGAATTGTCATGGAAATGGCAAAATATCTTTGTTACAATAATCCTTTACCACTGGAGGCAAGAAACTAACTTACTAGTTACCTTCAGGACCATACGAAAGATACATTTACCAGTTCGATAACCCATTTTACTGTCTTTGTACTTATCTTTTTATAAATGCTGGTAACCGCTGAAACACGATGAATATGAGAACTGAGAAGTTACCTCAATGTGTTTGAGCATGGACTGGCCAAGGTTCTTCAGAGTCTTCCTCAGATTCTGACTTGAGTCTCCAGAAGACAAAGCTTGGGGGTGGGATTCAGAATAGCAACCTATTTGGTTCTTTTTAATTTTAACATCATTGGTCTTTGTGGCATCAGAAGCTTTTCTATGAGAAGTCTCCTCACTTGACAAAGTGCGTTTAAGCTTCCGAAACCACTGAACTATTCCATGTAAAAGCTTGTACTCTTTAGTTATGCCCACAGATTTATCGGTGGAGACGTCTTCATCAGACTGAGTTACTGGATACTCATTTCTCCTATGGGGAGATACAGAAAGAGGTGAATTTACACTTGTTTGTTGATCTTTATCGTTTTCCGAACCGGTACAGCAATCTAAATATTTTCCACTGTAATTTGAATCTATGGCAGGACTGATTGGATCAGAGGAGACAGATGAATTCTCTTCACTAATTGAAACTATGCTTTTGTCGTCTTCATCGGGAAGCAAATTTGAGCCAGCACTGCTAACTGAATCGTTTTCAATTTTGGTTGAACATCTGACAGGACTGGTTGGGTCTAAGGAGACGAATGAACTCTCCTCACTTGGTGAACTTCCACTTACTATACTCTCTTCATCTGCAGAATGGAATTCCATAATGTTTTCCTCAGTTTCTTGAGGATGAATGTTCTCCTTGTTCACAGTCACATGACAATCAACATTGAGCTGCTCAGACGAATCTTCAAGCAAACTTTGTGTCACTGGAGATGAGTTTGCTTTCCGTTCCCCAATTCCTAACTTATGATGTGATAGATCAATCACTGCTCGGAAAAGTTTTGTCACATTCAACCACCTCTTTTTCTTCTGTGTAGGAGGAGTCTGTTTCTCCAAACAAATTTTATTTTCTTCTTCCTCGGCTTTGTGTAGAACTCTCCATTTCTTCTCCCAATAGCTTTCAGGAGCGATAATCAAAGGAGATCTAGGTGAAGTGGAGCAACTTTTAGTTCTTGCAGGTACAAAATTGCTCTGGTCGAAAACACCATTAATTGACAGAGCTGATAACATATCAGTATCCAAAACCAAAGCTTGTAACAACTTGGCCTTCTGTATTATCTTATTCAGGTCAATGTTCTCTGGAAAATTTAATAGTCTTTGTAGACAGCATGTTGCATTTTCAGTAGAAAGCAAGGAAGATCTTAAATATAATATCATTGAAACAGTCATTCCCAAGACTAAGGTTCCCCGAGGACAATCAAAGATCCTGAAGTTCTGATTTCTACTATCCTCATCCGTTCTTGCACTATTATCTGCCAAAATTATCTCATCCCACACTAACAAGAGATCCTGAAGCAAAAATTCTCTTCCAAACAAAACTCTCAACCAACGAAGACCAAAGTACTGGGGTTCAACTCCAAGTTCAACTAGATGACTGTGCAGAGATGAATCCACAACAGCCAAAATACGATAAAATGCACTACATGCTTCAAGAACTGGAGTTAACCCGGTGTGGGAACCGCTGGCTGGAGAGTAACTAAAGAAGCTCGCCATGGCGAAGCAACCATGAATCCCACTCATTAAAGCATCAAACATACAGTAAGCATCATGTTCCATGAATTTTTCAGACAAGACAATACCAAGTTCACTTTCTGTCCCATAAGAATCAGTCAACATCACTAGGGACTGGACTTCAGGATCAAGCTCATCTAGACTATTAAAATTCTTTGAATGTCCTTGGGAACCAATCCCATTGTCCACTGAGTCCATAAACTTATTGAAATCAAAGGTATAAGTGATATCTCTTTCCATGAAAGATAAACTATCAAATCTATCGGTAAAGTAATCTTCATAGCTTTTACGCACTTCAGAAAGACGCATGATATCAACATGAAGTACATAAAGGAGGGGTGCCAAAAGCTCGTGCATTCCTGCAAAAAGATGAGAAAAAGCACATGATACAAAAGCAATTGAACTCTTAGCAGAAAGTACTTGTTAAGAGAATTAGCATGTATCAGCAAAGCTCATTTCAATAGCCATTTCACTAATCAGATAGTATGTAATTTCTTCTTTGTGTTTGCCTTCACTTGTAGTTGAAAAAGCAAGAAACAACAAGCATGAGACAGACCAATAAATTGCAGCTAACAGTAACAACAAAGAAAGGTGCCAAACATGTACCTTGCCTATACCCATACTCAGGATGCTTAAGGCACCACAACAATAGAATGCGTCTTAGCATGCCTTGGTATCTCGGCGTTTGAAAATAACACCAGTGTTCTGGATATAACCTCGACAAGTCTTGATCAAGTGTTTTCTCCAACTCAGCGTTACGAAAGAATTGACCCCATGTGCTATCTGCGTAGAAATGATAACTCAAAGTCTCAAGACATCACTAAGGAACACAAACATCATAGAAATACGTTGATATACATGTAACCTCAATACTCATAACTGCCTTAAACTAGACAAATAAGCTTAAACACATAGGAACTAACAATTTAACTTTTAAGTTTTCGAACTACATGTGTTGAACAATGATTAAGAATTTAAGACCTCCAATTAGCCAAACAAACATATCTGACCACTCTAGAGACAATGTATATGCTTTGCAGATGAGCTCATTCAAATAGCAGTTGATGTTGATGAAATTAGATATGCTATGAACAAAGGAAACAAAAGCTTACTCGGATTTTGCGACAAAGGGTTGTCAATGATAAAATTCGGGGAACTATCTTCATGTTTGAGTACATGTGGATCCATCAAAAGTCTTCTCCTGAGAAGAGCATATCTACATAACAAAACATTGCACTACACATTATTGATAAAGAACCATTGATCATTAACAACCATGTTTTTTTATATGAGGTTTAGGGTTTTATGAACACACTTCCACAAAAAGAGGAAAATTTACCAAAATTCAGAAATGTTTACCTTCGGCGAGAATTGGCTGCTGCTCTGCGAAATTCATCGATTGAAGAAGCCAAAGACGGAAGAACTCCGAGATTCACACGCCAACGAACTCCTCTTAGATTAGCGAAACGACGATCTTCTCTACTCAAAACCAATGATCCCGACGGTTCTTGCAAAGCTGGTTCGATCTCCGACGGAGCCATATAGCTTAATCCTCTTTTGCTTCTCTATCAATTTTAAGTTAAATCACACAGCTCCGAGGAGATAAATAAGCAAAACTATAACCAAACGATAAACATTGTTAATTCTTCATGAAACTACTTACGATGAATGATGATGAAAATATGAATTTTGTCTGTTGCGTGAGAGATTCCAGGCGCGAAGAGCCGATTGATGAAGAAGAACAAGTAGCTAAATGCTAATTAAATTAAAATTGAATTTTGTCTTGTTCTTTTTGTTAATTGTAACCTAAAAAATGGGTATTAATTATTAAAATAATGTTGAGAAAAAAATCCAAAATTAATTAGAGCACAAAAGAGTCATTCCAGGAATGTTGAGAAAAAAGGTATTAAATATCAGTAATATATTATCACTGAAAAATAAATTATCACTTAATTGAAATACCCTATAATCAGATTTTTCTTTGATAATTAATTAATTGACCATCTTTTTCTCTTTTTGCATAATTAAATTGACCATCTGTTAATTGCCTATGGATTTATTTTTATTTTTATTTTTTTGGGAAACAGTTATTTTCTTTTTTCCAAAGTAAAACCAACAAACAAATTTGAAATATGTCTCAAAAATATAGGGAATGGAATGTAATTTTCATTTCATGAACATAAAACAAATTGAATATAGATTGTTAAATAGAGGGGCTCAAATGTAAAAACGTTAAGAGTTGAACAAAAAGTAAAGTTGAAGGTGACGACGAACCCAAACCCCACAGCTTCGTCAGTCGCCGCCGGTGACTCAACCGACCACGCATGATCGGTAAGTAATTTATCGCAGTTCTGTATCAATTTTTCGATTCAGATGCGAAAAGACTTGATGGCTTCTGGCTTTGCATCAATTTTTGCTCTTTATCATATACACTGCTCAACAACAGTTTCAATATGATCTTTGAACAGTTTACATTACTCTGTATATGTAATGTCTGTGTTTCGTTATATTTTTCTAAATTGACTTGACTTCGTGTGTATCACTACTTTTAAAAAGAGGAATTTGACGTGCGTCTCTGTGTCTGTTTCTCTATATGAGTCTGATATAGAGCTACTACAGATGTTTAATACTCAATATAGTTGAAAGAGAAGGAATCAGCTTTAGGAACCCATGCAAGCCACTTTTAGTTGCAATCTACCAACCTGAAGAAGGTGCTATCCAAGAGTAACCGTGTTGCCATTAATTTAAGGTATTGCTGGAGTGTATGAATCGATGATAAAAAATATTGCCTGGCTCTTTTTGATAATTCTCTGTTCTTTCTCTTTTTAAGAGTTTTGAAGATCCCGTAGCAGCAGTTGGAATTGCTAAACAGTTGCAAGAACACTGTAATGAGGTTTTTAGAATGGTAAAAGAGACAAACAGCAATGAACACTGTAATGTTCCTTCTACTTCTGAGACTTTGTACTCTCCTCTTGGATATATTCAAAGGTGAAGCTAGTCTCCATACTGGTTCTGAAATGTTACTCAATGACAATGTGGATTAGCCTTAAGATGACTCTGAGAATGGTGATTATGATCCTGAAGCGAAGGAAGACGGAAATAGCATTAGTGGCTTGGGAAATGCTAGCGATGAAGATGGCAACATAACTTCAACTAGCTTGAGCTGCTCTTCTATAGGATTCGGCAGCCGTGTTTTAGAAGAACTGTCATACGTACACTTGGAAACAGGGTCCCCTTAGGTGAAACCAACAATGAAGAAATTGTATCCATGCCAAGACAATGGAGAGCAGTGGACTATACTATGTGAGTACTTTTTATTTTAATCCCTTTATTTGTTTACGGGAGAAATACAGTGATTTGCTCAAAAAAAAGCAAAGTAGAAGAAACTCCGTTTTTGAGATTCTCCATAGGACAGTAGTTTACGCATAAAAAAGCATGCCAGTGTTGTTTATTGACTAACCAAGTTGGTAGTAGTATCCAATGGTATGAAGATTCATATGATTTGTCCTCCAATTATTTCGCAAGACTGATAATGCAGTGTGCTAAGTTGTTTCACCCTTTCATGCTCACAATATTAACCACCTTCTCGTTATGTAATGATTCCAGTTTAATTTTTTTGCAACACTATTGGTAAACTGTTATAGCTTATGATTTTCTTGTTTATCATTACTCAGAAACGACTGTCTTTTAGATGAGCAGATTTTTGAAGGCGAAGACTGAGGTCTAAGTAACAGATACAAACTTATAACTATGTGCAACGGTATTAGAGAGACCCGGAAGGAGAAACAACCAAAGAGTAGGAAAGACTCTCCGTAGAAGATGAAGGTATAAGTTCTATTTTTCAGACTTCCTAGTGGGGTTATTATGGTCTAACATCTGCTTCCTATTTTCTAATCTCTTCTGTAGTTTATATAAGATATCTGATTGCTGCGTCTAAAATGTTCTAACTGCTGGCATTATGTAGCTGTAAGTTCATCAGATGTTTGCAAAACCATAAGGGGCATTGTTTTCATAAAATTTGGATTTTGAACTAAAGAAGGTATCCGTGAAAAAGTACTTGTTTCCAATTGTTATAGGTATCCAGCATCCACAGTTAGAACGTGTTAGGCTATAACATCCTCATTCATGTCGCTAATAAACATTGGTTTTTCAGTATTGGTTCTTCATAAAATCTATTGTCGGTAATCATATCCTGAATTCCATTGTCAGGTCAGCAAATGGTGCAACAACATCTGACATTGATGAGTAAGAAGGTGGGCTCTAAGATATTTAAATAAGGTCTCTCTCAACAACCTCACTATTATAAGGCACTCTGAAAATTCTGGGGCTATAGCAATCAACGAGGACAAGACTGAGATTAATCAACTTCGAGATTCTGCAAACGAGACTGCTTCACTCAGCAGGCAAGTGTCTCTTTTTCTTCCTTCAACCGCAGATATTTTTCTTGTTTAACTCTTAGATGCAAGCGAAAAACAGAAGTTGAAATTCGTGATAGCGCTGCTCTCATATTTTTCCTGACCATTGCCATTAGTCTCGCACATGCTTTTCGCAACTTCTAAGATGTCACATCTTTGTCATTGTCTGAGTTTTGATGAGCTTAAAGCAACTTCTAGAAGACAAAGAGACAAGAAGAGGACGAGTTTGAAGCACTAATGGAGAAGCTTTGTTTACACCTGAGGCACTAGCCATTGAGTTTTAGGCAAGTCTTCTTGTTTTACTCCCAAGAGGACTCAATAGCAGAGGCTTTTGAGCTTCTAGGAGAAATGTTGTTATGTTGCAGAATCATATGTATAGTTTTGTATTGTTTGATCCTCTTGGAATAAACAAGTCTAAGTCTTGACACATGTAGCTTTGAACTTTCTGCAACAGTGTAACACCTATGTATGTAATATATAATAAAAATGCCAAATATTTTGTGGTTCTTCATTGTGATTTGGTTAACAAATATTGAATCTGTGAATCTTCTCTACTGATACAGTTCAGATTCAGGGATCAGAATGCAAGAAACTAAAAAAAGAGACCCATTTTACACAAGAACAAAAAATCTGAGCGGTTTAATTATAAATTAGATTTTGAAGTTATATATATAAATTTTTCCACAGGAAAATCAAAGAAAGTTGTTTTGCCAGTGAGTTAGAGAGAGAGAGAGCGATAGAGCGAGAGAGAGAGAGAGCTTGCGTCAGTGGAGGAGTCGGAAACTTGAGAAACTTGTTTAGAAGAAACGCCATAACTTGGAGAAGCCCAAACGAGGATTTTGCTCTTGTGTATCTTCGTAGTCCATCTGGTAAATGCGAGATTGTTCTTCTTGTTACGAAATTGTTTGTTTGTGTATCGCTGTTCATTGTATTGTTTGTTGTTTTGTACTGGATTTGGCTGTGCTTTGTGAGGTATATGAAGGTTTCTGCAATTACTGGAATTGGATTTTGGTGTTTAGTCTCCGATGGTTTGATTGTGTTCTAGGGTTTTCATAAGAACGGAAGTCTGTTTTGTTGTGAATTTCTCAGAAAGGTAAAATTTGTTCAGAGATTGTTGAGATTAAGACTTGAATTTTAGCATAGGAAGAGAAATTTATGTCTAGCTTGAATCTAGGTTGAAGGGTGCATGGTGCTTTAAACGACTGAAAGATTAAGATTTCTCAGAGATTGAGACTTGAATTTTAGAATAGGAAGAGAAATTTGCTTACTTCACAAACGTTTTGTGCAACCTGGATTTAAGATGATATAGATATGTAGCTTGAATCTAGGTTGAAGGGCGCATGGGTTTCCAGATTCGAGTCACTTTAGATCCGAATTTTTGTAGTTTTCTAAACTTGGGTGCTGAATTTGGATCTGAATAGCATCCAAGAACATCCTGGATTACTAACTTACTGAGGATTAAAGGTTTTTCTGAATGGAAAGTTTGCATTTTATCACTAGTTAGGAATCCGATTTGTTTTTCTCAGTGAGACTTGGAGATGATGAGAACAGTATGTGTCCGCTTAATGCAGTACCACAAAATTATTCAATCACGAATCAGGAGAGCAACCTTTTGAGCGCCTGATAAGTTACTGGAGTTAGTTTAAAACAATGGGTGAAATTGATCCAAATTAGTGATCAGAAGATAACTTACTGTTTCTTCGTTATGGTACTCATGGACTTGGTTTTCTTGCATTTTGACTCTGTTCCATGTTTTGCTTTCGACATTTAGGTGATCAGAAGGATATGAGCATTACCATTCCAGAGGGACTACATGAAGAAGTCGACCAACAGATTCATTGGTACTTAGAGAAGTAATGTGCTTTCAGATACTTTTTTGGTTTCTCAGGAAAACATGTTGGTGGAAAGTTCGTTCAGCTCTTCTGTTGAAACTAGTCTACTGAACGTATCCGAGTATCAAGACCCATTTGCTGCATATGATTGGACGTCTCTTGCTGAATCTTATCAGATGATCCACAAAGTTCCCGAACAGTCTCAAGTAAGCTTTCTTAAAAATGTTCCAGTCACTGATACTATGAATCTTGATGAATCAAAACATCCAAAACATCAAGAAAGTTGTTCAGAGAAATCTGTTATGCATAAGGTATCGGGAAAGGCTCTGACTTCTCTTGTGTATCGTCGAAGGAAGAGGACCTTAATACCTGGGGGAACTGAGGAACATAACCTAGGAAAAATCAGGAAACAGGATGATTCTCTTGATGACTCTATTGTCTCTTTATATAACCCTGAAGAAAGCACAAAAAGGAAAAATCGCTTCAACAACTGTCTTGTCTATAGCCGGAAAAAAAGGAGAGGGGAATCCAGTTGTACTTTTACTGGAGAAACTACGATAAGGGGTGATGGGCTTGATGATGCTTTTGTTTCTGAGCATGACTGTGGAGAAACCAGGAGAAGAGGCAATCGATCAGATGATTGCCTTGTGTATAGCAGGAAGAAAGGTAGAGTGAAATTTAATAGTTGTAGTTTTAGCAAACATGTCACTGGACGAACCAAGATAAGCTATGATCAAGCTGACTCTTCTGCATGTAGCCAAATGGGACAGATAGTTAAAGCTGATAGTTCTTTAACTAGACCTAAGCCTGGAGAAATCAAGAAAAGTGGTCATCAACTTGTTTACAGCCAAAGAAAGCAGTTAGTGAAATCTAATGGGAGCTTTACTGAAAGTCATGTTGGAAAAACCAAGAGAAATGGAGATAGATCTGAGGTCTTACTTACGTATAGCCGGAGGAAGAAGAGTGGGAAATCTATTGGTGTTCGGGTTAATGGCTTTCTAGTTTATACCCGGAAGAAGTTAAAATTCAGAGGACCTTTTGCTAGACGTGACCTAAGCGAAACCAAGAAAAATGGTGATCAACGTTCTACTGTCAGTTCTCGAGAACTTTTAGACGATACCCAAGTTACCGAAGTGACATGTTCTTCTGATGGAACAAATGACAGCTGCTCCTCATTGAAATCCAGTTCTGAAGTTAATTCAACTTCTAGTAAATCTCGGGAAGATGATTGCTATTCCTCTGATTCTGGGGTGTCTGAGACAGATACAGATGGTAGTAGCAGCCCTTTCAGGCAGTGTAAACATTGTGATAAGCCAGGAACTGTCGAAAAGATGCTAATTTGTGATGAATGTGAAGAAGCATATCATACACGCTGCTGCGGTGTTCAAATGAAAGACGTTGCAGAGATAGATGAGTGGCTCTGTCCATCCTGTTTGAAAAATCAGTCATCAAAGACCAAGACTAAGGGGAGAATTTCACATGAACGGAAATGGAGAGTTACAGTACCATTTGTAATAGGAATTAGAATAGGAAAAATGTTTCAAGCAGATGTTCCAGACTGGTCAGGTCCAACAATGAGGTATGCACTTTGATATTCAACAGTCCTTTGAACTATTGTAATATCAAAGATTTCGGTCAACTGGCAAATAAGTGTTGTTCCTTTCACTAAAATGAATGGCTTTGTTTTATTTGGTTGACATACAAAAGCTTTTTGATCTCAATGCAGTGATACTTCTTTTGTGGGTGAACCATTGGAAATTGGCCAGTCAGAATACATGCATGTAAGCTCTCAGTATAGTGGATAAGCATAAGTTTATGTTGCCATAGAATTAGCTGGATTTCAGATAGCTGCCATCCTTCTCTCTTTGCAGGATCTCAAGAAGGCCAAGAATAGTAAGAAACAATGTTCTGCAGTGAATTGGCTTCAATGCAGAGAAGAAGATACTAATGGAGTTATCTGCGGAAAGTGGCGTAGGTAAGTTAAACAATTTTGCAAGTTCCATTATTTGGTTCATGCTCTCGTCTTGAATGTAACTTACTTTCTATCGCCTTTTCATCAGACTTCTTACCAATTACCAATACCTTCTTCCTTGTCTAAATATGCTTAATTTGACTGGATATACACAGGGCCCCTCGTTCAGAGGTACAAACCAAAGACTGGGAATGCTTCTGCTGCTTCTCTTGGGATCCATCACGTGCTGACTGTGCCGTCCCTCAGGTCAGAAACTCTCTTTACAACTATCTTATTTCCCCCAAAGAAAAATCCTTCCGAGGATGAAAAGTTAGCAGCCGTGAGAGGATGAAAAGCATTGAAAATTATTGAACCGTCTTGCTTCATCTTTCTCCATGAACATGTCATCTGTATTCTTGAACAGATATCTTAATACTCCTAAAAGAGCCATCGAAGTTTATACAATGCATCTTGTGTTCATTTCTGCAGGAACTGGAGACAAGTGAGATCCTTAAACAACTCAAGTACATCAAGATGGTTCGTTATTTTTCTCATTACTTGTTTGATCTTTCCCGACCATATTCCTTTCTGATCAAGGATCTAAAACTGAAACGGTCGGTTTCCTCTGCAGCTTAGACCTCGATCAGACGCCAAAAAGCGAAAACTAGGACCAAAGGGTCGAAGCAGATCACATATCAAAGGAAAATCTTGATGGACACAATCAAAATGCATATGCTTTTGGATTAGAGAGACCTTAGAAACTAGAAAGGTAACATCAGAAATTTTTTGTGAAGCGCCAATGCTTTTTGTACTACTTGAGGATATCAAGTTGCTTTCTAAGTGACTAATTAGGTTCAGATCTTTTGTTAGCTCCCAAAACAGGAGTAGTGAATAGAACGTTTGTGTTAAGGGACAGGTTCTGGGTTAAATGTGAGATTCATCTTGAATGCAACAAAATCTATAATCAGCTTCCGGGTCAAAGCATTCTGCTGAGATTAGATTCATTCACGGAAATGAGTATTACATTCAAAGCTTGGATCTTGGAAAATAGTAAAAGAAAAAAATTACACTCTGAGTTACAGAAAATCTGTTGCAAATTTCACAAATTGAGAAAAACAATAGCGGCAAATCACCATCCGTATTTAGCTTGTGTCTCGGCTTTCGTGAGCAATCCTCTAGAACGTCTCTCTGTCAACTCCGACTCCTTGTGCTTCATGTCCATGAACAACGCAGTGATTTGATGCTTCCTCTTGTGAAGCTTTGACACTTTCCCTTTAGATGAAGATGTTACCGGCTGCAAGACAAATTTGAACAAAGACATCATTTAAAAAGCAATACAAAGCAGTCAAGTATATTTTCAGTGAAGAACACATAATAAAATTGGTATGATAATCAAAGTATCTCTTTTCCTATAAATCCACAAAGAAGTTTATCAGCAAAACAGAAAGAACTTGACAACAGAAGCCCCAAACAAGAGATAATCTTCAACTCATATTCAACTCATATGCTCTCTAATGAAAATCTCCTACCAGCAAAGGGTTTAGATATACAGAACCAGAGAATGAGAATAATAAGAGACATTAGAGACAAGACAACACCCAAGTTATTGCAAATAAATTTCGCAAGAAAAAACTTGACAATGGCAGCCACAAACAGGAGACAAATTCACAACGCTCTATACTCTATAGTGTTACCAGTTCAGGCTTTTCTAAAGACAATTCCTAAGTTCTTGCAGCCAAAAACGAGTAAGAAGAGTTTAGAGAGTAAACAAACCTGATACGCAGGTCCAAAGGCGATTCCAGTAGATTTAACCTGATCAACTCGTGGCCTATTCTTCATAAGCTCATCTTGCTTAACCTCAACAATCTCTGGCATCTGATTCCTCCCTCTCCTTCCTCTCCTCGCACCACTATCCATAGCTACAACCGCTTCAGGCAATCCCGTCATTGCCTCAAACCCACCACCATTCCAAGTATTACCTCCATAGCTACTACCATCATATCCCACACTACTACCACTAGGAATTGTTTCGTATCCACCATCATAACCAGTAGCATAATAGTTATCTACTCCAACGATTTGTTCCGTTTCGCTATTACTATGACTAAACGATTCATAGCTCTGGTTTTGTTGATCACTAATACCTGAATCCGTTTGAGGAAATGCAATTGAAGGTGTTTCTGTTTCGAGATTCGATCTTCGACCTGATCCTGATCCCAATGAAGGAAGAGCACCTAGTGTTTGTGAGCTTTTAGGTGCAGGCATGGCGGATAAGAACGATCTTACTGATGAATCGTGAGATGCGGAAGCAGATTCCATCTGTTTACGCTTCTTCCTAGCTTTCTCTTCTTCTTCGTCGTCTTCGTCGTCAAGATTGCTCGGTCTAGGGTTTACTGGAAGCCTGATCTGGACGACACGTTTCGGAATTGACGACGGATTGGGATTTTTTTTCCGTGAAATTGAGGATTTGGGAGGAGGGAGAGATGAGAGGAAAGAAGAAGATTTTCCTCGAGAGGAAGATGAGCCTAAATCACCATCTTCGGAGGATTTGAGTTCTTTAGGTTGAGGAATAGCTGAGAATAGAGACGAAGCGGAAGGTTCTGAGGATTTTACAGTGAAAGCTTCTCGACGTGGTTGAAGATCTTCTTCTTCGTCCGACGAAGCGTAGCTCGCTACCAGAGAGTCCATTGCAGAGAGAGAGAGAGAGAGAGAGAGAGAGAGGAAGACTTAGCCGTCGCCGAGATATGTCGGAGTATTTGTCTTATTTATATGGGCTTTTTCAGGAGAGATTTAAGACCCATTTAAAAGCCCATTTGGAAGTGATGTGAAAAAAAGGTTTTGCCAAATGGCCCAAATCCCATACTGTAATACATTATGGGTAAAAAATTTCGTTAAGGTATATAACGTATATAGCCTATAAGCATAATAACCCCATAAATACATTATGGGTAAAATCATATTTCTCTCTCTTTCCAATAAGAAATCTTATTGCAATTGGTTTCTAAAAAACCGGTTCGAATCCAGGGAGAAAGAAAACCGGAATCAAAATGATATTTCTCTCTCTTTTTATTGTGGTCAAACCGGAATCACAAATCATAAATAATAATCATAAGAAACGTGAATGGGCCTTAGATTCCGATTCAAGCCCATAAAAGAAGGCCCAGTTTTTGTTATTAGATTAGGACACCGGTTTGATTTCTGGAAGAGAAAAAACCGGAATTTCACATCGTCTCTACCAATCTCTCCATCTCTCTCTCTGCTCGCCGTCGCCGTTATTATTCCGGGCGATCAAAATTAAGACAAGCCATTTTGTAAGTTTTTGCAGCTACTTGAGTGATACAATGCTTGAGAGTAATGATAAATTTTATGATGTGGGTTTCTCTCAGAACCACAAAAATTGACAAAATTTGATTTTGTTTCTTCTTCAGATAACTTGTGACCAGTCCCTGTTTATGTGGGTTTCAATCTTTAACCTCAAGTCTTCTGGATTGAATCATTTTTGTACAAGAACCAAGGCTTTTCGATATTTCTGGTGTAGGACCTTTTCTCTTGCTTCGTTGTCTGAGAATAACTCAAGATTCCAGACTGATTCTAGTAGGCTACCTTACTCTGGATCACGGTACTATCATAGTTCAAGTAAGCATTTTGGTGAAGATTTTGTTTCGATTCTGAAGAATATTGATGTCCCAAGGGATTGTGTTGAGACTATTAGAAATGTGCTTGTGAAACACAATTGGATACAGAAATATGAGAGTGGGTTTAGTACTGAGCTTGATCAATACACTGTCATTAGAATTTTGGATGATTTGTTTGAGGAGACTTTGGATGCATCTATTGTTCTATACTTCTTTAGGTGGTCAGAGTTGTGGATTGGTGTTGAGCACTCGAGCAGGTCTATCAGCAGGATGATTCATATTTTGGTATCTGGAAATATGAATTATAGAGCTGTAGATATGCTTCTCTGTCTGGTGAAGAAATGTAGTGGAGAAGAAAGGTCTTTGTGTTTAGTTATGAAGGATCTTTTTGAAACTCGTATTGATCGTAGGGTTTTAGAGACTGTGTTTAGCATACTGATTGATTGTTGCATTAGAGAGAGAAAGGTAAACATGGCCCTGAAGCTAACTTACAAAGTGGACCAGTTTGGCATCTTTCCTTCACGAGGGGTTTGTATTTCGTTGCTTAAGGAAATTCTACGAGTTCATGGCTTGGAGTTAGCTCGGGAATTTGTTGAGCACATGCTTAGTCGAGGGAGGCATCTAAATGCTGCTGTCCTTAGCCTATTCATAAGGAAGTATTGCTCGGATGGCTATTTTGATAAAGGTTGGGAATTGCTTATGGGAATGAAACACTACGGCATCAGACCTGATATTGTGGCATTTACAGTTTTTATTGATAAATTGTGTAAGGCAGGGTTTCTAAAAGAAGCGACTTCGGTATTGTTTAAACTCAAACTCTTTGGTATCTCTCAGGATTCTGTATCCGTCAGTTCTGTTATCGACGGGTTCTGTAAGGTGGGGAAACCAGAGGAAGCCATTAAGCTCATTCATTCTTTTCGTCTTAGACCAAACATTTTTGTGTACAGTAGCTTTCTGTCAAATATATGTTCCACAGGAGACATGCTCAGAGCTTCTACCATATTTCAGGAGATTTTCGAGTTGGGACTCCTTCCTGATTGTGTTTGTTATACTACTATGATTGATGGGTATTGTAATCTAGGCAGAACTGATAAAGCTTTTCAATACTTCGGGGCGCTGTTGAAAAGCGGGAACCCGCCATCCTTGACAACATCTACAATACTTATTGGAGCTTGCAGCAGGTTTGGAAGCATAAGTGATGCAGAATCTGTGTTTCGGAATATGAAAACTGAAGGTCTCAAACTGGATGTCGTAACATATAACAATCTGATGCATGGGTATGGGAAGACACATCAGCTGAATAAAGTTTTTGAGCTTATTGATGAGATGAGATCTGCTGGTATCTCTCCAGATGTTGCAACCTACAATATTTTGATACATAGCATGGTTGTTAGAGGATATATCGATGAAGCAAATGAAATTATCAGTGAGCTTATCCGACGAGGCTTTGTTCCTAGTACATTAGCATTCACAGATGTGATTGGTGGGTTCTCGAAGAGAGGGGATTTTCAGGAAGCGTTTATTTTGTGGTTCTACATGGCTGATCTTAGAATGAAACCTGATGTTGTAACATGCAGTGCATTACTTCATGGCTATTGCAAAGCGCAGAGAATGGAGAAAGCTATTGTTTTGTTTAATAAGTTGCTTGATGCGGGGTTAAAGCCAGATGTTGTTTTGTATAATACGCTCATCCATGGATATTGCAGTGTAGGAGATATTGAGAAAGCATGTGAGTTGATTGGTTTGATGGTTCAAAGGGGAATGCTTCCAAATGAGAGTACCCATCACGCACTTGTTTTGGGGCTTGAGGGAAAGAGGTTTGTGAACTCAGAAACGCATGCATCCATGCTACTTGAAGAAATTATTGTTGCAAAATGGCACCTGACATCGGGAGGATGATAACAGATTACATTCTGCAGCACCACTTCTTCTTTCGTCTTAATGTCCACCTTTTTCAGGGTTAGATTTAGTTCTCTCCATAAGTTTTGTTAGCCTTGTTATCTGACCAGGATATATCAATCAACCCTTTCACTTCTCTCTATAAGTTTTGTTGTTTTGTTTCTTTGCTAAAATCCATCTGCTTTGTTGCATCTTGCAGATTATGGCACTTTTTTGGCCCTTTATTTGCTCCTGTAATAAAGGGCTTTCATTATTTCAAGTTCCGTAGTACAACCTAATAGTAGTTTGGCTCCTGAACGTCTTACTTATGGAAATGGGCATCCATACAATGTCCAAGCAGTGCAGTCTCGAGTGAGTAGAATGCAGCAGCACAAAACTATTAAAATGAGCATTAGGAGAGAACCCTTTTGTGTGCCTGATAACTGAGAAGTCACTGGAATGAGTATAAAACAATGTGTTGGACTAAAATTACGTACTGTGAAATTGATCAAAACTAGTAATCAGAAGAGAAGTTATTGTTTCTTTGGTATGGTAGTCACTGGATTTGGTTTTCTTGCATATTGACTCTGTTCCATGTTTTATTTCCGACGTTTAGGAGATCAGAAGCATATGAACTCTATCACTCCAGAGGGACTACGTCTACATGGAGAAGTTGACCAAAAGATTCATCGGTACTTTAGAAAAGTAATGTGCTTTCAGCTACTTTTTTGGCATGAAACTTATCAGATGATCCCGAACAGTCTCAAGTAAGCTTTCTTGAAGCTGTTCTAGTCACTGATGAATCAAAACAATAAGTAAGTTATCCAGAGAATCTGTTATTCTCAAGGTATCGTAAAAAGCCCTGACTTCTCTTGTGTATTGTCTAAGGAAAAGGAGCTTAAAACCTGGGGGAACTGCGGACCTTAACCTAGGAAAAACAAGACAGGAAACAGGATAAGCTGGAGAAATCAAGAAAAGTCATGTCGGGAAAACCAAGAGCAATGGAGATAGATCTGATGTCTTGCTTACATATAGCCGGAGGAAGATGAGAGGGAAATCAATTGGTGTTCGAGTTAATGGCTTTCTAGTTTATACTCGGAAGAAGTTAAAATTCAGAGGACATTTTGCTAGACATGACCTAAGCGAAACCAAGAATAATGGTGATCAACTTTCTATTGTCAGATCTCTAGAACTCGTAGACGATACCCAAGTTACCGAAGTGACATGTTCTTTTGATGGAACAAATGACAGCTGGTTGGTATTCCACTGATGCTGGGGTGTCTGAGACAGATACAGACAAGTAGTAGCAGCCCTTTCAGGCAGTGTAAACATTGTGATATGCCAGGAACTATCGAAAATATGTTAATTTGTAATGACTGAGGTATGCACTTCGATAATCAAAAGTCCTTTGCATTTTTGAGTCCTATTGTAATATCGAATATATGTCTCTTGTTAATTAGTATTGTTCCTTTACCCATTCAAAGCTTGAATCGAGGAACATAGTAAATGAAAAAAAAATCACACATTGAGTTACAGAAAATATTTCTTTAGCAAATTTGGAAGAAACAATATCAACATATCACCATATGTATTTAACTTGTGTATCAGTCAATATACTTTATACCTAGAGACAACTTAATGTACAATATCAGCAAATCACCATCTGTATTTAGCTTGTGTATCAGTCAATATACTCTCTACCTAGAGACAACTTCATGTACCGTATCAGCAAATCATCATCCGTAACTGCAGTGATTTGATGCTTCCTTGTGAAGCTTTGACAAATTCCCTTTTGATGAAGATGTTGTCGGCTGCAAGACAAATGTGAACAAAGACTGCATTTAAAACATAATATACAAAATTTTCAAGTCTTTTCTACAATATATTTCGTAAGATATCAAGTGGCTCAATTCCTACACAAATAAATAATGCAGCAAAACTACACAATGAAAGCCCAAACAAGAGACAATCTGCAAATCCTATTCTATTTTCTCTCCGGCTTACCTATATGTTTTCTAGTAGAATTCTCCTACAAGCAAATGATTTAAAATTCATAAATCAAATGTAAGAGACCCTACCAACAACTCCAAATAAATTTTGCAACAAGACAAAACAAAGTTAACAATGGCAGAGTATAGAAAGGTAAACTAAACTCACATCTATCTCCTCCAAACCCAAAAGAACCACCCTCTCGTTTCTTTTCTGGAAGCATTTTCTTTTCTTCTAGGAGAAGCATCCTCTTTCTCATGTCACAGTTTTCTTCTTCCAACAACTTTATTTTCTTTCTCATATCTAAGTGTTCTTTACCAAACCATAAAACAGTTTCTTCAAATCTCTAGTTTGTGTGAGTCTTCTTATGTGTATTTGACGTTTCACAAGATCTGAAAGTATACAATAAATATTGTCCATAGGTATCATGTGTTAAATTTCAAAAAACAAAAAGTTTCTAATATCAACAATACTAACCTGATACGATATAGCCCATGAATCCAGTGAAAGAAGTCACTGCAAAAAAGGCATGAATACGCGAATTATTTTTAGGAGAATATGAGGAGAAAAATCCCAATTATGGATATATATATATAGATATATCTTTTAGATGATTATGGATTCCTAAAAAAACATAGAAATGTATAGGTACATAAGAGATACTTATAGCATCCGACTCAAAATAAATTGTATATATGGCATCAGACTCAACATAGTTGATTAACACTATTTCGATCAATCTTGATTTTGGCTAAAGTTTGGAAATACATATACTTTATTTTCTTTTTAAAAATTGTTCAAATTGAATTTATCACGGTACAAAAGTTGGTAGACAAAAAAGAGGGAAAAATTTGTACATGTTAAAATAAGCCTATCGGCGGATAAACTAAGCACTAAAGTTGTAAGCCCTTGTGTATTAGGATTTCTTTGCAAATAAATCACTATAAATAAAAAAAAATTATGTGATCAAACCGAGCTATAGCTAGATTGGACCAAGTAAGCCGAAAACGGTAAGTCAAATTTGTGCTTTTGCTAAACCAATAAATCAAATTGACTGAATATTATTTTGGGATTAAAACGAAACTAAACCGGTATCAAACTAAAATACGTTATATAATCCCTTTCTCTTAAACTTATCACACACAATCTGATGGACAAAAAGAAAAAACTTATCACTATTGCCGATATTTTAAATTAAAATTGAACCCAACTCAAATTTGTGCTTGGCTAAATCGGAACTCAAATTGAAATCGATCTGCATATATTCAAATTAATTAAGGATTAAACCGAAAGTAAATCGATATCAACTCAAAATTGGTTATTGATTAGTCTGTTTGTTTGTTTGTCGCTTGCGGTTGCGGCAAACACTACCGCAGGTTGTTCGTTTTGTCGTCGTCGACGCTGCCGCAACTTCTATCGCAGTCGCATTGTCTAAGTTTTCTGTTTTGATTATCGAAATTGTAGTAACAAAGACCACTTTTTTTGGACTGTTCACCATTGTCTAAGTTTTCTTATTTATGTGAATTAATTGATCTTTTTCTGTTCTATTAATTTTTTATATAATCTTTACAAGTACTTTAATTGTTGATAAATACTTTCTTTTCTTTTTTTTGATCAAATGATAAATACTTTATAAAATTTTAGTGGTGCATAGGTTTAGGGGGGAGCAGTGCAAGAACCAGAGGCCCATAACCAAAAGGGGGCACACACATTTATTTTTTCTTTGAAAACATACTCAATAAAAACAAATTTGTGTAAATATAAGAGAAAAGAAGAAAAATAATATTAAAAAGAGGTTCATATATATTTGCATTTCTTTAAAGCCTAACGTAATTCTTCTCTTTATAAATTTGTTGTGTCCAAATTAGATGTTGATTTACTTTAGACCAACAATTGCAAAATATTTATTGATTTATGGGGTCAAATCTCTTTTGCAAAATGATATTGTTGCTTTATTTTTTGTAAATGATGTTTTCTTTATGTTTATTCTTGTAAAAAAATTATTTCAATATATAAGGGTCCAGTTTTTTTTGGCCCCAGAGCCTAGCATATGCTTGAGCCGACATTGGCTGTACTTAGACTATTCATAAGCAGAATCGCTCTGATGGCTATTTTGATTAAGGTTGGGAATCACTTATGGGGATGAAACACTATGGCATCAGACCTGATACGTACTTCTGTTTCCGATAATTCTGTTATCGACTATAGTGAAGTGGTTTGTGTATAGTAGGAAAAAAAAAGTAGATGAAATTTAATAGTTGTAGTTTTAGCAAACATGTAACTGGAGGTTTTAATTCGATTTTTTTTTCCAATTTGGAGATTTTATATTAGAACAAACCAAGTTGAAGGTTTTGGGAAAATGTCTAAATATGGAGATTTTCATCTGGGATTCTGCCTTTTATATATTACATACGACTATAACACCTGATCATAACTTAAATTTACCTAATTACATGATTAATTTCTTCATTTAGTTCACACAGTATATAAACCTAAAACTTAAAACTTAATTAGTTTTATTTGAGAATTCCTCATGATTATAGTCTATTGATGATTATTTTTTGAAAGTCCTTTAATATTACTTGTTCAGTAATGAATATATAAAGTGTTTGATCAATAAAGATAATTCATTTGAAACCAAAAAAACAAAGGATTTTCATTTGACTTCCAACACTACGTGGCCTTCAAAATATAAAAGAAAAGTGGCAATAGATATAAATATGCTTACGAGAATTTACTTTTTCAATATCTTGTTCAGTAATTATGTCTTGTATAAAAGTGGAATTATGTCTTGTTTACGAGAAACTGGGGTTCGAGCAAATTTGGGTAAGAGACGAGTTATGGATAATATACATTGAGTATATAGGCGTAGAAAGATTTTTCTCTCTTTGAAAACTCATATGGTTTATAAGAGGAGAAGGTTACATGTTGTGTGTTTACATATCTAGAATGACATGCTATGTATGAGTTATATCTGTCTTCATAGATGACATTGGATTATTTATGTAAACCAAATCATATAGATATTGTTTTCATTAAACTAAACATTCAATCGATTTTTTTTTTTTTTTTAACACAACCTAAACAANNT
>Ga0041059_1001198_pt1 | contig 20783 bp, 15 predicted proteins | sample AraColnosormetaG_FD_56232 | JGI IMG/M metagenome (GOLD analysis project Ga0041059, IMG submission 56232) | Arabidopsis roots microbial communities from North Carolina, USA - Col MF nosort | ecosystem: Host-associated > Plants > Roots > Unclassified | place: USA: North Carolina | collected... | reverse complement strand
TTTTCTGTTTTTTTTTTTTGTTTTACTTTTCTTACATTTACCTCATCGTGTAGGGTTTTACATTTCTGAATCCCGCATTGCTTGATTTCTTTTGTTTATGGCCTTCTTTCGCTTTCCGTGTTGCTAAATTAGTTTCCGATTTCAGCGAAATAGCGTTTTTGTTCCGTTGATCATCCATTTCGAGGTTTATGCCAAGTCGTCAACCTTACACCGTTTTCAAAAATCAACTTATTTTGTGGTGCTGATTGTTGATTTTTGTTGTTGCTTAGGATGCTTTGTTTTCGAATGTTAGTTCAAATGGTGGCTTTGTAGTGGGTTTCATTTGGAGAATAACACAAATCTTTTGCTTCGCAGGCTGATTCGGTTTCTTAAAAGACCTATTACTGATTCTTCTGAGGAGACTGACGTTGAAGGAGATTTTGTAATGGATTCTGCTATTGAAATTAGTTCAGGTAGTGATAGTGATGACGAAGTACCACCGCAGCCTGTTTGGCCACAAACTCGAACCAGGATGGATCCCACATGGCTAAGTATAGTTTTTGGCATATCTTTGTCAATTTCGGTCTTTCTGGTGAGGTTAGTTTTGGTAGCTTTATGGACTGATCGACTTTGATGCTGTGTTTTTTTCTTTGCAGGCAGGAGACCTTTGCCTACAGTGGATAGCCATGCTAGAGCTGAACATACAAATCAGGCTCCTCCCAATGGTGCCTCGAGTGATACTTCTCGGCCTGGAGTCTCTAAGCCTTTCACAGGGAATGGGAACACTGTAAACTCGAGAATTTCCAGTGGATCTGGTGCTGATTATGTGAGACTGTCTTCTGAGCAAGCTCTGAAAAGAACTCTTCCACCCTCTTTTAATTCCCCTCCCCTTCCTGCCAGAAGTGGCACTAACAATATAAGTAATGCTAGTGGAAGTCGTGTTGGTGTGGATTATGAGAGACCATTGTCTCAGCAAGCTCTGAAAAGAACTCTTCCACCCTCTTTTAATCCCCCTCCCCTTCCTTCCAGAAGTGGCACAAACAATATACGTAATGCTGGTGGGAGTCGCTTTGGTGCCGATTATAGTCATCCAGCTGTGTCAGCTGTAGGCAACAAGAGTACCTTTGGTGATCATTATAGTGGAGCCCATGCTGAGATAGGAATTCAACGTGGCGTGAATGGGGTTAGGATCCTGCCTCCATCTCTGACGCATGGAACATCTGCTTCTGTTTTGCATCATGCTGGTTCGAGTGATCCAATGCACAGGTTTGGTGGTGGTGAAGATAGGAATCCTGATAACGATGAAAGGCTGGTTTATCAGGCTGCACTACAGGTATTCATCCTCAGCACAACCCTTTGTTATTTGTGGACTTCAACACTTAAGCTCTTCTTTTGTGCTTGCATATCTAGTTATCGTTGCCCCTTGTACCAGCTTTACATTTTGCCGGCTCTTTTGAATCTCTTAATATGATTGTCATAGAGTATAATGGAGCAATAATTGACTCTAAATCTGGCTCATTTTTTTTTGTTAAATATTTTTCTGAGGTGCATGGTGCATGAAACGTTTTATAAGCGTTTGCATGTCTCATTGATGCTTCGGTCATACTACCATGCTGGATCAACTCAATTTTATACTGACTATCTTAAAATAATAATGTAGCTGCATTCGTTTTCTTCATGTCTGAGAAATAATGATAATTAATAATAATTTGGATCATTGACAATAGATGTAGCATTTATTTTCCGATTTTACTCTGGTACATTATAAGGGTGTTGAGAGCTCGGTGTTGTTCCATAATCTACCTGATATGAAATGGCGTGGTAAGTGCATTTTTGATTATCAAGTACTTTAATCCTGCAGGTTTTGAATCAACCCATGACTGAAAGTGATCTACCTCCTGGTACTCTTTCAGTTCCTCTTATGAGGCATCAGGTAGTAGCATGTTTTAAGTTTCCATTTATTGGCCGTTGGTATTGGTTTGTGTATTAAGTACTACTGGTCTTCAGAAAATTGCGTTGGCATGGATGTTTCAGAAGGAAACAAGTAGTTTCAACTGTCCAGGAGGGATACTAGCAGATGATCAGGTCACATTTGATTAAATTTCTTGACTAATAAATATCTGTGATACTGTGAGTCTGCTGCTTGGATATTTACCTCAAACTATGTAACGTCTACTCTGCAGGGACTTGGTAAGACGGTCTCGACGATTGCTCTTATCCTAAAGCAAAAGATTGTGTCACAACTGAAGTCCGAAAGTTCATGCAAGCAAGAAACTGAGGCATTAGTCCTGGATGCTGATGATGAGTCAGACAATGCAAAGCATGAAAGTGGTAGTCATGTAAAACCAGAGCTCAAGGTTTCAAGCAACAGTGAGACCTCGGTTCTGAGTGCATGTGGTAATGATGAGAATGACAGTTCAGATATGGAGAAAGCCGAAGATGAAGAAGCTAATTCTTCAACACGAGCATTTCAGTGGAAGAGACCAGCTGCTGGTACATTAATTGTTTGCCCAGCGAGTGTTGTAAGGCAGTGGGCAAGAGAGCTTGATGAGAAGGTTTCTGAAGAATCCAAACTTTCTGTGTTAGTCTACCATGGTAGTAATAGGACCAAAGATCCTAATGAATTAGCAGAATACGATGTGGTTGTGACAACGTACGCTATTGTTACTAATGAAGCTCCCAACAAATTCTTGGTGGATGAGGATGAGAACGATGAAAAAAATACTGACAGATATGGTCTTGCCTCTGGCTTCTCCAACAATAAGAAACGGAAAGTCGTGGTGGGTGCTAGTAAGAAGAGTAAAAGAAGAGGTAGAAAAAGCACTAACGATACTTCTTCTGAGCCTGATTGTGGTCCTCTAGGAAAGGTTGGGTGGTTCAGAATAGTACTAGATGAAGCTCAGACAATTAAGAACTATAGAACACAAATGGCAAGATCATGTTGCACTCTTCGAGCCAAAAGGAGGTGGTGCTTGTCTGGAACACCAATACAAAATACGATTGATGATTTATATAGCTATTTCAGGTTTCTTAGATATGATCCATATGCGGTGTACAAGTCATTTTACAGTACAATCAAGGTTCCAATTTCCAGAAATTCTTGTCAAGGTTACAAGAAGCTTCAAGCTGTTCTAAGGGCTATAATGCTGCGCCGCACCAAAGGTACTCTGATCATCTCTTTATTCTCTTTGATGGTTGGTTGAGTTGTTTATGTGGCCGGGACTTCTCAATCATTACTATTAATATTATCTATGTTATCTTGACACTTTGTGATTTTATCGGCTTATCTATAATGTACTCAATAAAGAGAGTACCTGTTAGTTTATTGAACCTGTCACCTGAGTTAGTCCTCCGGTCATGTGGTTAATAAAATAACAATTTTGTCTTCTCATCTGTACATTTTTCCTTTTGTCTTCTCATCTGTTCATTTTTATTTTGATATTTTCTGTTTGATGGTAGATTTTTACTTTGCTCCTATTATATTCGTACGTGGTTGTGCTGCACTTGATGGTTTCTGCTAAATATCTACTGTTCTGCTATCTAGGAACATTGCTTGATGGGAAACCCATAATTAATCTACCTCCAAAGGTAGTAAATTTGAGCCAGGTAGACTTTTCAGTGGCTGAGCGCTCTTTCTACAAGAAGCTTGAAGCTGATTCACGTTCACAGTTCAAGGTTCTCCTATTTTTTCCCCCACAAAGTATCTGTTCATACTTGGTTTACAATTGATGTGCACTTTTTTGGTTAAGAAGATCCATTTATAGCAACTAAATGCTTAATAAATGTGACCTTGTAGTTATGCAGCAATTTTATTGGAGATCCATGTTTCTGAGTGTCTTGCAAGTCTTCATTTCGTCCTATGAGAGAACACAAACTAGTAGCTGTACCCGATAGGATGATAAATTCATTTTCCCTGCAGGCCTATGCTGATGCGGGAACTTTGAGTCAAAACTACGCAAATATTCTTCTGTTGCTTTTGCGACTACGCCAAGCTTGTGACCACCCACAACTTGTTAAAAGATATAACTCAGATCCTGTTGGAAAAGTATCAGAAGCAGCAGTTAGAAGACTCCCTAGGGAGGCTCGAAGCAGACTGATCAATCGCTTAGAGTCATCATCTGCCATCTGCTATGAGTGCAATGTAAGTGCAGAAGTGCAGAGTAAATGAGACCTAGAAATAGCATGTCCTCAGGCTCACTATTCTCTAGTTCTTAGGTCTTGTCCTGACTATCTTTGCTTCTTTTTTTTTCATATTTATTCGCAGGAGCCACCAGAAAAACCTGTTGTTACGTTGTGTGGCCATATATTTTGCTATGAATGTGTTTTAGAATACATAACTGGGGATGAGAACACGTGCCCTGTACCGAGATGCAAACAACAGCTTGCGCGTGATGTTGTTTTCTCTGAATCTTCTCTTAGAAATTGCACTTCTGATGATTCGGGCTGTAGTTCCTCTCATGATAATGGTCTTGATAGATCGGTATTTCAAAAAAGAGACTTTTGTTCATCAAAAATTAAAGCTGTCCTCGATATCCTGCAGTCGCTTTCCCAACCAGACAGTCCAAACTCAGCTCAGCATGGTCAAATGCCATCTTCCTCACGGCCATATGATGACGATGATGTTACCATTGTAGAGCCAATGCGTCTTCACTCATCTTCACCTAGCCAGGGGGCAGTAAAGACGATAATATTTTCTCAGTGGACTGGTATGCTTGACTTGGTTGAGCTGCGTATTCTTGAAAGTGGTATTGAATTCAGAAGATTAGATGGCACAATGAGTCTAGCAGCAAGAGACAGGGCGGTTAAAGAATTCAGTAAAAAACCAGATGTAAGTGATGTAAATATCTTAGATATGTTTTCTAAAACAATATACTAATCGTTTCTCTGAAATATGGAATGTTCATGGAGTATTGATCCTGAAGCTCTCTAAAAGCGCAAAAAAAATTTTATTAGGTAAAGGTGATGCTGATGTCGCTAAAAGCTGGAAACCTTGGGCTGAATATGGTAGCTGCATGTCATGTTATTCTCTTGGATCTTTGGTGGAATCCAACTACCGAAGATCAGGCGATTGATCGTGCACATCGTATTGGACAAACTCGGCCAGTTACTGTAACTCGCATAACTATAAAAGACACCGTTGAGGATAGAATTTTGAAGCTTCAGGTATTCTCTAAACTCTATCTGCTCATTGTCGCTGGGTTTTGGGTTCCCTTGGTTTCCTTTTCAGATTTATATTTACAGTAATTTTTTCAAGCTAATTACTAAAGAGAGTTTTTGTGGTAGACTATGAAGGGCTTATGAATTTTCTCGTTTACCATTTTTTTTTCAGGAAGAGAAAAGGACAATGGTTGCATCGGCCTTTGGTGAAGAACATGGTGGAAGCTCTGCGACACGTCTAACAGTAGACGATCTCAAGTATCTGTTTATGGTGTAGACTACTCGTTGTATGGTCTAAGCGTAGCCTTCTAATCGCCTCTTGAACTAGGTTGCTTAGTACAGTACATATGGGAGATTTAGCCCAGAATTTTGATCAGGAAGAAACCTCTAGCTGCTTTTGTAATGGATATCCAATACTGTGGCACTCCTTTGGTTTTGTAAGGTTTGAACCCAATCTATGCATTTTTGGTGTTTCCAAAGTGCATCGATTGGAAACAGGCCATAAGTAAATAACTAAAATCGGTTCATGGTATATATACCACGTAGGATTTTGACCTTAAATGTAAAAGATCAATTGCTTAAAAGTTTGTTCTGTATTTCACGTCTCTCTTATATCATGACATTCCACGCATTGTTTTCAGCTTGAAGGCAGTCTCATGTATGCTTTGGAAACATTAGTTTGTGAAGCCAGCCGTACAATTTGGTCAATCTTTGTATTGTGCTAACTTCTTCCAGCAATGTGGATTAGATGAGAGATCCTCTGTATGTATATTCATAGCTTGTTGCCTTGTTCCTTCATGGTACATTGTTTATAACCGATGATTGGAGAGTGGACTCAACCTACATACGGTTTTACGGTTTAGGACAGACACCTAGCTGTTAAGAGGAAGGTATGCAGAAGAGAAAATGCAGAACCCCCTTTCTTTCTTGAAAAGGTAGATACACTCTAGGAAGGTTTAGAACAAATGAATGAGAAAACTCTGCATTGTAGGTTCAAGAAACACTAATAAGAAATCCACATGTTTACTGATTAGTGAGAAACCAAGTTATAGATGTAGGGATAGATACAGTGATACATAAATAAGAAAGATGAGTGGAAACTGCAAAGAAAGTGAAAGTTTGGTTGTGTGTAAGAAACAGCTTTGGGATTCAAGATGATGAATCATTAGAATTATACAGTGGTTGAACTTTTTTGTTGATTAAATGCCCTATGAAGGGGACAACATAGAAGATTATGGGACCCCTTATTTTTTATGTATGACTTTCTTTCACTTTTCTTTTGCCCTTTAGTCATTTCTCTTTTTTTCCATTTTTCACCAGATGTTTTTTATTTGGTTTAATTTTTCACTAGAGGTTGATAATTGAATTGATTCATTGGTATGAACGCACGTGCTTCTCGTCGGTTTGTGCTCTGCTAATTTTGATCTCTTNTTTTTTTTTTTAACAAGTTACAGTGTGAAAAGAATTGACTGTGTTTGTTAAGTTTTCAAGGTATGCAACGGCTAAGTAAATATCATTAAAAAAAAAAAGAAGGAAAAGAGAAATTATTCTGACAATGTTATAGGTACAATTCTGGGCTCCTTCATCCATGATTCAACTAAATTTGGGTCCTTGGTTTTGAGTCTGTTGTAGTTATCATGAAACCCACTTCAGGATATTTTGACACAAAAGGTGATAATGGGAGTTGGAAAAATAGAAAAAGTATCACGGGGAAGTGATGAATTGAAGAGGTGTGTGTAGCCCAAGTGATTCACACGATTGTGACAAGAGATTATTAAGTTTGCTTTAAATGATTCATTCATATCGCTTTTTCAATAATAAAATTTCCAGCTTTTGTGGGTCTTTCTCGCTCAGGTACTCTCGCTCATATGTACAAAGCTTAAAGACTGGCACGAGATAATGTGCCCATAAGGCTTCTTCCATCCATCCCAAACTTTTTTAGTAAAAACATACTTTTTCTGTTCCTTTTTTTTTTGTTTAGAAAAAAAAATTATTTCTAAAAAATTTATTTTTTAAGTTTTCCATGTAATCTTTATTGGTTAGTATTGATAAATTGTAATTTTTAAAAAAAATAGTTAATTATCATTGGTTTAAAATTATAGAAAACTGTAAAATACTAAAAATAATACATTTATAATTAATATTTAATATGTTTTTTTAATATGTGTGTTTTTCTAAACAATCAAACAAAAAAGAACGTAAGGAGTATCAGATTATGTGTATGCCTAACTGGGCCATGACTAAACTTGGAAAAACATTGGAGCATGTGATGCTAATTAAGTAATTAGTAAAACTTAGTTACTGTTAATGTGAACATTGGTAAAATAGAAAAGTTCACTCCCCAATGTCTTCACGCTTCACCACAAAGTGTTAGCAATTTTTTAACCTTTTGTCTGTGTAGTACTTTTTGACTTGGTGCTCTAAAAGGTGTTTCACTTCATTCATACAATACAACAAACCAAACAGTAACTCAAAATAATAGATTCCAAACCAATCAGAAATCAAAAGACAAATTTGGTCAAAACATATACATTTTTGTTATCTCTCTATACTAATCAGATTTATTAAAAACTCAAACCAAACTAATAAGAAAGAAAAAAAGAGACAAATACATATATAGTTTTGAGACAAAAGCTTTTTACTTACTAGCAAACAAAAATCGTAATTTCTCTATCTTAACCGCTAGCAAACGTTGGGGCCAAAACCAACAAAGCCATTGGCTCCGTCGAAAGATACTTGAATCCCTTCTTGTTGTATGTTCCCTATTATTGACAAACCCGTCGGAGACGCCGCAAACGCAAAACAATACGTTCCCGAATCATCCACCGGCATCAGAAAATTCCTCGCCGGTAATGTCAAAACCGGACCTTCCGTGAAATAGAACGACACGGTCGGGACTCGTACCGAAACAAACCCTGACAGATCATAACACGTGTCGAATATCGATACACCGGAAGCCCGCGGCAAATTCGCTGTCTGCGACTTGAATCCATCTCGAAAAGCGACGTAAGCCGCCGTGGGAAGTCTTGTGACGGCTGTTCCGGTATCCATAACCACACCACCGTCACCGGTTTCAGTCAGGTCAAAAACACCATCCGGTAACGGAATCCGGACGCCTCCTACTCCAAGGCCCTTGAGCCCAACGTAGTAAAAACTTGGAGCCCGCGGGTTCCGGACCAACGGGACCCACGAGGCACCAACGGGCAACGCTTCCCGCCCGAATACCAATGAACCGGTCGAGTCAGTGCCACGACTCACTAAACAATAACCGAACGCACCACCGGTTTGACCGCTTAATTGACCCACAAACGACATTGAACCGCCTCCGATACCCAATAAACCGGCAGCTCCAATAAACATTCCTCTATTCCGGTGACCACATCCCATCGCAACGTTTCTAACCACCGTCTTAGCAAACGTCAGCGTTTCGAGAGCTAACGTTCCCTTCGTGTAAGACCCGTCTCCGTACATGACCTCGTAACGGCACCCACCGGAGTGACAACCGGAGTTTTCAATCCGGTCACAGACGGAAGAGCCACAAGAGACTCCAGTGTAAGACCCGGATTTAGCCGGGTCAAAAACCGGGTCGGATTGTTTGTAACAGAGCTTACAAGGCTGACATTGAACCCAAACCATATCGCTACCGGAATCAATGACCATGTACTGATCTCTCGGAGGACTTCCGACGCCGATTCTGACGAAATACTCACCACTTCCTTGATCCATACCGGAAACAATATCGGACCCAAAATCGTTAACCTCGTATCTAGAATCGGAAGAAGGTATAACTTTCCCAGAAATGCGGCGGAGAATGGCGGAGACTCTGTCTGTGTCTCTGCGCATACGAGCATGGAGACGGTGGTGGTGGTTACGGTAAGTGACTGAAGGGAATCTGTCGCGGTGGAGAAGACGGAGAGTGTACTTAGAACTGGATTCATCGGAGAAATGGGTGTTGTTGAAATCGGGAAGAGTTGCAGTGACGGTGAGAGGAGGTTGTAAAACGTCGATGATTTGAAAATCAGGGAAGGAGATTGAAGAAGAAGAAGAGAGATGGAGATGGAGATGGAGAAAGAAGAAGAAGAGAGGGAGGAGCATTGTTTACAACGCCAGAGCCAAAGCCAAAGCCAGTGTGAGCGTGAAGACTCTCTCTTTCTTTCTTCTTGGATTTTGGGTTTTGATGTCAGACTAAGTTTTTGGTGTCTTGCTTCTCTCTGAAAGATGAGATTTTTTTGAGATTTATTTATTGAGAGAGAGAGAGAGAGAGACCACTTGAGACTTGTGATTTGGGAAGTGATGGGTCGATATCTCTTATTGCTATTATTTTTGCTTACGTGGATTTTCTTTGTGTTTTTGTGGGGTCCTCCCTCTTTGCACGTCGACATCCTTTCTCTACTTCGCACACTCTCCTCTACTCTTGTTTGGTTTGAGATAGTTACATATCTATGAGAACTAAAACATACGAGGTTATACTCTCATTACATCCACTTAAAAAAGTCGTCTTTGCTTCTCCTAAACCCAACTCTTTAGAAGATATATATTGAACTTTAACTCAAATGCTAGGAACATGGTTCTCATATCCATTATATGTGTTCATTGACTCCATCATGCAAGATATTCCACGCGATAACATTCAAGCATTAAAAATGATGTGAAAAAAGTATGTTCGGTCATGCCAAACCACTTTTCAAGTTTACTGAAATCTACAAAAACTGATTCGCAAAAAAAAAACATTCTTTCCAATTGACTAGTTTGGTAGATTCTGAAAACTCGTCCCAAACAATATGGATAATGAATACAATTTCACAAATCAGAAATCTCTACATGATTAGTTTAACTTTAGGTTTGATCTTTTCATATTAATCTGTTGAATTAACAACTCAAATAAGATATTTTAAATCTTAGTATCCAAAACTTACCAAAAAAGGTATCTTGTGAACTTGTATAACATTTTTTTTTTTGCGGTGTGGCCTTTTGAAGTGAATAAGTAAGTCATGAGGGAAGTATGCTGAAGCATTTGTATAAAGACCTTTCGGTGAAGACATCATCTTCGTTTATCTATCTCCAAGAAACTCGTGTCAAGGATCTTGTAAGTTTTTGGCAATGTTCTAACTAGTTGGGAACTTGGAAATCAACGGTGCATATAAATAGAGAGATATATCTTTTCTCTATTGCTTGAAAAAATCAGAAAAATGACATGTTTTCTAGTTTAGTTACAAAATTTGTCAATGGAACTTTATATCAGATAATCAAATAGTACTAAATGGTTTCTATAAAACACAGATATGACATGTATCATTGTTTCCACAACATATTTTTGTTTTCTTATGTGAACATCTAATCCATCATAGAGCGTACGTCTAAACAAAACTAAAGTTTACATCTAAAATTTTGAACCATAATATTGATAAATTAGATGTTCACATCAAAAACAACATGTTCTAGAAAAAAAACATTCATAGTTTAACAAAATCAAAATTGATTACATGAAATACTTATTTTAATTTTTGTCATTTACCTAATTTGTTATTGTCAAACTAAACAATCAAAGATGATATATATTTCACTCATTGATTTTGATTGGTTTTTTTACTCTAGAATAAAATGAAGAAGCTCGAAGTACTTAAGATCTACGAAATACTCAAAAACATTCATGACATGTGCCAGTACCTTAGATATATCACTGTTCAATGTTCCCAATAATAACGCTATTGACATATTTTCTACTTCAACTAATTTCAGGTAAAATAACTTTGAGAACAATAATAGTATTTAGTTATACATGTAATGAATTATATATGCCAACTCATATTTTTCAACCAAACAAATATTCATATAGAAAAACTATCGAAATTAGTAAACTTTTACGTGGAAAGAAACCCCAAACCCTATGTACATCGAATTAGACAAAATTTATTATAGACAAAGTATTGATTCCATGTAATACAAAGCACAAATACTTGAAACTGAGTTGATGATCGGTACCGGCTACTGCAAGTACCTAACTAAGCAAATCTTGATAAATCTCCATCAAAATATAACCGAAAGTGATTTCGATCAACAAAAACGATAAATAAAAGACTCTTATATTCAGTCTCCATTGCTAACGTCGAAATTCTATATAATGAATATAAGAACTACAGTTGTGTACTTGTATGCCAAGACTGGCTATTGGTATATGATGAAAGCCACTACTACATATTTCATAATCAAGGACAAAGTTCGTCGTTTGAGCCAAAAACATGATTAAATTGAAAATATTATCTTTAAGTTTTTTAGAACTAACGCCAAAATAAAACATATTTAGATTGGACGTAGTGCAAGAGTAGTTCGAAAGCAAATGTTGGTTGCAACTATTGATTATATGGTTTCTTAGCTCATCTTTTTTGGCATATTTGTATCATCATCCAATCTTCTTCAACTATACCAAAACAATATCTTGCTCATACTGGATATCACCGGCTATTTGAAAAGTATATTGAATCAAGAAGAAGTATATGTAGCCTTGGTGGAATTCATATGGAAATATTGTTAGTCTTTAAGTAAAACTTAAATTCAGCAAAAAAATAGAAAAGGATTTGAGATACAAAATGATCTGAATCCTAATCAATTTAACGCACGATTTGATATGTTTTTACTAACATACAATCTATTGAATAATATATTATAAATCGTGGAAAGAAAATATTTTACGAAAAGAAATGGTGCTATGTGATTCATACATTTGTGGGCGTGCCCAAAAGTTTTAAAGATATGGAGATTATAGAAAATTATATTTTCGATGGCTATTGCTATAGCATGTAATACAAGTACGACAACACCAACTACAAATAATTTAGCAAAAAGAGACGGATAATAATTTTAATTAAATGGTCATGCATTCTCATGATAAAAATTAGAGTTGGGTATTACATAAGACATGCACCACGTACCAATAATTGAACAATTATTACACCTAAAAGTTGCTCAAATTTTATAATCCAACGATATCTAGTATAATTCAATTACCCCTAGTTCCATACACCATGAATGAGAAAAGAGTTTCGAGAATTCTAGAATATAATCATTCAAATCCGACTATGTACATAATATACATGTTTACATAACATAAGAGACTAGTTCAGCTCATGTGTCTAAAATTGTATCTTTATAAATTTCCAAGAGGAAAGGAAACCTATGAACTTTCGATATAGCCGTTTTACTTTCTGTCTTCTTTGAGAGAGAAAGTAAATTCCTGAAAATACTACAAAATCTAGGTTCATAGAAGTTTATGAAGAGCCCCTAAATTATTTATTAGTAGCCTTAGTACGCTTTTAAGATCCTTCCTAAATCTAAAATTTGTAGTAAATGTATCCCAAAAAAAGTAGTATACTTCGAACTAAAATTTAGTTTTTAACGGTATTTCTCATAATTTCTTTTTAATGGTAGTTCTTATAATTTCTCAACCCTTTTAATTGAAAATCATATTAAACACTCTTAATAAATTCAAAAATCAAAATTTATTTCCAATAGCAAGTAAATGTAGTTTACTTAATTAAACAACATAATGTGTATTTTAAAATTATGTTTATAAATAACATAACCAATAACACTAGGTGTGAAGATAAATTTTAAACTTCATAATAAAATAGCAGAAAACTATTTGATTTTAAAACGCTAAATTGAATAAATTGATCATGATGAATTTTATACAAATCACCAATAAAATATGCATGACATATATAAGCACTCAAAGAGAAGTGTCTGCTGAGTGGATGGCTAGTAACAAGCTTATAAATAGCCTCAAGAACAATGTCCTAAAATTGCTTCCATCTGATCTAAAACCTAAATAATCTTACAAGAACTGGTGTTTTCGCAGACTAAAAATAGCTTGAGTTTGTCAATGTCCTCAATTGTTGGTTCTGCAATTTCTGGACTAATAATTGCTTTAGCAGAAGAGACTACACCTTACAGGGCTTCTAAAGGTAAGGATGAATTGTCAGAGAATCGCCTCCTTAACGCATTACTGACTCTTTTACAAAGGAACGGCCGGCCGAGCTGCAAAAATCACAATATAAGCATTGGTGGAAATTTAAAAAAAAATTGAAAAGGGTGAAAGAGTGTGGCTACTAACGAATATTCGAGGTGGATGTTCATGAATCTCTTGTTCTCTTTGCTTTGAGAAAGTGTCACGGAACCTTCAATGACTTGGTCTTGCTCTACGTCTATAGGGTCATAGAAATATACAATCGTCTGTCCAAAAAAGTGGTTGAACATCAAATTGTCAGAGAGTGTAAAGCTAGTTTTTCTCGATAATATAAGCAGAAGCAGAATTCGATATAATTTCATTGATCTTCTTAATATAAGACCAATTCCCTCTGATCTTTACCAATTTAGATGCTTCATTGAAAAGTAAAATTGATAGAACGCTGAAGAAATCAGGAAGTATATGCAAAAACATGGTCTTACTTGCTGCCAATGCGTTGGAGGAGACTCGGGAGAGGTGGACAACACAAGTGCATCACTCGGATTAGTCCGCTTCTTCTGATTTACTTCTCCAGAAGGACTTATCGACGAAGAACCACTAGCAATACTGGTTTCACTAGTATTCTTGGCAGGTGAAGAGGCCGGTCCGCTGAATTCAACGTCGAACCAAAATGCAAAACCATGCATTGGAGCTACAACAAGAAAAGAAAAAGCCTCAACACAGAAAGGAAGCAATGCTAACTTCTCTCTAAAATCCACACAATACACTAATAGTTGATAAAGAGAGTGATATACCTCTCATCATTGAGTTGAATTTATATCTTGCAGTAACCGAGTCTAGCTCTTGGATTTTTATAGTTTTACAGTCTATATGTTTAACCTGCATATCAAATGCTCTTACATAAATATAGTGGATGCGCTGGTTTTTGATTATTTACTTAGTAATAAAAAGGATAATCTTCACTCAGTATGTACAGTTAACATAGCTGAGAGCTCAAAGAGATTGGAGGTAAAGAGTATTCAGAGAACGAGGAAATACCACTTCTGGCCATGTTAGAACGTTCTCGCCTGATATGGACTCCACGCTGGGTTCTTCAAAAGCACACTGTTTAGCTAATTGCATCATCGCAGACACTGCAAACAATATCAAATATCATTACTGAAACCTTATCGTGAGGTGTTTGTTTTTTCGCTTTACAAAACTCGAATATTTATTGGATTCTTGAGAAGAAGTTTCTCAACGTGAAGGTAACTGAGAAACGACATTTCAATTGACCCTTATGAGTTATGAATTTTTGTGACTATGTAATGCCACAAGTTCATTCCCTGAAGTCAAGGACCAGGACTATCAAAGCAATAAATCCTATCATATTAACATGCTTTTGTTATCTGATCTGTCTAGGAAATGACCAAACTCCCCCGCCTATTATGTGGGATATGGCAAGCTCATATCTTAAAAAATTTACCAGCTTATTAGAAACATCAAATCCACCTAAAATTGCAAGAAATATAACTCAGTTTCAATTCTACCAGTATACCAATCAAATTTAATGCAATGATTGTCCCAAAGTTCAAGTTGATATAATACTTACTATCAATTCCATAAACATTGCGCCAAAAATCAATACTGTGACTGTATCTGTCAGGGTGAGAAATAGGTGCCATGTATAACTGTCAAAAGAAGGCAAACAACAACCTATCAAATATTGCCTTCTTTCCCAAAGTCATCATTTGATCATACTGTGATATAATATTTAAAGGGATTATAATCATACTGTTGCATGTGATGGGAGAATTAAACCTCCAGGCTTCAACCAGCGATCTCTAGCTGTGATAACACTTCCCAGCATGCTCTACATCACATCAAAAACATAATACGGGAATGAGAGAACAGGTGGATCAAGGAGCAATAATAATTTGGTAGGTTATCATTTAGACATTAACATAAAATTATCTATATACAAGATAAAACAATAACCTCATACAAGAGCATGTAACCCATCCACTCTGAAATTATAACATCAACCTCCTCGTCGATTTCAACATCCTGAAGAACATAACAACAAAAGAAGAGTTACTACAGAAGAGGAGTGTTTGCATACGAACTTGGATGTTTCACCCAACCAATCTATCTCAAGAGCGGTGCAGAAGTAAAGACTATCTCAAATTCTCCATTACGTTCATTTTATATCAGACCTTTCTGAATAACGACACCAATTTTCCTTTTTGCAAATGATGTAAATATCAATTTGAACAATGTGGGATATAACATGGAGGACCAACTTCGCATTTATCATAGACAATATATTACCTCCACTCTCCCGTGCAAGACAATGACCTTATCGGATAAACCGTTGGCTTTCACAACTTCCTTTGCCTGGTGGTGTTCACAAAAAAAAAGAGTGAGTGGAATCCTTTCAACAAACTAAGATTTCACAAACCACTTTTATTTTTATAGGGAACAAAAACCAAATGAAAACCACATGCAGAGCTAAAGCACCAGATTCGTTATAAATTCTCTCAGCTTCACAGGACCAAAAATATCAGAAACATTTGCAGGGTTTTCTTCATTGATTTAACTGACGTCAAAGGTAATCAAACCATGAAGCAATTCAGAGACTAAGATTTTAGATTAAAACTAATTGATATAAACGAAGCCTGGGTCAACTTAACTGTGAACATTTCAATCTAGGGCCTCACTTTAGACAATAAGAAAAACAGTCATCATACCCTAAACATACTCCCACCAAAGGGAAAATGCAACACATTATATCAAAGAACTCCTTCTCTATTCCAAGTTTCAATTTTACATAAGAAAACATGTTCTGGTGAAATTATAAAATCCCCCGAGCCATTTACAGTTTATGAATTAAAAAAATGGTCAGCCTCATCAGTTCACGAAAATGCAGAAGATAGAAGGGTAGCAATCCTAATCTTCAAATTACTGGATTAAAAAAAAGAAAAGAAACGAACAGCTGGAATAATACCTGGACAGCAATATCACTTGCATCTACAGCATATACCTGTAAGCATAATGAAGTTTTGTAAGAAAACATTAACAGTGTTGGTTTACCCCCGTGGTCTTATGGAATATATAAACAACAGACACAGAGAAACAATCAACATCAATATAAAAAGTTTGTGTACAGAACTACAGATGTAACTAACTCATACCCGTTTTGCACCTGCTTGAGCACAGAAGATTGAAAGGATGCCAGTTCCACAGCCAACGTCCACCACGACCTGTTACAAGCATTCAATGCAGCATTAGGTTTTCAAACAAAACAATAAACTACCACGTTATACACACAGGCTAAGCTAAAAGTAAACAACAGTCCCAATTTGAATCTTGTTCAAATATCAATTGTGAAGATTTAAGACCATAGTTGAGAAATTACAGTAACGAGAGTATTACCTTGCCTTCGATTAAGCTCTGATGCTGCATTATGGCTTCCCTATAAGTTTCTGTCCTTGCCCGATCCTATATCAACCAAGAACATTCCGCAAAGAAGTGAAAAATCCTAAATTGATGATATAATAGAGCAACAGAGCAATTACATACATACCCACCCTAAACCAAAGAGAAATTCAACCCTAAATTACAAGAAGAATGCGAAAGAAAGTACCTTGATCATCTCTTCGTGAATCCCAACGTGAGCATAGGAATGAAAATAGGCAACGTCGAAGTCAGTACAAGGCGGAGGAGAAGATTCCGAAGTCTCCAATGACTTGTGCTCGCCAAGCTGGTCAGAAACCCTAAGCACATTGGCGAGACCGCCTCGAGGGTCACGAGCTCCGGCGTGACTGCGCTTCTTGGCTCGGCCAAAAGAGCTGAGACTGGGGCCTTGCTTGTCTTCCAATTCAAGCTCGCGGTGATGGTCTCCGTGGAAACCGTTGCTGAAATCGCCGCCAGATTGCATTTTTTTCAGTTAGACACAGAGAGAGACTTTCTCTGACGCCGCTTGACGACGACGACTGTTGTAATACTTGTTCTTCCAAAGGAGCCTCCTTTTTTCTAACTAATTAAAACCCCTAAAAAAAAATCATTTTTTTCTTTGGTAATTATGTAATTTCTCTTCAGAAGAATCATACTTTTTCTTTGACTAGCACACAATTTAAACCGTGATTAGGCAGGATGATTAATTTTTATTATTTTAATAATCCAGCAACTTGGGCTTGGTAATGGGCCAATACAGCTTCTAGCGGGTTACAAAAAAAGGGAAGCAGAAGCCCCGGCAAGACTTAGTCGGAGAGAAGATCGGAAACTGAACGGGACGAGTAATTACTCTTTACACTTCAAGTAAAATAAACAATCTTTCAAGTAGCATGACACTACTGCATACATGGAAAAGAAGGTTTAAATTCTAAGCGTATTAATTAAGAAAAGTCGGAAAGCTAAAGCAAGGTTAGGGATCTACACATGAAATTGTGAAAGAATAGGCAAATTAATAGAGTCAAAACTTGCTAAATGAGCTCCTAGATCTAGGGTTTTGTTTACACGACATAAGGGAGAATTATAAACCACATACAAGTAGCAACAATTTGTTCACATCCGTGTTTGACACCTACATATACGTATATTTGTGTGACAAATATACTTGGGTAACCTAATTTGTATGTCTCTCTATATATAAAAGAGAGTGGGCAAGTTAGAAAACCCTCATTTCTTTCTATTCGGAACAATGACTACGATCTCTGATATTTCGAATTACTTGGTAGAGAAGATACTCTCTAGGGCTCCCATAACTTGTCTCGGAGCGGTGAGAACCACATGCAAACGATGGAACGCTTTATCCAAAGAAAATACTTTATGTAATGGAGAAGCAAGACATCAGTTTCTGGGGTTTATGACGAAAAAGTATAAGCTTTGTTCAATGAGGTTCAGATCTCAATGGAAAATATAACGAAGGAGGAGGTGACGATTTCGTGGATCCAACTATAAAGGAGTTAGATGATTTTCTGAATCATGTTAAGATATCTAATGTGTCTTTCAATGCGATGGGTTATTGTTATGCGTGACCAACGAGGACAAGACTAGGCTCGCCAGCTCGTGGTATGGAACCCATAAATTAGATATATTAAATCCTCATAAAATTGCTGAAATCAGAAACTAAGCCTCAGTTTAACCTACCGATCAACTCTAATGAAATGATTGTAAGCTCAAGTTGATGATATAATACTTACTACTGATTCCACAATAACATTTCTACGTTGATCTTACCTACTAACTGAAAAAAGAAGTTCAAAAACAATCATTTATTTGAAATCATCACATATTTCTAACTAGAAAATCAAATTGGAAATATATAATATAAAGTTTTATATATATCATGACACATGTAACAATCTAAAATTATAAGCACGATGATATATGATAAAATCTTATATAATTCAAATATGAAAGTAAAAATCAAAATAAATAATTTAGAAAAAAAAATGAAATAGAAAATTATAAACATGATGATATAAAAATCTTTGATAACTTAATAAATTTCACGATCATAGAGATCTTGGATAATTCAATAAACACTATATAATAAGATTTTTTACTTAAAATATAAAAAATTTATATTCTATTGCCTTTTAATAATATTTTTTTGAAAATAGTAATAGTAATTATTTTTTATATTTTCCCTTTATATAAAATTTATTGTTTAATTGAATTATACTTTAATTATATACTTTAATAAATATGTTTTTATGTAAACAAATTTGTAAGTTTAATTTTTGTGTAAATATGTGTCAAAATATAATTGGGGGAAGTTTTTTACATGTATCAAAATCTCATTACGTGTATCAATATCTCATCAAATGATTGACACATATAACAATCATGTTAATTAGTTACTAATTTTTAAACATCAACAATTATATAATAAGATTATATGCTTTCATCTTTTTTGTATACTTTTATTTTTTTAATACTAGATATTTTCAAGATTAGTTATTTACTATACTATTTAATTTAAATGCCTATTTGTTAATTTTATAAACCTTTTTAAAGAAAGTAATTGCAATCATTTTATTTTTAGGATTTGTAATTTATTGTATAATTTTCATTTTAATTTAAATATATTTATCTTTTACACATATCAAAATCTTATGAGTTACTAACTTTAAAAACTAAGCATTATATAATAAGAAGATATGTAAAAGTTTTATATAATAAGAAGACATAGAAAAGAGTGTGCAAGCAAAATAAGAGAACTCTAATTTATATTTGAAACAATGACGATGATGAGTGATCTTTCGCAGGATTTGTTAGAGGAGATATTGTCTAGGGTTCCGAGAACTTCTCTAGGAGCAGTACGATCCACTTGCAAACGGTGGAACACTTTATTCAAAGATCGAATTCTATGTAAAGCAGAAGAAACAAGGGATCAGTTTCGGTTCATAATGAAGAAGTATAAGCTTTGTTCAATGAGGTTTGATCTCAACGGAACCTTAAACGAAGATGGAGGTACCGAATTCGTGGATCCATCTATAAAGGAGTTAGGTCATTTTTTTAATCAAGTCAAGATATCTAAAGTTTTTCAATGCGACGGGTTATTGTTGTGCGTGACCAAAGAGGACAACATTAGGCTCGTGGTATGGAATCCTTATTTGGGTCAAATCAGGTGGATCGAATCCGGTAACACTAATTACCGCCTATTCGACAGGTATGCTATCGGATACGACAATAACCGTAAACACAAAATCTTGAGGTTTCTGGAATATTACAACTTTAACATGAAGCACAGATTTCTTGAGTACGAAATCTACGATTTTAGCTCTAATTCATGGAGGGTTCTTGATATCGCTCCCCGTTGGGAAATAGAGTCTTATCAACGTGGAGCGTCTTTGAAAGGAAACACTTACTTTATTGCCAAGGAAAAAATAGAATACGAAGAGGATGGAGAGTTTCCAGAGCCGGCAGATAATTTACTCTGTTTTGATTTTACGACGGAGAGCTTTGGACAGTTTCTTCCTCTGCCGTTTCAGCACTATCTTTACGATGTTGGAGCTCTCTCTTCTCTTGGAGATGAGAAACTTGCGGCGTTATTTCAGTGCGGGGATACCGATTTATCAGAGGTGGAGATTTGGGTTACAACTTTGACTGAGACCAATACAGTGTCATGGAATCCTTTCTTAAAAGTTGATATGGAACCACACTACGGTCGTAGTTTTATGTTTGACTATTACGGTGGCAGTTTCTTCATTGACGAGGAGAAGAAACTCGCTGTTGTTTTTCAGTTTGACGAATCTGGAATGACCCGCTACGAGGACGCAACTTACATCATTGGAGAGAATGGCTACGTTAAAAAAGTGCGTCTTGGAGAAGCTCCTGCGAATCAAGGAGGATATTGTTTCCCATCTGTGTGTTTTAGCTCTTATGTTCCAAGTTTAGTACAGATCAACCAAATTGTAGGATTCAAAAAAGAAAGAGAAGAAGAGTAATAAGCACAAAGAAGAAGACTTAATTATAATTGACTAGATAAGGCTCGCTTAAATAGACGGGTGTATGATATAAATTTATTTAAATATTTATCAATAATATTTAAACTTTATATAGTAAATAGTAATCTACACACTTTTTCTAATATTTAAAGTAGTAATTTTTGTATTACATAAAATTTTAATCATACACATTCAATTTTACTTATATTTTAACTATCTATTTCATCATAATAAACTATTTTGTTATT
>Ga0041059_1001197_pt1 | contig 20827 bp, 16 predicted proteins | sample AraColnosormetaG_FD_56232 | JGI IMG/M metagenome (GOLD analysis project Ga0041059, IMG submission 56232) | Arabidopsis roots microbial communities from North Carolina, USA - Col MF nosort | ecosystem: Host-associated > Plants > Roots > Unclassified | place: USA: North Carolina | collected... | reverse complement strand
CTGAGGTTGCATATGTATACATCATCTCTGGGGTGCGATGAGCAGAAACTATCTTTACCTGTAAGCAAATGATACCATATCGGACCATTCAAGATGCACAGAGGTTAAGGCCATGAATTATCTATGTGACCAAATATTGGGCAATGCATAATTGCAAAGTATATGTTTGAGCTTCTTCACAGTTAGTTTTACCAAATTACAAACTTCAGGTTTCTTCTGTCTGTCTTCAGTGGATTATAATAATTCATGTAAGTCGTGCCAAATTCAATTATTCGAGCAGATCTTAACATTTACCTCATGTGTCACACCAAACAGGTCCAGAATTTTGGCAGCATCCTTCATAACAGGAAGATCCGTGTCTGAACCCATGATGATAGCAACACGAGGTGTCTCTGCCATGTGTAAATAACAAGCAACACAAATTCAGTCGGATACTTTTAAGATTCATGAAGGGTTCAACAATCATTAAAACGAAGAGTGCACTGTTCACAAAAAGGTTATACAACAGATTTTGGTGAGATAAGTTTGAAGGCATTCAGAAACTAAAAGCCAATAGAATATAGATACCAAACGATGCTATGGAAACTGACCGTGTACTTGGTGGCTTTGCTCACTTAATATGCATTGTAACCTTTGTTCCAAAATGCCCATAGACTGCCCAACAAGAGTGATGTGACCCATCTTTCTCTGCTTTCTCATTTCTAACAATAAGAAGTTTATCATACAGGCTTTGTGAGTAACCAAAATAGTTCACAAAAACTTGCAACATACCACAAGAAAGCTATAAGAGAACAAAAATCTAACCTGGCTTGTCATACCAATGAACAGATGCACCTGGAATACACAGAGCCCTTGCAATAAGCCGATGAGCCAATTTGAAACCTGCTTCTCCCTGATTTAAAAATAAATAAAACCAGAAGTCCACTACATGTTCATTAAACGGATAAAAAGATGATGCAACAGGTATTAAATTCAAATGATAAAGTAAAGACAAACATCAATTACATCATCTTCTCCCAGAATATTGTACATAATGGACGCCGGAGTTCTCATTGACGGATCACCAAGTGGAAGACCAACCACAGCTCGCAAGTGTTGTTCAAACTGTGAAGTATAACAGCACTCGATCGTTTGATGGCCACTGTTGTGTGGTCTAGGTGCAACTTCGTTTAGCAGAATCTGGGAGGAACTAACTCTGATAAGTTAAAAATAAAAATAAAAAAGGTAAAGTGCCTAAAATTTATGAGAAAATACCTGACTATCCTCTGTCAAGAACAGTTCAACTGCAAAAACACCAGCACCTTCTAAAGAACCGACAGCCTTTTGGGCAACATCGGTGGCAAGTTTGTTAATCTTCCAAGGCACATCTGCAGGTGCTTTAACTATATGGCATATGTTATCCCTAGAATGCATTTCAAGGTGTATTAGTAGAAACTAGAAAGTAACAATTTGTATCATACCTTTCAATCTTATAATTAAAATTTAGTCGCGCTTTTGAGTTACCTGTGAATGGTTTCAACAACGGGATAACAAACCATAGAACCATCTCTCCCCCTAGCCACAATAACAGCTAACTCCTAAAATTTGATATGCAACCGATTATACATGTCAGAGCTCAATAAGTTACTAAAGCAGATAAATTTGTCATCCTACCTTAACAAAAGGTGCCCATTTCTCAATATACAAACCACGACTGAAACCTCCAAGAGCTGGAAAAGAGAAAAAAATATTGAGGCAAACGCAGGGAAACAAAGATTACACTGTAGAGCTAAAAAGTATGTCTAGGATATCTACTATAGACATAGGTGTCAGGGCTTAATACCAACTTTAGAATAAATGTCAAGGATTGTCTCAGAACACTATTGCTAGTTTCACATGAGCATTCTGGTTCATGTAACTCACAATTTTTTGTTTTCTCGTTGACTGTGGCATTGTACACGATTAACTGGTTTAACTGTTACTAGAAACTATGAAACCAAATTAAATATGGTTAGTTAAGGGTTTACCCGTTACAGCAGAAGAAAGCTCATCTTGGTTGTTGGCAACTGCATTTCCACGTCCATCATAAGCCAATCGTTTGCTCTTGATCATAAGAGGGTAACCGAAAAGTTCACCTGCTTTTCTTGCTCCTTCAATATCGCTTATCTGATGTGGTGAGGTTTAGGGGTAAAAACAATTAACAAACTCCTCATGATTCATGGAGAACTTAATGAGTGATTCTTTCAACAAAGTATAAACAAGGGCCTAACCTCCATAAATTCTGGAAGTGGGATGCCATGCTGAGAGAAATGAACCTTTTGCATGTATTTATCCTGGAACATCAAACTGCCACATATAAATAAAATTGCTGAAAAACTTTGACTATACATAACTCCATTTGATGAAATATTTGAGAGGTTATGAAACCTGTATTATCCTAATAGTAGAAGCTTTGGGTTGGCAATCCACTCCTTGTTTCTCAAGCTTCTCTAGTGTGTCCACGTCAACATGTTCAATTTCTACAGTTAAGACTCCACATCTAACTACGACAATAAACAAAAATAACCATAAATATTGTAATGAAAATAAGAATTGAGAACCTGAAGCATTCAAGAAACAAACAAAAGAAGAGACCTTTTTGCAAATTCTTCTACTGTAGCACTGTCGTCAAAGCTATCAACCATGTGACCGTAGGACAATGCACTTGCTGAACAATTTTTAGAAGGATCTAAAATCATCACTTTGATAGCCAACTGAGAAGCAGCTTGGCAAAGCATACGACCCAATTGTCCACCCCCAAGAACTCCCACAATTTTCTCAGAAACTCCATGGACATGTTTATTCTCGCGATTCTCACTTGCAAAGAGGAAAGATAAATAACATTAGAAATTCCTTCCCCAGTCTTACTATTTTCAAATCTTTGTGTCTAGTAACAGAGAAACGAGCAGGGAAGCACAGCTAGTTTCTATATTTTATTCGTCATTGCAATTGGTGTGATGCAATCTTAACCACAACAGCTATGCAACTTCTCATGTCCATGAAACTTACAAGAAAAGAGAAATTTTTCTTCATTTTCACAGATTAATATATGCAGGCTTAATTGATATGTGGTTTAAATACAACGACTTTCACCTTTCAGCTTAATTGATCCAATCTCGTTTATCTTTTAACACACCACAATAGCCAAGAAAATAATAAGAATCGAGAAAATACTTAAGAAGAATGGTTGACACCATTATACTCAATACAGGGGACATAGGTACCTGATAGGAGAAGCATCGTGAGAGCTACAGGGCACAGCTGAAGCCGTATTCAATTTCCCAGACGAAGAAGTGGGAAGCTTCTGCAAATTTGCCATAGTCAAACTCTGGAACGACTGCGTTCTGGTCACTGGAAAAGGTCCAACTCTGTAGGTGGAGCGAGAAGTGTGAAGGACTGGAGTTGTATTTCCAACGACAAGAACAGCAGCTGAGCTTTGTTTCAAAAGCAACATCTAGAATGCTATACAAAACGGAATACTTTTAGCACCGTTTTATAAATATGCAATCAAGTAACATGAAAAAGTATGGTAGACCACAATAGAGAATGAACTCAAGCAAAACCCAAGTCAACGTCAATAGCTAAACCAATGAAAACGACGTAAGAAGCTCATGTGAATGGATTCAAGTAACATTCTTAGAGTCAATAGCTAAACTAATAAAGCCGCAGCTTCAACTTGAGAGGAAGGCAAACCTGGGTGAGAGAAGCAGCTAGACAGAGAGAGAAGTCGGAAAGTCAGGTCCAAAGGTTAGATTTTTATAAAGCAAGTTCGATAATAGAGGTGGAAAAAAGCTTCTTCCGGATTTGGAGGCGGCGGCGAGGAGAGAGAAGATCGGTCTGACGGGGAGAGAAGAAAAGGTTTTTGAGAGGTTTTATACAAAACGCAGTCGAAAACCGGAGAAGCCTAATCCGTTTTATGTATAATTTGATTCGGTTAAGAAAACCGAACCGGGTATGATGAGATGTGGTTTTTGATTAGGCTCCACGATTTGATTTGGTCGCACCAAAGATCGGATTTTTATCAGACGGAAAGGAGGAGACGGAAGAAAATGCCGGTGAGAGTTGTTGAGAGCAACACGCCTGCTCAAGTTTCAGGTTTTTGATCGCTTCTTCAAGTTTTGAATTTAGGTTTGTTTGTTTATGTTCCCTCTTTGTGGCTCTCTCGCTCATTTGTTGAGATTTGTTGCCATTTAGGAACTGATCCTGGGAATCGATCACCACTTCCCCCTAGTTCACTTCTCGGCGCTGGCCAGGTACAACGATTAATGAATTAACAAAACATGTTATTTTGCAGAAATTTATTTCTAGGATTCGTATGATACTTGGATTTTTACAAGTTTTTCTCTCAAGTGTCTGACCATAGAGGTCTTGGGAATATTGGTTAGGACTAGAAAGAACTTTATTAGTTATGCTTGTGCATCTGTGGTTATGTATGCACACTCTTTTTATGAACATAACCTTATGTGTAAGCAGAATCTGAGTATACCTATAAAGACATTATCTTAGGGGTTTTTATGTGTAAAGGTGAATTTTCTCTCAAACTTGACAAGTTCTTACTTATGAATACTTGAAATCACAAGAATAGCTAATTTTTTTATTGTTGATTCTGTCGATTGGCTGTGGTAGTTATAGAAGAAACTTTGCTTCACAAGGGTTTGCTAGTATACTTTATGTGAAATTTGTGAGAGAGAGGCTATGGTAAGATGAGAAGGAAAGTTATAAGTTTCCATGATGTTTAGCTACTTAGGTTAGCATAAAAGAACTTAAAGATCTCGTGTCTCGTTGTTCAGGCACAAAGCATCATTCATAGGCAGGCAACAAACATCATGGGTCTAGTTACTTTCTTCCCATTAGATCTGCAACTTGTTCAAGTGTTCTGGTTGCATAACGATTCTCTAGTAATGCTGATTTTTGTTATACCAATTAGAAGTTGGCCTTGTCTGCTTTGATTGGCTTCATATCTTTTTCATGTTGACATGTATGCTTAATTCAAGTGCATTTGTATCTAGTTGGGATTGTATAACATTCATTGGCTCAAAGAGATTGTTTATTCATAATGAACCTAAAGATGAGGAACACACATGTTTTTATGCTGTGCTGCAGGCATTTTCTGGTACGCAAAATGTCTCTAATCAACAGAAGGAGGAAGCTTGGAGAGTCAACGTCCAGATACAGGGTATTGACCTTGAACATGGTTATCTTTGTGGCACCATGGAAGCTCTAAACGTTCCCATGGCAGACACTCCTGTAAGCCCTTACACTCTTACTCATTTTTTCTTCATATTGCTTCCCCTTGAATTTCTAATAGGGGACACGATTCTTGATTCTGTGAGTGTCAGGTCATAACATTCTGGGAAGGGGAAATCGTTGATGGAAAGAATTATACCTTTTACACCGGAAAATGGGAAGCAACGTATGTCCCAATTCCTATATTCTTGTAGATTTGAAACTGATGATTTCTTATCGTGAATAAATTTTTGAAAGTTTGTTTGTCACAGGAGGGAAGATGATATGAGACATTGGTCAAAGTTCCCGTCTTTTTCGCCTCTTCAGGTAACACTCGAGTAACATTGTTTGTATAGTCAGTAACATCTCCTAAGCAACGTTCTGGACTTAATACTGCAGGGACAAGTTGAATCTGATGGTGGCAGGCAATTGGATCTTAACAATTATCCTTATATATTTATGGTATAACTCTCAGTTTTTCCTATCGAATCCAATCATCATTTTCTCTCAAGTATTCCATAATTCCTGCAACTCGGGTTTATTTTTGTGGTGGTGCAGAGATGGAAAGAGCAATACTTTGTAAACGTTGGCACAGATTGTGGACTAACAATAGCTGGATTTTACTACGTATGCTTCTCCTGCAGCGATGGTTCCATCAGCGGTTTCTATTATGATCCAAACAGCAGGTTAGTCCAAGATACAAACTATATAATCTGTTGTTGTTTGAGATAAAACCTGATGATATTTTGTTTCTGGACAGTCCGTTTCAGAAGCTGGAGCTGAAAACAGTTAACGAAGGAAGATCTGGTTTCAGCTTTTCTTCTTACGAGTTGCAATGATGAATGCTACCAAAATCATCAGACAGCGCCATATGATACTCTCGTCTAAACATGCGATGCACGTGATCCAGTACATTATGACGTGTCAATTATTATAAATTATTAGTAAGATATTTTTTTGCTTAGCTAGTAGACCAGACCAAGTAAAGAACTAAAAATACTATTTTGTCATTATGGTACCAAGCTAATAGTTTATCTGGAAAAAGAACAAATTGTCCAAAAAAATAATTACCAAATAGTTGAGAAGTTTTTCTAAAAATTTTTGTAAAAAAAATCCAAATTCTTCTAAAATTAAGTTTTTAATAGAAATTTAAAAAGACAGTTCTACATCATATTATTTTCTTTAAATAATGATATAAAATTTATAAACTATTATCTTTGTAAGATAATGAATATTTATACCTATGTAAGGGAAAAATTGATAAATATTTATACATCCTCATCCAAAAGCCCATAAAATCGTTATGGGACAATAGTAAAAAAGATTGCAAAATCGTATGGAGCGAAAGATAAAAATAAAAAACGGTCCCGTGTAAGAAGATGGGTCACCTCGCCAACACGTAGACTCTTTTCACGCGCCAAATCAAACACCATGTCGACGAGATCAACGGATTCAAATGTTTCGTGTAATACACGCTCCAACGTAGCGCGTCGTACACTTGATGCTTAATTTATGTATTTTAAGTTACGCAGTTTCCAGATTTTCAGACCCTCTGAAAGTGGAAAGAGCATTTTTTAAAAGAGTAATAAGAAAAACAATTATCTTTGAACTCTCTCTATCTCTCTCTCTCTCTCTGCGATCTATGCCTGAAGTGGAAGTGGATAACAACAACGAGAAGCCATCTGAGATTAACAGGTTTCAGTTTCTCAATCTATTCCTATATATTATCATTAGAGATCAAATTTCTTATTATGCTTCTTCTCAGTTTCTTTAAGATACAGAGGATTGACTGATTATGTATGTATTCATGTCAATGGTTGACCAAAAATCATAGCTGCAGAGGATGATTGAAGTTTTATCTTGATTTTAGCTTATTTAATCGTTGAGATTAAGAAAGTTTTCCTGTTATTCTTTCCTAAACCCTTATTAAGTTCAAGATTAATAAAGTCAATTTCATATATTTGGTGATTAAGATCCATCCACTATCTTAATATGTGTTGTTCTTTTTTTTTGCAGTTTCCATCACATGATCATAAGTAGTAGTAAAAATGTGTTGAAAATGGAAGAAGTTGAGGTGAGCAAGAAGAGGAAATTTCAGACAGATCAATCTGATGAGTTATCGTTATTACCTCTGTCAAAACACACTTGTTTTGCCAATGTTGCTTGTTCAGAGAATACAAATGGTAACTCGGAGATTGATACAGAGTATTCAATGTCTTCTTATGTGAACTCAACAACTTCTATGGAGTGTAACAATGATATAGAGATGAAAGAGGAATCATCTGGATCATGCGGTGAAGACAAGATGATCTCTTTCGAAAGCCATCTAGATTACATCTATGGGACTCAGAACTTAGAGGATTTTTCAGAGAAAGTCATTGAAAACATTCTCTATCTCGATGAACAAGAAGAAGAAGAGGAAGATGCTAAAGGATGTAGTAGTAATGCTGCTAAGTTTGTTCTGTCCTCTGGAAGATGGACTGTTAACCAAGGTAAAGAAAACCGGATTTTGGTTTGACCGTATTGATTCAATGAACCGGGGATTCACTAACTTGGTTTCATGTGTACAGATGATTCTACTCTACATGAGACAAAGAAGCCTACCATTGATCAAGAATTTGAACAATACTTCTCAACGCTAATGCTGTAACAAAATGATGTTGAGACTCAAAACATATATGAAGAGATGTATGTACATAGAACTGTACTCGTTCTGTTTTGATTCTTGTCAACCTTAAAAAAACGTTCAATTCAAAGTGATTAGAGAGCTTCTTTGAAATGTTTGCAACTCTAGTCTTCAACTTTTAAGATTTTTATTAGCTTGCAAAACTAATCTTGCTTATATATCTTGTTCTGCCTGGATCAGAAATAAAAGTTAGTATAAAAAAATTCTGAGATGATTATGACACTCTGATCCTTCATATGAACCAATCTTGTGTTCAAGAGTATCCCTGATGTATTTCAGTACCAACTTAACTGAGAAATGAGAGTCAATGTTCTTTAATAAGTTTGTTCAGATGATATCTTCTTCTTTTTTTGGTTGGTCACCTATATTCAATCTGCTCTCTCCAAATTATCTCCAATACACTCTCTTCTGAACATAATACAAAAATTCATAACTTTTTCTTATTATGGTCAAAAGTCTTGTTAATATTCAACTTGTTCCTTTCTAATGTAAAATCTAAACTGATTTAATAAAGAAAAAGATGATAGCTTATTGATATTCTTCCTAGTAAAACATTTTGGCATGATGGTCAAGACTCAAGATTTGCTAGAATGTGGTTCCCTCGCATTATCAGTCTTCTTGGTCAATGTCTAGTAGTTTTAAATTCGCTATAAAAATAGCAAAAAAAAACAAAAACAAAAAATTGTTGATTAAAAAGAAATTAACACCAAACTTTAAAAATAGTTATCCTTAGTAATTTTATGTAAGTATCTTTAACACGTAAAGTCGAACATAGTATATGATTTTGTTCACACTAATAGTCGAACAAAACGTAAATTAAGGTTTGAATTATAACGAAAGCAAAACATGCTTCCACGACCTTTGGTTTTGACTTAAGATCTTAATTAACATCATCAAACATTTTTATTAGTTATGGACTTATGGTAATGAAATTGAACGTGAAGAGATCGATGTGTCTTACAAAAAGACAAAACACGTCTTCAACACTTTCCTCCATAATTCCCGATTTGCCCATCATTCCATAACGGTGCCTCTGAATCATCAATGATCGGCCAAATTTTCTGATTTCAGATTTCAATCACCATTTTCAAATTCGGTGGAGCTAGTTGGTAGATGATGGAAGATGGAAACAAATTGGATCGGAAGAAGACAATGACGATGAACTGGGAAGGATTAGGAGATTTTGAAGATGAAGATGATGATAGATTCTTCGAAACTCATGATCGTCTCTCTTCTGCTTTAACTTTCGACATGGCTAATGCTTCTTCTTCCGATGAAGATGAAGATTTCGACGATTGTCGACTCTCGTTTTCTTCAGCCGTCTCTTCCTTAACCACCGCCTCTAGGAAATTTCGTACGCCGGCGATGTCTCCTGATTACGATATTTGGATGGCTGCTCCGGGATCTATATCTGAGCGTCGTCGTCGTCTTCTCCATGGGATGGGACTTGCTAGTAATAAAGATATGGTTAGTGCTGTTTCCATTCGTCGCGTTGTTTCTAATGCGCCTGTTGTTAGTAACGGTGAAGAAAAGAAGATGAAGAAGAAGATGAATCATGAGGTTGATGAACAAGATCATGATCATGTTCCGGTTATGCTTGCGAGGTCAAGATCGGAATCAGATATTGAGAGGTTCTTGATTGAGAAACGAAGAAAAGAAGAGATTTTAGGGAAAATCTCAAAGCAGCGTCTTACAAGAACGTATTCTACTATTTGTCCTACAAGGACAAGGATTTGTCAGTACCAAACTCCGATCAGACAAACACCTGCGGTTTGTGGAAATGGAAAAGCTTTGCGCGGTGGTGGAGAGGCGTTGACATCGGTAATGTCGAATGCGAGGGTTGGCGCGTTTTTCTTGATAAAGAATCTTGATACAGGGAAAGAGTTTATAGTGAATGAGTATGATGAAGATGGAATGTGGAATAGGCTTAGTGATCTGCAAACAGGGAAGCAATTAACTTTGGAGGAGTTTGAGAAATGTGTTGGTTATTCACCTGTGGTTAAAGAGCTTATGCGTAGAGAGAATGTGAATAGGATTAACTACGAACCGTTAATGGATCTTCGCAAGTTTAATTCGTATCTTTCCAAGAGTGTGAGGTTAAGTAAGAGAAGAGGAGCTGCATTGTTGAAGAACATTAAAGGTGTAGCTCATTCCATGAGTTTACGCGTTGCGGATAAAGATGTAAGCGATGGAAGCACTGATAGTCCGAAAAAGGGGAAAGATCATAAACATGGTAAAGCTAATGAGTGGGTGAAAGTTAGACCAACAGGGAAATCTTACAAGGAGTTAAGTGCTTTACATATGTGTCAAGAGATTCAAGCTCATGAGGGTGCGGTTTGGACTATCAAGTTTAGTCAAGATGCTCATTATCTAGCGAGCGGAGGAGCGGATAGAGTCATTCATGTGTGGGAGGTTCAAGAATGTGAACTAATGTCTATGAATGAAGGAAGTCTCACTCCTATTCATCCTTCACTTTGTGACTCTTCTGGAAATGAGATAACTGTGGTAGAGAAGAAAAAGAAAGGAAAGGGATCATCCGGGAGACGACACAATCATATTCCGGATTACGTACATGTTCCTGAAACAGTCTTCTCGTTTTCTGATAAGCCTGTTTGCTCTTTGAAAGGTCATCTGGATGCTATTTTGGATCTTTCATGGTCCAAATCTCAGCTTCTTCTTTCATCTTCTATGGACAAAACAGTCAGGTTATGGGATATAGAAACCAAAACATGTCTCAAACTGTTTGCCCATAATGACTATGGTAAGACAAATCTTTTGTATCCTATCTTCACATCTAGCTATTAATTTTCTGCATGCACTTTTGACTATATTGTCTCATTGATTCAACAGTGACATGTATTCAGTTCAGTCCAGTGGATGAAAATTATTTCTTAAGTGGTTCACTTGACGCTAAAATAAGGATATGGAGCATACAAGATCGACATGTTGTGGAATGGAGTGATCTTCATGAAATGGTTACTGCTGCTTGCTACACACCAGACGGTCAGGTATTTGCTCTGTTTTTTTGCTCTGTTTTTTGCTCTGTTTCTTGGAGTAGTCTACAAAATCCATCCATTATGGTGTTTTTATAATGATGGAAGTTTTGGTTTTTTCGGTTGAAGGGTGCACTTATCGGGTCACATAAAGGAATTTGTCGTGCTTACGATACAGAAGGTTCTTCCTAAGCTCTTTCTGTATCAAACATCATGTTTACCAGTTGAATACTTCTTTTCATTGCGACGCGCTTTTTTCTTCTGTAGAACAGATTGTAAGCTGAGCCAAACTAATCAGATTGATGTTCAGAGCAACAAGAAATCACAAGCGAAAAGGAAGATCACTAGTTTTCAGGTTCCTTTCTTTAAAAGCCAAAATCCTTCTTAAGACTTTAGTAAACTAAAATGTTAACAAGTTGTTGATGCCATTATATAGTTTTCCCCGGTGAATCCATCTGAAGTTCTTGTCACATCCGCTGATTCACGGATTCGAATACTAGACGGTTCTGAAGTTATTCACAAATTCAAAGGTAAATTCTCTACAAGCACTAGAGCCAAGATGAACAAAAACAAAAACTGATACTTTTTGTTGACAGGCTTTAGAAACACATGTAGCCAACTCTCTGCTTCGTATAGCCAAGATGGGAAATACATAATATGTGCGAGTGAAGACTCTCAAGTTTACTTATGGAAGAATGACTTTCACCGAACAAGATCAACACTCACGACACAATCTCACGAACATTTTCATTGCAAAGATGTCTCAGCCGCTGTTCCTTGGCATGGTCATGTTAGAGGTGAGCCACCACCAGTTCAGATTCACTCTAAACGCCACTCAAAGCGCATATCTACTTCAAGCCAGCCTTCATCCACCATAAGCTCACCAACAAAAGAAGAAACCTCGGCGACTGGACCAACTACATCTAACCGGAATAAAAAATCAGGGTTACCTCCAATGCCTAAGAAAGCCGCTACAAAGAGTCAGATTCAACCAGAGGAAGAGGCAGGACCGGAGCTGGGAAGCAGTGAGTCGTTTCGGTCGAGTATGAACTCTTCGGAGCAGCATTCATCGAGGTTTGGGGAATCTCCATCGATAAACACATCGTCAAGGTTATCTTCTTGGTCATGGTTCGACAGTGGAGGGCATGGTCCGCAAACTATACAGCCAACGGCTTGGGGGATGGTGATTGTGACGGCTACAGTTCATGGTGAGATCCGATCTTATCAAAACTTTGGTTTACCGAGAAGAATCGGTCGCCAAACTACTCTGTTTTGATTTTAAAAAGGAAGGAACCGGTGTTTTATTTTTCTTGATTTGTATCTTTGTTGCTTGTAGAGTACGTAAAGAAACCTTCTTATACAGAAACAACCGTCTTATAGTGTTGAGAAACCTCTCTCGACGTTCAAAATATTGAGTTGTATACACAGAGAAAAATTTGTGTAGTTCTCCAAATATAAATCAAACAGTAAAACTATGTTACTTCAATTAATTAGATGTTCTTCGATCATTCGTGGGAGATAGGCCATGGCCCATTTTAAAATCAGGCCCGTTTAAAGCGTAATTAGAATGAAACAAAAAGACAAATATAATTCAAAAGATAAGGTGACGTGGCGAAAATCGGAAATTTTGCGATATTTCTCACTCTCTCGTCTTCTTCGTCTGAGCTATCAAACTCCAGTCAATGGCGATGATGACGACGACGACGACAACATTCTTCCATCCACTACTTCCTGCTAACACTTACAAATCCGGAGCTGTAGCTTCTTCCTTTGTCTCAGTTCCTCGTTCGTCGTCTCTCCAATTTCGCTCACTTGTGTCAGATTCTACGTCGATTTGTGGTCCAAGTAAGTTCACCGGAAAAAACAGAAGAGTATCGGTTACCGTTTCCGCCGCCGCAACAACTGAACCTCTCACCGTCCTCGTTACCGGTGCCGGTGGAAGAACAGGTTCTCTCTCTTTATCTCTACAATGTGGTATTGTGAAATTCCATAAGAACACTGTTCAATATTGATGGTGACTGTGACAGGACAAATTGTGTATAAGAAATTGAAGGAGAGGTCGGAGCAGTTCGTGGCAAGGGGTTTAGTGAGGACAAAGGAGAGTAAGGAGAAGATCAATGGAGAGGATGAAGTATTCATTGGAGATATTAGAGATACTGCATCAATTGCTCCTGCTGTTGAAGGGATTGATGCTTTGGTCATTCTTACTAGCGCTGTTCCGCAGATGAAGCCCGGTTTTGATCCTAGTAAAGGAGGAAGACCTGAGTTCTTCTTTGATGATGGAGCTTATCCAGAACAGGTGACTACATTGATCTTAGTGTAGTGTGTTCTTGTGGATTTCTTCATTTCTTCTTGGTTTTTGAATTCATGATTTTGTTTGTAGGTTGACTGGATTGGTCAGAAGAATCAGATAGACGCTGGTTTGTATTCATCATCTCTGTTGTATGTGTGTTTAGCGGAGGTGTTGATGATGATGGATTGTCGTTTGTTGTAACAGCTAAGGCTGCAGGAGTTAAGCAGATTGTTTTGGTTGGGTCGATGGGAGGAACAAACATTAATCACCCTCTCAATAGTATTGGCAATGCTAACATTCTGGTGAGACTACTCTTTCTCTGTTTTCTTGAACACAGAGATGAGTTTCACGGCAAATGTTCACAGTCTTTATGCAATTTGTAGGTCTGGAAGAGAAAGGCTGAGCAATACTTGGCTGATTCCGGTATTCCATACACCATCATCAGGTAACTTTTATTGTTTACTTGCATCCGGTACAAATTGCAATGGCGGAATATTCTCATCTTGCAATATTGCTCTTGGATTCAGGGCTGGAGGTCTGCAGGACAAGGACGGTGGCATTCGAGAATTACTTGTGGGAAAAGATGACGAGCTACTTGAGACAGAAACAAGAACAATCGCAAGAGCTGATGTTGCAGAAGTCTGTGTTCAGGTGTGTGTTCATTATGACCAAAAGGGCTTCGTAAACTGCATAATCCATCAACAGTTACCATATCTTTTAAACCAGTTTTGCTTCTCCTAATCCATGGTGTTTATTATTTGAGCAGGCATTGCAGCTTGAGGAGGCAAAATTCAAAGCTCTTGACCTGGCCTCAAAGCCCGAGGGAACAGGCACCCCAACAAAGGATTTCAAGGCGCTTTTCACTCAAGTAACCACTAAGTTCTGATTAAGTATTTTTTTGTTCCCTTTGTCATTGTAGCAAAGTCCTAGAATTGACACTGAGAGGGATGAGTTCTTTATGTGTCTGAACCGGCTCTTTCTATTTCTCAAGATGTCTTGCCCTAGAATCTCTAAGTAACATCAAAAGCTTTTGAAATATCTTTAGAGATCATCAAAACTCGCTAATAGTATTGAGGGACCACAACTAATAACTAGGAGCTCAAGTTCCAAGCAGAAGAGTTTTCCAGAAATAGTAAAACATCTTATTTCAATGCAACATTGGTTCTCGTGTGTACATTGGAGAAGGAAAAAACTTCTCTTTAAACCATAGTTTCTCTAAGCTTCCTCTTATATGTGTTACAATCTAGACAAACTAACTCTGCTAGCAATATACAAACAATCTGATCACCCTAGCTACAAGAATACCGTTAGGAGAATCTAGCTGAGAAACAACAAAAACACAGCTAGAAAGTTATAAAACAGGACTTACATCAATATTATCTTTGAACAAGTTCTTTGTGCAGCATTCTCTTCTTACATCTGCAAAAGAGATAACACAGTCTCAGTACAATGCCTAGAAAGAATTCTGATGGTATTAATAAAGCTATGTGAATATGAATCCGAGTTGTACCTGTAATTCTGTCTCTGGGAATTACACAGGAAGAAAATCAAGAGATGGTCTCTCATATGCCAACGAGGATTTCTCGGTCAAGCCTTGGACTCTGGTTTCCAAACAGAAAGAGCCATGACAGTTCTTCCCTTCCAGCCTTGCAAGAGCCACCGGTTATCTTGATCGATCACAAAATCCTTGTGGTAGAATGTGTGGACCTTATGCAGCGATGTCTTCATAATGCTTGGGTCAAATGGAACCTGCACCAACCCTGACCTCATAGCCCGTACGTGCCACTGCTTGTATGTCTCAGGCCTCTCCACTCTTTCCCAACCTTCGCAAGCAATCACATTCAGTGCCTCTCTCCCAAAGACCTCCATCTCAAGGAACATCCTCTCTTCGTCTTCTCGTGGCACAATTGTCTCAAGCATGTCAAAAATCGAGGAGAAATGAAATAGAGCTTCGCGAAACCGTGTTACGAAAAACGGTGCGTTGTATGCACCATTCACAATGCCAAAGACAAAGAGATCAGGATTGATCTTCCCGATCAAATTGAGAACAGTGTCTCTACAACTTTCTACTTTGACTGACTCATCATGCAAATTCTCAGCCCGGTACAGGCAATTAACAACAGTAATCTCATCCCTGTCGATATCAAGATCTTCAAGTTGAATTGCATCCCACTTCTTAGCAATTGCTTTATACTCAAATGGCACCCCAAAGAGTTTGGCATACGCTGCTAACCTTTGACCAGTTTCTTCAACCCGCTGTGCCGGACGAAACCCGGGCTGCGGAAACTCAATCCCGGTGATCCTAACCTTCGGTGATCCATACATCGAAAACCGGTGAATAAGAGTTGGCCATTGGAAACCGTAAAGAATACCAAAATCAATAACATGAACGCGCTGAGAGTTCCCAACAAGATCACGTATCGTCTTATTAGTTATGAAATAAGAGAGCTTTCTAAAAGGACAACACGCAAGAAAAAGCTGGTGAGCCTTCAACACAGCTGCAGCGGATCTCGGTTTACTCACAATCCCTTTGTAAATCTGGCTTCCAGTACCGGCTAACCTCGCCTCGAGACCATTAGCAAAACAATGAGCCAACCTCTGATTCCCATCACCAAACGGCGTAGAATGCAATCTTATCTGTTTTAACAACTGACCTGCACACCTACGATCATCAGCTGCAACAGCTTGAGCACAATGTATCAATAAACTTCTCAAATCCACAACTTCTTTTTTCCCATTTTGCCCTCCTCCTCCTCCTCTTCCTCTTCCACGTCCTCTTCCTCTGGCTCGTCTCTTCCCACCTTGAGCATCTGAAGCTTTCTTCTTCTCCACTCCTTTCTTCAAAACGTCACGCAACGCATTAAACTCCTTCATGCTCTCTCCTCCTGGTACATGAACCAAGATCTTATCTACAACATCTGACCTCAAAATATCCTCACCAAACACTGCAGGTAATTTACTACTCCTCTCTTCTTCAACACAAATCTCATCACGGCTAGAGTTCTTCCTTGCTTTGCTCACACAATTCTCCTCTCTGAAATTCACAATCAACTCGTTTTCTTCAGGATTAAACCTATTAGCTTCTTCAATCTCACGCCTAAACAACCAAACAGATTGATGATTCTCCCGATTGTTCTTCGACGATTCATCAATTCCATCTCCGTAGATAGTAATTAAACCATTAGATTGTGGAACACTTAGAATCGAAGAACAACTCTGAGGATTTCGAAAATCCAAAGTAAAACCACTACTCAAAGGCTTGATTCCACCGTTCCCAAAACCTATACAATCTCCTCCAGTGTAGTTTCCTGGAACCACACGGTCAAGATTCTCGCTGTTTCGTTCAGCGAAAGCTAAGTTTCGTTCTGGAGATGGAGGATACTTCTTACCAATAGCTTCGTATAACGATCTCTCAGCAGCTTCGAGATCTAGAGACTCTTGAAGCATGCAGACTTTATCATCCATGTCTTCCTCATTCAACATCTGACTAATGTATCCTAAAACAGCGTCAGAGAAATCGAAATCATCAGCTGGATCCTCTTCTTCTTCTTCTTCCCGGATAAAAACTGAATTCTCCGGCGCTGCTACAACGGTGTTTATATGATCGGAGGAGAGATTGTAATTGAAACCGTCGTATAGTGTTACCGGAGTGAAGCTATGCGAAGAAGGTTGATCGGGTAAACCGGATAAACGGTTCCGATTAACCATACCTGAAATCCCGGTTAGACTTGGTTCAGTAATCATTTCTCGATTGAGAAATTATTAAGGAAGAAGAAGATGATTACCGAAGGAAGAAGAGAAGACGACGTTTAGAGGGTGAAGAGAGGAATCAGAATAAATGCGTTTTTAATTTTTAAAATAATTAAAATAAAAAGGTCCTAATCTACGAGGTAGGGAAAAGCAAATCAGAGCCGTTGGATCATATGCGTTTTGTGGGGACCTGTCGTCGTCGTGCTTTATCATTTTTTTGACAATAGCTAAAATGTGCTTTTCTTATCGGTTCATTGTTCGCCACGTGTCGTCATTACAGTAAGTAAAGCTTACTTAATTATTTTTTAATATGCAAATTAGTACGAGTAGTACAGTTTTATTTTATTTTGGGTTAGTGGCAAGTACACATTTAATGAGATTTATGTATAGTTTTTTTCCCCAACTTGGATGGTACTAAAATCAAACCTTAATTAGTTTTTAAGAACCTTAAATGTTGACAGAGTTCTTTAAACTTTTTAATAATTTTCTTAGTTAATTAAGACCCATTTGATTAAGATAATGAGAGAGTCTCTCGACCTTCCCCCAACGGCACAATGGCTATAAAATTCGTTTCCAACTTTAAAATAGAATCATATTTTTAGGGTATTGCTTGTGTTAATCCATGCTCCATGCTATGTGTTCAGTAGCAATCGAAACCAGATTTTATACCCAACAAAAATCCATGCTAAGTGCCATTCAAAATTTATCGATTTATGTTTCATACAAAAATGTTTTTGTGTTTATTGCTTGCTTAAAGGAGTAAGATAGTAATGTTCGTGCAAACATTTTTCAACTTTCATATTGGTTGCGTCTTAGTAATACGATGGTTATATGCTCACGTGAAAAAACCGTAAAAAAAAAAACAGATAGCTAGACCACAACTAGTGTTAGATCAAGCATGTAAAAGTCCTTAACATTTTAGCAAGACCGCAAACGAACTCTCGCATAATCTTTGCGTATGATTCGTCTATGATCTATTCTCTGGATGCAAGTATTCATATATTTGCTGACTTTTCTCCCTAATATAAATTCAATAGTTCATTGTCATTTTATGCATCCTTCTTTCTTTATCTAGTTTAGTTTATTTTAGTTACGTTTGTAATGCTTAGTTCTTTATAAAAACACAAACAAAAAACTTACTCATTTCGTTTTAGCTGTTTCTAACAAATTAAGCGGCCAACATCTCCATCTTTTGTAGATTTGAATCGTACTGAGATATTACAACCCTCCATTTGTAGATTACAAAGATATTGCATTTGCGCACATGCGACCACCAACTAACATTAACGCATGGATTGCAAATGGAATTCTAGAGTTTATGGTTTCCATTGACGCAAACAGGGCAGCACCGACATCCACCCATATGCCGGTGGATAGTCAGGGTTAAAGACTTGATTCATCACAGGCTTGTTACATAGTAGAGAGCATGATCTCAAAACTTATTAGACCGTTTATATAGTAGATCTATCTAGTAATTTTTTGTGGAGAAAATTGTGATATTCTAATTTGACTAAATGCTACATAGAGAAAGATTCAAAGATTTTCATTTTTTTAGTCCAACCGTTCTTTTGCTTCTCTATCCATGTCTTTCTATTCCCATATTTCTGCAAATGATTTGCTATACATTATGTGTGAATAGTTATATAAATTCAAGTAAATTTCTTTGAACAATTACAATGATCGAAACAAATTGATTGGTTCAACAAATTTCTTTTAACTGTTGAAATTATATATGTCTTTTTACTTTTTAGTTTCTACATATGAAGTTGGAAGTGTTTGGAATAATGTATTTCAATTATTGTAAACAGTAAAACAAAGCTGCTCTAAAATCAGCCATTCGGAGCCTTGGAACTTATAATAATTCACATGGAACATAAACCTTGTGTAACAATTATATCACAGACACTCCACATGCTCATATAATATACGATAACTCTCGAGAAGCTTGTCATTCAACTTTTGCGGCCCTATGAGAATGTGACAATGTCATCCATTTAATACAACTTTTATTATTGTTCAGAAAAATCATAAATAAACAATATTCATATGCTGATGCTGCAAAACTAATTTATTTATTTGTATGTCGACCTTAGTCTAACCACATGCTCTTAATGTGATGCTCGATTCGTTTGGTTCATTTATAAGATATGTTCACAAGAAAATATAGAGGAAAACTTCATACATGTTTTTACGTTTGTTTAATACATTTATATATGTTAACAACTTAACATGCTCTGTGACTAAAAAAACTTATACATGCGTGCATGCGTAGATAATGGCAAATAAAATAACTATAACCTTTTTACTTCGTGAAAAGGAAAGACAAACATACGTGACTGTGTTTGGCATATAATTTTGGTTTGTTTTACCAAAAAAAATATTATATTTATAATTTTGGTTTGATTCGGTTATACGAAATTCGAGCTTTTGGTTTTTTCGGTTTTCAACTATGAATACCGAAATTAAATTTTGGGTTGAGAGCTGTTTGGTTTCGGATATAACATAACTAAAACAACATCTATTTTTCAGTTTTGGTTTACTAATTTATCTGCACTAATTTAATTTTGGCACATAACCACAATTGCCACCTTCGGTTTAGTCTCAGAAAGTGAAAGCCAATCAAACCAATGAGATGGGCAGCAATTAATTTACCTACCAAAACCTATAAATCTGAAAAATTACAGAAAACTTTAACTGGAAGGTTAAAAACACCCAACCAGCATCAGTCCCCATAAATACTCGTAGTCCTTCCCGCTTTCTCTCGTCCCTATCCAATACACATCTCTCTCTCTCTTATTAACTCAATGACGGCGACTGCGTTTAGGGTCGGCTTGTGGTTGGCCGTTACGGCTTCCTTTCTCTTAACCGCAACAAACGCCAAAATCCCCGGCGTTTACAGTGGCGGACCGTGGCAGAATGCACACGCCACTTTCTACGGTGGCAGTGACGCCTCCGGCACAATGGGTATAAATATTCACTACCTTACGTCCTTACCAAATCCACCATTGTCGATTTCATTTCGTACATATACCATGAATTATGATTTCTGACTTCTTCTTTTTTGTGAAGTTTCTAACTTTTTTGTTCTCTCTGTTTTTCTTTTTGGCGCGTGGGGTTTTGCTAGGCGGCGCGTGTGGGTACGGGAACTTGTACAGCCAAGGATACGGTGTGAACACGGCGGCGTTGAGCACTGCTTTGTTCAACAACGGATTCAGCTGTGGTGCTTGTTTTGAGATTAAGTGTACTGATGATCCGAGATGGTGTGTTCCGGGAAATCCATCTATTCTTGTGACGGCGACGAACTTTTGTCCGCCGAATTTTGCTCAGCCGAGTGACGACGGAGGGTGGTGCAATCCGCCGCGCGAGCATTTTGATCTCGCCATGCCTATGTTCCTCAAGATCGGTCTATACCGTGCAGGCATTGTCCCCGTCTCCTATCGCAGGTCTCTCTCTGTTTTTTGTTTTGCGTCGTTTTGGTTTTGTCGGCTATTATAATTTGGCGAAATCAATAAGAATTTCACTGTTAATAATACGGTGAAGAAATTACACAAAGAACCATATGCATTAATGGATGATTCATGATAGTGACTTTTGCAAATCTAGATTATGTTTAAAGGAGATTAATATTTTGAAGGGGAGATAAATGTTTTACGTGTAAAACAAATTAGAGGCTTTAGTGTAAAACAAATTAGAGGCTTTAGTTTTCGATTATTCGTTATAATATGCTAGAAACTACAGAGTTTGAATATAGCACTTTCATGTCTCATGTGAAATTGACGTTTTAAAAATTTCTTAATCCAATATTCAAAAAAAAAAAAAAATCCTTTATAAATCTAAAGATTCTTTTTTTTTTATAAATTT